>Ga0255115_1000238_pt1 | contig 16465 bp, 9 predicted proteins | sample Law_Law_RepB_8h_FD_188474 | JGI IMG/M metagenome (GOLD analysis project Ga0255115, IMG submission 188474) | Freshwater microbial communities from St. Lawrence River, New York, United States - Law_Law_RepB_8h | ecosystem: Environmental > Aquatic > Freshwater > River | place: USA: New York... | reverse complement strand
ATGACGACCCCCCGTAACCTGCTCACCCTCGGCGCCCTGGCGCTGTCGGTCTTCACCGGTTTCGCCGCCGACGCCCCCAAGAAGGCGGAGGCCAAGAAGCCCGAGGCCAAGAAGGCCGCCAAGCCGACCGGCAAATACATGGACATGGACTACGGTCGCTTCCTGAGCGCCTCCATCGACAACGCGCTCGGCAAGAATCCTTTCGAGAACAAGGGCTGCGCCGCCAATAAGGCCGTCCTAGTGAACCTCGGCAAGGAGGACGCCGGCTACGCTTTCGACACCGAGACCCTGCGCGGCGCCGGCCTCTGGTCCGGCGGCTGGTTCAAACGCAAGGGCGTGACCTTCGACGGCGCGCACGGCCCGAACCCGGCCCCCGCCGAGGGCTCTGACCTCTTCGTCGAGACCAACCCTGGCCCCGGTTGGAGCCAGAACGGCAGCTTCGCGGAACCCCGCAAACTCCCCGTCGGCCCCGCCGGCGTGATGTCGCCGATCCCGCTGGGTCCCCTGCCCCGCGAGCACTCCAAGTACCTCGGCCTCTACCTCTCCGGCGATCGCGTCACCTTCGCCTACACCGTCGGCGGGGCCAGCCTGCTGGAAAGCGCCGAACTCGAGACCATCGACGGCGTCAAGGTCCTCAGCCGCTCCTTCACGGTCGTCTCCGGTGACCTCGCCGAATCCGTCCGCCTCGCGAACCTGCCCTACGGCGGCTCCATGAAGGCCGAAGGCCTCACCGCCGCGCTCACGCTCTCCAAGGGTAAGCCCGGGGACGAACTGCCCACCGCGGTCGCCGTCCACGGCGTCACCGGTGCGCTCTCGACCGAAGGCAACGTGCTCACGCTGAAACTCGGCAAGGTCGCCGCCGGCACGAGCTTCAAGATCTCCTTCGCCCATGGCGGCAAGGACGCCGGGGCGCTCGCCAAGGCCGCCGCGGCCGTCGCCAAGTCCACCGACCTGCGCGCCTTCACCAAGGGCGGCGCGTCGCACTGGAAGGAAGAAGTCGTGACCGAGGGCGTGCTCGGCGAGGTCGACCAGGCCAAGCAGGCCGACTCGGTCAAGGAGCAACTCGCCAAGGCCACCGACGCCAACAAAAAGGCCGCGCTACAGGACAAGCTGGCCGAAATCCTCAACGCCCCCTACCTCGTCGACAACGTCACCGTCCCCGAGACCAACCCCTACAAGGCTTGGATCCGCGTCGGCGCCCTCGCGTTCTTCAAGGATGGCCGCATCGCCTTCTCGACCTGGAGCGGCGACGTGTGGATCGGCAAGGTCGCCGACGCCAACCTCTCCAAGATCAGCTGGCGCCGCCACGCCACCGGCATCTTCCACGCCCTCGGCCTGACGGTCGTCAACGAGGAGCTCTACGTCCTCGGCCGCGACCAGATCACGCGCCTCAAGGACCTCGACGGCGACGGCGAGGCCGACTTCTACGAGAACTTCAACAACGACGTCCAGGTGACCTCAAACTTCCACGAGTTCACCTTCGACCTGCAGACGGATAGCCAGGGCAACTTCTACTTCCTCAAGGGCGGCCCCGTGAACCCGGGTGGCCGCGGCTGGGGTCCGCTCAGCGACCACCACGGCTGCATCTTCAAGGTGTCGCCTGATGGCAAGAAGTTCGAAGTCTACGCCACGGGTATCCGCGCCCCGAACGGCATGGGCGTCGGCCCCAACGGCGAAGTCTCCAACGGCGACAACCAGGGCACCTGGGTGCCGGCCGACTACATCCACCTCTCCAAGCCGGGCGAGTTCATCGAGGTCCCCGACCTCTCCCACCAGACGCCCGCGCCCACAAAGTACTCCCCGCACCTGTGCTGGCTCCCGTACGACGTGGACAACTCCAACGGCGGCCAGACCTGGGTCACCAGCAAGCAGTGGGGTCCGTTCGAGGGCCGCATGCTCTACCTCTCGTACGGCAAGTCCTCGCTCTTCGGCGTCCTCCAGGAACGCGTGGGCGACGTGGCCCAGGGCGGCGTGGTCAAGTTCCCGCTGAAGTTCACCACCGGCCTGATGCGCGGCCGCTTCAGCCCGGTCGACGGCCAGCTGTACACCTCCGGCCTCAAGGGCTGGCAGACCAACGGCGTCAAGGACGGCGCCCTCCACCGCGTCCGCTACACCGGCAAGTCCGTGACCATGCAGGAGACGCTCCATGTCACCACACAGGGCATCACCATCGGCTTCACCGGCGCCTTGGACAAGAAGTCCGCCGGCGACCTGCAAAACTACTCGATCGAGCAGTACAACTACCTGTACTCCGGCGCCTACGGCTCCGCCGACTACAAGGTCAGCAAGCCCGGCGAGAAAGGCACCGACCCCGTCGCGATCAAGTCCGTCAAGGTCTCCGACGACGGCAAGACGGTCTTCCTCGAGGTCCCCGGCCTGAAGCCTGTCGAGCAGATGCGCATCAAGATGAACGTGAAGGCCGTCGACGGCACCCGCGTCCCTGATGAGGTCTGCAACACGATCAACGTGGTGCCGGCGAAGCAGGGTTCGGATTACCGCAGCTTCGCCAAGTAAGCCCGCCCCCAGGCGTCCGCGCAGGCCCGGCATCCGCCGGGCCTGTTTGTTGGGTTAGAACAGAAAGGGGGTTAGGGGGTAGCGGTTGGGGGTTAGGAGCATCCCCCTATACGCCATCCGCCAACCGCTATCCCCTAACCGTCATCCCCTATCTTCCCCCTCCTTGCCACGCTTGCCATAGCCCGGGGAAGTGACGCAATGGATGGCGTAGTCCCGCGACCATGCCCCGCCTCCGTCCCCTGCTCCTCGCCCTGCTCCTCCTCAGCGGCCTCCGTGCCGCCGAGCCGCAGGCCGGCCTCGCCGTGACCTTCACCGCCGCGGGCAAGTCCGACGTCCGTTCCGACCGCCTTCTCGCGCTCTACGTACCCGCCGGCCAAGCCCCCACCCCCTTCCTCCCGGTGGGTCCGTTCGTCGCCAAGTGGGAAGGCCGCATCCTCTCGCCCGTCCGCGGCACCTTCACCTTCGCGGCGGAGAACTCCGGCGGCTTCAAGCTCAGCCTCAACGGACAGCCGCTGCTCGACGGCGCCACCGCGCGCACCATCACGCTCAACCAAGGCGAGAACACCCTCGTCGCCGAACTGCCGAGCGCCGCGCAGGGCGACACGTTCGTCCGGCTCACGTGGTCGTCGAAGGACTTCCTGCCCGAGCCAGTCCCGCCGACGGTCCTCGCGCACACGCCCGCGGAGGCCGAACTCGCCGCGACCCGCGTGCGCGAAGGTCGCCTACTCTTCGCCCAGCTGAATTGCGCCGCCTGCCATGCCGATGCCGCCAAGATTCCGGCCAAGGGCACGGGCATGCCGGAGCTGGGCCAGAACGCGCCGGTGCTGGCGGAACTGGGCAACCGGTATAACCCGCACTTCCTCGCCGACTGGATCCACGACCCGAAGTCCGTCCGCCCGGGCACGCTGATGCCCAAGGCGGTGACCGGGCCCGACGCCGCGCAGCAGGCGGCGGACATCGCCGCGATGCTGACGCAGGGCGCGACGCCGCCCGCCGGCAAGCTCGACGCCGCGCAGGTCGCCCCCGGAGGCGCGCTCTTCGCCAACCTCGGCTGCATCGGTTGCCACCAACGCCCCGATGCGGAAGCCGACGGCAAGCCGGAGACCCTCGGCCGCATCCCGCTCGCGCACCTGTCCGACAAATACCAGCTGCGCACGGAGGCGCTCGCCGCCTACCTGCGCGAACCGGCCAACCACTACCCGGCGACCCGGATGCCGAACTTCCGCCTGAGCGAGGAGGAGTCCAGCCAGCTCGCGAACTACCTGCTGGCCAACGGCCGGATGATCAAGCGCCAGCCGCTCAAGGGCGACCCGACCCGCGGCGCCACGTTGCTCGTCTCGGCCGGCTGCCTCAACTGTCACGCTGGCATGCCGCCGACCACCCAGCCGCCCCTGGCGAAGGTCGTGGCCGCCGGGCCCAAGGGCTGCCTCGCCGCCGACGGCGCCACCCGCGCGTCCGCGCCTGACTTCGGCCTCGCCCCCGCCCAGCGCGAAGCGCTCCTGGCCTTCCTCGCCACGGACTTGGCCTCGCTCAAGCAGGACACCCCGGCGGAGTTCGCTGAACGCCAAGTACGCAACCTGAACTGCGTCGCCTGCCACGCTCGCGACGGCCAGGGCAGCGCCTGGTCCAAGGTCGACGGCGAGTGCAAGAAGCTGCGCGATGCCTTGCCGGCCAAGGAGCACGTCGAGGGCGAGCCCGTGCCCGACGCGCCGATACCCGCAATGACCTGGTTCGGCGAGAAGTTGCAGACGGCCTGGATGGCCAAGTTCATCGCCGGACAGGTCGAGGCCAAGCCCCGCCCCTGGCTGATCGGCCGCATGCCCGGCTTCGCCCACGTGGCGACCGGCCTCTCCCTCGGGCTCGCGCACCAGCATGGACTCCCCGCCGAGGAACCCAAGGAAGCCGCGCCGAAGGCGGAACTGGCCGCGCTCGGCGAGAAGCTGATCGGCGTCGACGGCGGCTTCAACTGCATCACCTGCCACGCCGTGGGCGATACTCCGGCGACGGCGGTGTTCGAGGCCCCGGCCATCAACTTCAAGGAGACCGCCGAACGCCTGCGCCGCGGCTACTTCCTGCGTTGGGCGCTGGCACCCACGCGTCTCGACCCCGAGACGAAGATGCCCAAGTACGCCGACGCCGAGGGCATGACCCAGCTCACCGACATCTTGGACGGCAAGGGCACCGAGCAATTCGACGCCGTCCGCCAATACCTCCGCACCCTCGAGGCCAAGTAAGCCCTCCGGACTAGGCCGACCCTGGCTCGGCGCCGGCGGCGACGTTGGCGAACTGCGCCCGTCGCAGCTGGCTCCAAGTCACGCCATTCTGGTAGAAGGATGCCGCCACACGCAGTTCGGCGCAGGGACGCGCCGCCGGCCGCGCAGGCCCGGAGAGGCGCTGCGGGTTGAGCACCCCTACTGGCAGACCGGAGAACTGCCGGGCCAACCGGATCGGCAAGGCCAGGTCAGGGTTGCCGGTGACCACGATCGCCGCGTCGAAGCATCCCAACATCAGGTCGGACAGCAGGTGGGCCGTCAGGTTGACGTCGCTTCCGCGCTCCTCCACCCGGTAGCCGTCGGCCCCCGGTAGTTGGCGGCGCCGGAAACGGCCTTCGATCAGGTAGAAGTTAGGCAGAATCCGGAGACTCGCCCAGTAGCGACGGCGCGCGGCGATCTGCTCGGGAGAGAAATCCGCCGCGGGCAACGGGGTCGCGAAGAACTTCGCGCAATGGATGGCGTTAGTGGGGAAGGCCTGCTCCACCAAGGCCACGGGATTGAGAAGATCCAGTTTGACCCCGCTGCAGGCCGTCGGATTCAGGTGGTTGCCGTCGATATAGAGCCAGGTGCGCATGTCGTAAAAATGCAGGGGCGGCCCGTTACCAGGCCGCCCCGCGTCCAGCCGATCAAAGCAGCCGGAGAGGTGTGAGGAGGAATCTGTAAGGTAAATCATTGTCATCAAACATTTTGGCATAGGGTTAAAACCCTATTTCCAGCGCCCGACGGCAATTGCGAGCGCGCTCGTGACTTTTGTATTTAAACGACATACACCCGACCAGACGACCCCGGGCGGGAAGGCCCCGAAACTCGAAAGAACCTCGACTGTCCCCACCCCACCCTGCTTTGTTTATCTCACCCCAGTCACCACCATGTCCCAACTCCATCGTCGCACCTTCATCAAGACTTCGGCCATGGCCGTCGCCGCCGCCGGCCTCAGCGCCCGCCTCCATGCGCAGGCCGCCGGCGCCAACGGCGACCTCCGCGTCGCCGTCGTCGGCTTCCGCAGCCGCGGTCAGGAACACATCAAGGAACTCAAGCGCATCAAGGGCGTCCGCATCGTCGCCCTCTGCGACGTCGATGCTCGCGTGGTCGCCAAGGGCCTGAAGGAGAACCCGGGCGCCAAGGGCTACACCGACATGCGGAAGATGCTCGAAGACAAGGAAATCGACGCCGTCTCGATCGCTTCCCCCAACCACCAGCACTCCATCCAGGGCATCTGGTCGCTCCAAGCCGGCAAGCACCTCTACGTCGAGAAGCCGCTTTCGCACAACATCTTCGAAGGCCAGCAGCTCGTCGCCGCCTCGCAGCACTTCTCCAAGCTCATCGTCCAGGCCGGCACGCAGAGCCGCTCCGGCGCGGGCATCCGCTCCGCCATCAAGGCCGTCCATGCCGGCGAATACGGCAAGGTGAAGGTCGCCCGCGCCATCTGCTACAAGCGGCGCAAGTCCATCGGCCCGGCCAAGAAGAACGCCCTCCCCGCCGAGATCGACAACGACCTGTGGCACGGCCCGGCGGACCTGCAGGAATCCATCCGCGGCAACGAAAGCGACAAGGTCACCGAGGCCGCCAACAGCGGACCCGTGCACTACGATTGGCACTGGTTCTGGAACTACGGCGGCGGCGACCTGTGCAACCAGGCCATCCATGAGATCGATATCGCGCGCTGGTTCCTCGGCACCCACGAGGTCGCGACCGAGGTCGTGTCCGTCGGCGGCCGCTTCGGCTACGTCGACTGCGCCGAGACCCCCAACACCTTCATCTCGATCCACAACTACGCGTCCGCCCCCCTCATCACCGAAGTCTACGGCCTCACCTCCGACGGCAAGATGGACGGCCCGATGAACAAGTTCGGCAAGTTCTCCGAGCTGAACAAGGGGCAGAAGTCGGCCAAGTCGCCCGACATCGGCATCATCGTCGAGTGCGAGAACGGGACCATCGTGGTCCCCGACTACAACTCGGCCCAGGTCTACGACAAGGACGGTAAGTTCGTGAAGTCCTTCGGCAAGACCGTCGACCAGGTCGACCTCACCGGCGGCGCCTCCGGCCACCACGCCAACTGGGTCGACGGCATCCGCAAGGGTTCCGCCGAGAACATCCACGCCCCGGTCCGCGAGTGCCACCTGTCCACTTCCCTCGTCCACTCCGCCAACGTCTCCTTCCGCCTCGGCGCGAAGAAGAACGCGGGCGAGATCAAGGAAGCCGTCAAGGCCAGCAGCGGCCTGGCCGAAGCCTTCGGTCGCATGGCCGAGCACCTCGGCCGCAACGGCGTCAACCTCGACGAGAACAAGGCCGTCCTCGGTCTGCCGCTCACGCTCGACGCGAAGACGGAGCTGTTCACCGGCGCCAACGCCGAGGCCGCTAACCGCGCCCTCGTGGCCAAGCGCGCCGGCCGCAAGGGCTTCGAGATCCCGACGACCTTCTAAGACCTCACCTCCCGGGGCGGGGCGGCCGCACGGCCGCCCCGCCCCACTCTTTTACCAAACCCGCATACCCATGAAGAAGACCCTGCTCACCCTCGCCCTGCTGCCCCTCGCCTCCTTCGGCGCGGAGATCTTCAACGGCAAGGACCTCACCGGTTTCGCCAAGAAAGGCGGCGAAGCCAGCTACGCCGTCAAGGATGGCGTGCTCGTCGGCACCTCGACGCTCAACACCCCCAATACTTTCCTCGCGACCGAGAAGGAGTACGCGAACTTCGTGCTCGAGTACGATTTCCTGAACGACCCGCGCCTCAACTCGGGCGTCCAGTTCCGCTCCCACGCCCACGACAAGGCGACCGAGATCGTCGACGCCGCGGGCAAGACCGTCAAGGTCCCCGCCGGTCGCGTGCACGGCTACCAGGCCGAGATCGACACCGACCCCAAGAACGTCCGCAAGCCGGACACGCAGGCCCGCATGTGGTCCGCCGGCCTCTACGAGGAAGGCCGCCGTGGCTGGATCGTCCCGGGCTTCGGCGGCGGCGACGCCCTCGCCTTCTCCAAGCAGGGCCGCGAGGTCACCAAGGTCGGCGAATGGAATCACGTGAAGATCGAAGCCAACGGTAACCGCGTCCGCACCTGGCTCAACGGCGTGCAGCGTGTCGACGCCCGTGACGATGGCTACCTCGCCGGCTTCATCGCCTTCCAGGTCCACGGCATCGGCAACGCCAAGGACAAGGCCGGCACCACCGTGCAGTGGAAGAACATCACCCTGACCGAGGTCGCCGACAACACCCTGACCGAGTCCGAGAAGGCCGACGGCTGGACGCTCCTCTTCGACGGTGTGTCCACCAAGGGCTGGCGCTCCGCCAAGGGACCGGACTTCCCCAAGGCCGGCTGGTCCGTCGTCGACGGCACCCTCCGCACCGCCAAGGGCGACGGCAAGGAATCCGCGGCCGCAGGCGACATCGTTACCCTCGGCGCCTACAAGCAGTTCGAGATCTCGGTCGACTTCAAACTGACCACCGGTGCGAACAGCGGCCTGAAGTACTTCGCGCAGCCGTCCCTCAACCAGGGCGCGGGTTCGGCCTTCGGCCTCGAGTTCCAAATGCTCGATGACGACGTCCACCCGGATGCTAAGCTCGGCCGCGACGGCAACCGCACGGTCTCGTCGCTCTACGACCTGATCACCGCCAAGAACAAGCGCCCCAACCCGATCGGCCAGTGGAACAACGCCTACGTCGTCACCAAGGGGACGAAGGTCGAACACTGGCTCAACGGCCGCCTCGTGGTGGCCTATGACCGCGGTTCGCAGGAGTTCCGCGATCTCCGCGCCAAGTCCAAGTACGCCGACCCCAAGTTCGGCGCCAACTTCGGCGAATGGGAATCCGGCCATATCCTGCTCCAGGAGCACGGCGACGAAGTCTGGTTCAAGAACGTCAAGCTCCGCGACCTGTCCAAGTAAGCGACCGACTCGTCGACGATCGAAGCGGGCCTGCGGGCCCGCTTTTTTGTGCCCTTGCCAGAAACCATCGATTGGCCATGCTCGCCGTCATGCGTCTGCTTGCCTTGTTGTTGCTCATCCCCGGCCTCAACGCCGCCGATGCACCGACCGCACCCGCCCAACAGGAGCTGAAGGTGATGACCTTTAACCTGCGCTTTGCCGACGAAGTGATGCCGCATGCCTGGTCGGTGCGCCGGCCGGTGACCAAGGCTTGCCTCGAACTGACCGCTCCCGACCTAATCGGTACCCAAGAAGGCGTGATGGCCCAACTGGCCGACATGCGTGCTGACTTGCCTGCTTATGCGATGATCGGCCAAGGCCGCGAAGGCGGTGAGAAGGGCGAGTACATGGCCATCTTCTATCGCCGCACGCGCTTCGAACTCCTCGAGACCCATGACTATTGGCTCTCAGAAACCCCTGAAGTGGTGGGCTCGAAGTCTTGGAAAAGCTCCCTGCCTCGCATGGTCACGTGGGCTCGCTTCCGCGATAAGGCTTCCGGCAAAAGTTTCGTCTTCGTGAACACGCACTTCGACCACATATCCGAAGAAGCCCGCGCCCAATCGGCCAAACTCGTCCGCGCCCGCCTGGAGAAACTACCACCAACCGACCCCGTCTTGCTCGTTGGTGATTTCAATGCAGTGACCAAGACCAGCGCCGCCTACCGGACCTTCATGGACGGCGGCTTCCTCACCAATCTCTTCCTCGCCGCCCCAGAGCGGAGCGGCGAGGCCTTGAATACTGCGCACGGGTATCAAAAACCCCGCTCTAATGGCATCCATATTGACTGGATTCTTGGACGTGGCCCCTGGAAAGCCCAGACCGCCGAAGTCATCACTTTTGAGATCAAGGGCCAGACCCCCAGCGATCACTTCCCCGTGATGGCGAAGGTCACCCTCGAGTAACCCGTAGGCCTGCGGTCAGCCTTGCGATAGGCCAAGAATCGCCCAAGGTTTCGCCATGCGACCCCTGCTGGCATGGCTTTTGACCGCGTGTGCCACACTGGCGGCCACGGAAGCGAAGCGTCCGAATATCCTCTTTTTCATCATGGACGACTGGGGCATGGGACATGCCGGCACCTACGGTTGCCGCTGGGTCAAGACGCCGAATTTCGACCGGGTCGCCCGCGAGGGCCTGCTCTTCATGAATGCCTACACGCCGACCGCCAAGTGCGCGCCGTCGCGTTCGACGATCATGACGGGGCGCTACCCCTGGCAGCTCGGCGCGGCCGCGAACCACCAGTGCATCTTCCCGCCGGAATACGGCATCTTCCCCGAGGCGTTAACGGCGGGTGGCTACTTCTACGCGACGACGGGCAAGGTCTGGGGCCCGGGCAGCATGCTCGACGCCCAAGGCAAGCCGCGCGCCTACGCCGGCAAGACCTACAACCAGGCCAAGGCCAAGCCGCCGACCTCCGGGATCACGAACAACGACTACGCGACGAATTTCGAGAACTTCCTGCGGGACACGCGCCCCGGCCAGCCTTGGTTCTTCTGGGCGGGACCGATCGAACCGCACCGCGACTACGAGGCGGGCACGGGCGCCCGTCTGGGCGGAAAGCAACCGTCGGACGTGGACCGGGTCCCCGGTTACTGGCCCGACAACGCGACGGTCCGCCATGACCTGCTCGACTACGCGTACGAGGTGGAACATGCCGACCGCCATCTGGGCCGGATGCTGGCGGCCCTGGAAAGCGCCGGTAAACTCGACGACACCTTGGTGATCGTGACGAGCGACAACGGGATGCCCTTCCCGCGCATCAAGGGCCACATGTACGAGAACGCCAACCACCTGCCGCTCGCGGTCCGCTGGCCCAAGGGCATCCGCGGGCCGGGCCGACGGATCGAGGCCTACGTGAGCTTCATCGACCTCGCGCCTACCTTCCTTGAGGCCGCCGGCATCGCCTGGAAGGACGGCGGGCTGGCCCCCACGCCCGGGCGAAGCCTCTTCGACGCCTTCGCCGACGCTCCCGACCTCGCCCGAACCCGCGACCACGTCCTCGTCGGCCGGGAACGCCACGATTTCGGCCGGCCCAACGACGCGGGCTACCCGGTGCGCGGTATCGTCAAGGACGGCCGCCTCTACCTCGAGAACGCCGAACCGTCGCGTTGGCCGTGCGGCAATCCGGAAACCGGCTACCTGGATACGGACGCGAGCCCGACGAAGAGCTTCATCCTGCAGGCCCGCCGGGACAAGGGCGCGGACCCGCATTGGGACCTCTGCTTCGGCAAGCGCCCGGCCCAGGAATTGTATGACCTACGGACCGACCCCGACTGCGTCCGCAACCTACTCGCCCCCCCGACCACCGCCCCCGGCGCCAACGAGCTGCGCACGCAGCTGTGGGCCGAGCTCAAGGCCCTCGGCGACCTGCGGGCGCTCGGCCGCGGGGCCGAATACGAGGCTCACCCGTCGGCGGATGTGCGCCGCCGCGGCTTCTACGAGAAATACCTGCGCGGCGAGAAACTCGACGCGAACTGGGTGATTCCTTCCGACTGGGAGCCCGCCCCCTTGAAATGAAAGCGCTGCCACTCTGCCTGCTGGCCCTCGCGGCCCCGTTCCTCCCCGCGGCGGAGGTGAAACGGCCCAACATCCTCTTTTTCTTCGCCGACGACTGGGGTCGCTTCGCCCGCATCTACGCCGAGGCTGACGGACGAGGCGGGATCAACGACGTCGTCCGTACCCCGCACTTCGACCAGCTCGCCCGCCAAGGCGTGCTCTTCCGCAACGCGCACGTCAACGCGCCCTCCTGCACGCCTTGTCGCAGTTCGCTGCTCTCCGGTCAGTACTTCTGGCGGACTGGCCGCGGCGCCATCCTGCAGGGCGCCGTCTGGGATGCCTCCATCCCCTCCTACCCGCTCCTGCTGCGCGATGCCGGCTATCACCTCGGCAAATCCTACAAGGTCTGGGGTCCCGGCTCCCCGGGCGACGCCCCGTACGGGGGCCAAACCCACGCCTTTGAGAAGGCCGGTCGACAGTTTAACAACTTCTCCGAGAACGTGACCGGGATGGTGGCTAAGGGCGCCACGATTGAAGCGGCGCGCGAGCAGTTGCTCGACGAGGTCCGCCAGAACTTCCGCGCGATGCTCGCCGCCCGCCAAGCGGGGAAACCCTTCGCCTACTGGTTCGGGCCCACCAACGTCCACCGCGCATGGGTCCAAGGCAGCGGCCAAAAACTCTGGGGCATCGATCCCAACGAACTCAAAGGCAAGATGCCGCCCTTCCTCCCCGACGTACCCATCGTCCGCGAGGACCTGGCCGACTACTTGGGTGAGGTCCAGGCCTGGGACGCCGCCATCGGTGCCATCCTCGCCGAACTGGACCGCACGGGCGAACGCCAGAACACGCTGATCGTCGTCAGCGGCGACCACGGCGCCCCGGGCTTCCCGCACGGCAAGTGCAACCTCTATGGATTCGGTACGGGCGTGTCGCTCGCCATCACCGGCCCGGGCGTCCAAGGCGGCCGGGTAGTCGACGACTTCGTTAATCTGCCCGACCTCGCGCCGACCTTCCTCGAGGCCGGCGGGCTTAAGCCGCCGGCAGTCATGACGGGCAGGTCGCTTTGGCCGGTGCTACGCTCCGACCGCAGCGGACTCGTCGACCCCACCCGCACCTATGTGATCACGGGGCGCGAACGGCACGTCGAGGTGGCCCGCCCGGATTACTCGCCCTACCCGCAGCGTGCGCTGCGCACCAAGGACCATGTGCTGATCGTCAACTTCCACCCAGAGCGCTGGCCACTGGGAAATCATTACCGCCTCGACCGCGCCGACGAACCTACCTTTGCCGAAATCGGGCGGACGACCTTCGTGACAATCCCCGACGACGACGCGGGCCCGACCAAGGCCTGGTTCGTCGGCGCGCGCAAGACGGCCGAGTGGTCCGCACTCTTCACGCAATGTTATGGCCGTCGGCCGATGTTCGAACTCTACGACCTCGGTAAAGATCCGCACGAGATGAAGAACGTCGCCGAAGATTCCGCCTACGCCGCAATTCGCGCGAAGCTCACCGAACAGCTCTTCGCCGAGCTGCGGTCATCGGGCGATCCACGGATGGTGGACGAGGGTAAGTATTTCGAGACCCCGCCTCTCGCCGGTCCGTTGCCCGGACAAGAAAACATGCGGCTCCCGGGTGGCCTGCCGGTCAAAAAGACTAAGAAAAAATAAGGTCGGCGCGGCCCATCGAACGCCCTGATCGTTACACGCTTAGGCACGTCCTCTCCGGGGGCATTAGGACGACTTTTATCCTATAAGATACATACACCACGCTCGCCCACCCGCGGGCAGAGGCCATCGTTTCAGGCATGGAAAATCTCCGCGCACTCTGGCTAAACCATCGGCTGGGCTTGCTCTATGGCGCCCTGTGGGCCTTGGCGCCGATGATTATCCGTGAGCAGATTCCCCTGTTCAATTACGACAACGGTCCGGACGATTTCAAGCGGCTGCCGATACAATGGGGCGGGTGCTTCGTCATACTGTTAGCCAGCCTGCCGACCGGCGTCGCGGTGACCTGGCTCTTTCGTCGCCTCTTAAAAGGTAGTAATGCCATGAAACTGTTCTTGTGGAGCCCCTTGGCGCTGCTCATAGGCACCACGCTCTTCGGCTTCCTCTTCGCGCAGTTTGGCTGGCTCATACTTAATGGGACGGAGCCCTACGGCCAGCTGACGCTGGCCAGCATGTGGCTACACCCCATACTTTCGTTCGGCTCATTCGCCGGCGTTTTTCTGATTCCGCTGGCTGGCCTCAACACCTGGGACCTCTGGAGGCGCGTCAACGATTCGTCTGCGCTCTAAAGCAACCTCACCATCGCCACCGCAATCATCTCGCCGCCCAACCTCAACCGGCTCGGGGTCGTCTAAGGATTGCGCTGGGTCGGCGGCGCCTTCGTGATGCTAAAAGACCTTGGCGGCGCGGAGGGCGGAAGCGATAATCGCACGGAACTTGCCCGCTGCAGGCGCATCAAGGCTTAGGTGATTCATCCTATCGCCGACCCGCGGGTTGGGCCGGAGCCGGTGAAATTCGAGCTCCCTCCCTGCACGCAGGCGGGCAAGTAAGGCGGACGGGTTGATTTGAGCGAAAAAGGCCACGACGTCCGCTTGTCTTCCGACGCGACGGCGGTTTAGGGTGCGCCATGGCCAAAAAATCCTCCGCGATCACCGACTACCCTGACTTCCTCAAGGACCTCCTCATCGCGAAATCCCCCACGGGCCATGAATTCGCCGCGCAGGCGGTGGTCGATCGCTACGTCGAGAAGTCGGCGGATACCTACGCGAAGGACGCCATCGGCAATCGCATCGCGACCCTCAAGGGCAACGGCGGTCCGACCCTGATGTTCGCCGGCCATATCGACGAGATCGGCCTCATCATCTCCCACGTCGACGACAAGGGCTACCTGTATTTCGAGTTCCTCGGCGGCCACGACCAGATCATCCCCTCCGGTCGCCGCCTGCACATCCTGACCCGTGAGGGTCCGGTGCTCGGCATCACCGGCAAACGTGCCGTGCACCTGCTCTCGCCCGAGGACCGTAAGCGCGTCCCGGAGCGTCATGACATGTGGATCGATATCGGCGTGAACAACCGTACCGACGCCCTGTCCATCGTGCGCATCGGCGACCCCGCCGTGTACGCCGACGGCCCGGAGATGCTGCGTGGCAGTATCGGCGTCGCCCGCGCGTTCGACGACAAGGCTGGTGCTTACGTCTGCATGGAGGCCTTCCGGCGCCTCGCCAAGGAGAAGTCCCTCGCCGCCACCGTGGCCTCCGTCGCCACCACGCAGGAGGAAATCGGCGTGCGCGGCGCGCAGGTCGCCGCCCAAGCCGTCAACCCTGACGTCGGCATCGCCGTCGACGTCGGCCATGCGACCGACCATCCTGACGCCGACAACCGCAAGTTCGGTCGCTTCAGCCTCTCGGGCGGTCCGATCATCGGCCGCGGTCCGAACATCAACCCGATCGTCTTCGACCACATGGTCGAGGCCGCCGAGGAAGCGGGCATCCCCTACCAGGTCCAGGCCGAGCCTCGCCCGACCGGCACCGATGCGCGCGCCATGCAGATGGCCAATGCCGGCGTCGCCTGCGGCCTGCTCTCCATCCCCCTGCGCTACATGCACACCCCCGGCGAAGTCGTTGACCTCGCCGTGGTGGAGCAGTCCGTCCAGCTCCTCGTCACCTTCGCCCGCCGGATCAAGAAGGGGCAGAAGTATCATTGGTGATAGGGGTTGGGGGGTGGCGGTTGGAGAGAGCCAGTACCAGGGTCAGTGCCAGGCGAAGGGCCGGGGAGAGGGGTCGGTGTTAGCCATGTGACGTGCGCATCTATCAATCGCTTGGGGCGGCTTGCACCCCAAGCCCTGCCGCTTTTCCTGCTCGATTACCGGCCCCTGACCCTAAACCTGACCCTGACCTTTCCTTTGATGCCCTCACCATCCCTCGTCTGGTTTCGCCTAGACCTGCGGCTCGCCGACAACCCGGCGCTGCAGGCGGCCATCGCGGCGGGCGGGCCGGTCATCCCGGTCTATATCCATGACCCTGCTGCCGAAGGCGCCTGGCAGCCGGGCGGCGCCTCAAACTGGTGGCTGCACCACGCCCTGAACGACCTCGCCGCCCAGCTGGACAAGGCCGGATCGCCGCTCGTCATCCGCCAAGGCGATTCCCTCGCCGAACTCCAGCGACTGGTGCAGGAGACCGGCGCAGGACTCGTCACCTGGAACCGTCGCCATGAGCCGCTGATCGTCGAACGCGACACCCGGGTGAAAACCTCGCTGCGCAACGCCGGGCTCAAGGCCGAGTCGTTCAACGGCAACCTCCTGCACGAACCGCACCGCGTGAAGACCCTGGCGGGCAATCCGTTCCAGGTCTTCACGCCGTTCTGGAAGAACTGCCTCGCGAACCTGAAGTTCGGGATCCCCTTGAAGGCCCCGAAGAAACTGCCGCCTAGCGAGCAGCCCCTGAAGTCGGTACCGGTCGCGAAGCTCGGCTTGCTCCCAAAGATCAAGTGGGACGGTGAGTTTCCGGTGAGCTGGGACCCGACCCGCAGGGGAGCCGAAAAACGTCTGAAGGATTTCGTGGCCGCACCGGTGAAGGATTACCCGACCAACCGAGATATCCCAAAGCTCGACGGCACGTCGCGTCTCTCCCCTTATCTGCACTTTGGCCAAATCTCGCCGCTCGAGATCGTCGACGCCGTGCGCACGGCCGGACATCTCGGGGTCAAGGGCGGCGATAAATACGTCGCGGAAGTCGGCTGGCGCGAATTCTCCCAGCATCTGATTCATCACTTTCCCGAAACCCCCGATCGCCCACTCCGCCGGGAGTTCGAAAAATTTCCGTGGGCACCGAACAAGCAGCACCTGCGCGCTTGGCAACTCGGTCGCACCGGCTACCCGATCGTCGACGCGGGCATGCGCCAGTTGTGGCAGACCGGCTGGCAGCACAACCGCGTCCGCATGATCGCCGCCTCCGTGCTCGTGAAGCATCTGCTCCAGCCTTGGAACGAGGGCGCGAAGTGGTACTGGGATACGCTCGTCGACGCCGACCTCGGCGCCAACACCATGGGCTGGCAGTGGGCGGGCGGCTGCGGGGCCGACGCCGCCCCGTATTTCCGCGTCTTCAATCCGGTGCTCCAGGGCGAGAAGTTCGACCCCGATGGCGAGTATGTGCGCCGGTGGGTACCCGAGCTCGCCAAACTACCGGCCGAGTGGATCCACCAACCCTGGGAGGCACCGATGCACGTGCTGGCCGAGGCCGGTGTCGTCCTTGGGAAGACCTACCC
>Ga0255115_1000236_pt1 | contig 16531 bp, 33 predicted proteins | sample Law_Law_RepB_8h_FD_188474 | JGI IMG/M metagenome (GOLD analysis project Ga0255115, IMG submission 188474) | Freshwater microbial communities from St. Lawrence River, New York, United States - Law_Law_RepB_8h | ecosystem: Environmental > Aquatic > Freshwater > River | place: USA: New York... | reverse complement strand
ATTCTCAGAACCAAGTCCTCGCCCCGGCACACTGTTAGGACGATAGGGAACTTGTCAGGCGCGTTCATGCCAGGAGGAGTTTGCCAGCTTTCATCTCTTCGTAGGCGATTGAGATAGCGTCGATCTGATCGTCAAAACTTCCGTCTGGAAACTGTTCAAGTTCGTCGATGAAGTCTTTGTTCCAAGACCCGCGCACGATAACAAACTTCCCGGCTTCGATCTTTGCTAGCCATGGCGCGGCCCGCATGAGCTTGCTTTTACTCTTGGGGTTTCGTGCCCTGACCGCCACCTTCCCTAGCAGACCCTGCTGAAGTGTGGAGAAGCCGGACTGGAAACCGCCGACCGCTTCCACCCCGATGCGGGCGATGCCTAGCATTTCAAGGTCTTCCAGGGAGACGCGTTTGATCGCAGCCTCCACTCGCCCCCACACCATGCGCTGCCGGAACATATCTGTTAGGTAGAGAGTGTCAGTCTCCTTGTCCCACGCCAGGCGAGCGCCTGCGGTGTAGTCGCTAGTCTGCTGCTCGGTCAGGGCCAAGTCCCACCCGCGGGTGCATGGGATGTTGCTAGGCACCTGCGAAGCATCGCACCGCCTAACAAAGTTCACGTCCACCTGGCCGGAAGAGGAGGAGCGAGGTGCCTGCTGGAAAAGGGAGTCCCACTCGTACCCTAGCAGAGCCGCCCGCATCCCTTGCAGGAAGGACAGGGGTCGGATCTCCGGCGCTAGCGGTTCGCCTTCCGCCCGCCCTAACGGATCGTCTCCTTTGCCGTCTGCGACAGCCTTATAGACTACCCGGTCGAAGACCGCATCACCCTGACCTTCGTCAATGAGTTGCTGCTTGTACTCGTCACTTGTTAGGTGTCCGATCAGGTCGTGCGGGTGCCAGCGTGTTCCGATGAGGAGGATCTTTGCGTTAGGCGAAAGCCGTGTCATGCAGTCCGCGAAGAACCACTGGATAACCTTGCGGCGCTGAATAGCAGATTCGGCTTCGGCCCGTCCGGGGTGCGGGTCGTCAATGATTAGCCAGTCCGCCCGCCGACCTGTTAGCTTGGAGCCTGCGGAACGCACCACCACGGACGATCCGTTAGTGAATACAACGATGTCGGCACGGTCTGCACCCTGACGCGGGGACAGCCCACCGAAGATGCGGCGGTAGGCGGGAAGCCGCAGGATGTCTTTCACTTCCCCCAGAAATTCCACTAGCAGAGCGCGGCTGAATCCCGTTAGGGCAACGTGCGTGCCAGGGTAGGCAGCGATGATCCACGCTACCGCCCGAACGGCTAGCATCCGGCTCTTGCCGTGCTGCGGCGGGGCGGAGACTGCCTGACGCGGGCGGCGTGTCCCATCCGCCACTCCTTGCACAAGATCGGCTAGCTGGAGGTGGAAGGGTGTCAGGCGGTAAGCGCTGCCCTCTGTCTGCGGAAAGCATAGCGAGCAGAAGACAGCGAAGCATGTCCTAGCGGCTGTCTCCAGGCGTCGGCGTGCCGCAATAAACGCGGCGTCGCTCATCATTTGCAGGCTCATGCGTTAGGCTCTTTGGGAGTTGCATTGCTTGCAAATATATCCGGCACGCGCTGGCAGGCAATCCGCATCGCCTCCACAATAGCCGCATCGTCTAGCTCCGCCCGGTCCTGCATGATTTCAGAGCGCCCGTCCACCACCGACTTATCGCTAGCGTCAGGCGCGGCCAGGGCTTCCTGAATGTGGTCAGGGCGGTAGGCGTTGCTGTACCCGTTGCGGGCTCCCTTGTTAGCGAGGTAGAAGATCATAGCCTTCGTGTCCCCGTCGTTGATCCGCAAGAACAGCTTGCTCTCCACAAAGTCCACCTGCCTAGCTTGAACCTCTTCAACGTCAGCACGGAAGGCTAGGTCGGCGGCGTACCAGTAGTCGTATTCGGAGCGGGATATGCTAGTGTCCTTGAGCGTCTTCGACACCAGCCCCATGTTCTTTGTCAGGCCCTGGAGGAATGCGGCCTTGCGGTTAGCGATGACCTGCTGGCGCTCCTGCTTTCGCGTCTCTTCAAGAACGCGGGCGGAGATGCCCGCATCGACTTTGCGGACACGCGGGCGGGCTGGACCTGCTGGCGTCTTCGGGTTCATACCCACTAACTAAGCCACTGTTTACGAACTTCGCTAGCCACAAATTCCATCATTCGCGGCGGGACGCTCATGCCTATCAGGTACTTGAGAGTAGCCGGATTGTCAGCCGCGTAGTCGTCAGGAAACGATCCCAGCCTGCGCCACTCCATGCAGTTTAGCATTCGCAACTCAGACCAGTGCGCGTAGTTATGGTGCGACGCGGCTAGAGTGCAGGCAGGTTTCCTATCGTCTAAGCGTATGAAGTTAAACCACGACACTTTGCCTAGCTGCTTAGCGGCTACTCTATTGTAGCTTTGCCCTTTCCGGGCACGCGCCCAGAATCGAATGTGCGTCTCTTCCGGGTCTAACGAATTATCTACTGCGTCTTCAGCCGTGGCAGTTTGTACGTCCCGGCACGCTGCCCCCGCAGACACCCACGGGCTGTTAGGCTTTAGAACTAAAGGCGCGTCAGATACGTCCTTTCTAACCCCGCAAAAAAATACCCGTTTGCGATGCTGCGGAACGCCGCAATCTGCCGCGTCTAGCTGGAATACTTGTGTGCGATACCCCAGCGCACGCATGCGATCCACAATACGTTTACTGTATAGCTTAGCATTGCCTAGCAGGATTCCTGTTACGTTTTCAGCAATCAGGACTTTGGGCCTGACTTTTTCTGCAAGGTCAAGGTAGTCAAAGAATAGGTCGGACAGCACCTGTTTAGCCTGACCTTCCGCGAACCGCTTATTCACGCCCCAGTCTTTCTCCCGGTTCCCTGCCATGCTAAAAGTAGAGCAGGGCGGCGAACCGTCCAGAATATCTACATTGCTAGGCAATGAAGAGGTAGGGATGTCCTTGATAGGGCAGACTTCGATAGGTGTCCCCGGCAGATTCCTGGCGTAGTGAGACGCCATGACAGGGTCGATGTCGTTAGCAAGAACCACCCGGCATCCGGCCAGCTTGTAGCCCATAGAGCTTCCACCGCCGCAAGAAAATGTGGAAATTACGGTAGGTGCCGACTTGCTAGGCTTGGGCAAGTCTGCCAGCATCCAAGCGCATGCAGGCTTCACTTTGGCAGGAAGTGCAGGTGACACCGCGGGCAGGTGACTCCGTCAGGAGTGTCGTCTACGTTGACTTCGCCTGAGGCTGATTCGCGGCTAGTAGTTTCGGCGCTACCCGCCTCAGTCTTCGGCTCTAGCAGATGCTTGAGTTCGTGGTCGCTGAACCCTACCACGGATAGGTCAAACTCATCCGCCTTCAGGTCAGATAGGATGTCAGGCAGAAGGTTGAAATCCCACTCTGCACCCCACTTGTTAGCCGCTAGCAGAGCCGCAGCCTCTTTCTCTTTCGGCCAGCGCACTTCCCGGTAGGAAAACCGAACGCCGGACACTAGCTCCGCAAAGCCGTAAGCGACGGTTCCAGAAGCGTCAGGGCTTTCAAGCTGATGCGTGCGCGTGATAGCGGGATCACCACTAGCCTTGAAGGCTTCCACTCGTTTGTGTCCGCCGACTAGATGGCCCGTTGTTAGGTTGAACACGACGCCTGACAGGTCGCCAAACTCTGCCAAGGATTTTGCAAAGGCTTCGGACTGCTTCTCATCTTTCCACGGAAGGCGAGGGTTCTTTGCGTTAGGCGTTAATGCGTTTGCAGTGTCAGGAGGCGCAACGGTCTTTGCGCGTTTGCGTGCGGGTGCGGATGCCATGGTCGTGTCTGTTAGGGTTGGACAGGGGTGAGTTGCGCGTGGGTCGCTTCGACTTGAAGTGCCGCGTAGGCTAGGAGATCGACGTAGTTGTCGTAGCCGTTAGGGTCGCGTTCGATCCGCTCTTCCTTCAGGCAGCCCATGAAGTGATAGCCTTGCGCGGGTGTTAGCTTGATCCCCGTAGCCGCTTGGAACCGCTCCACGATACCTTCCATGCTCCGCTCCTTGCTAGTCTTGCCGTCCTTGTCGTACCTCACGCCCCTAGCCTCCAGCGTAGCCGCCGCATCCCGCAAGAGTTGCGCGGCGTCGAACCGGATAGGGCTAGGAGGGACGAGTTGCACGGCTTGCAAATTTCCTACCACCTCCCCGCCTGACTCTCCAGTGATCGGGGTTCCCCCTGATTCTTGGATAGGCTCGACGGCAATGCGGCCGGACTCTTCCGCTGTGTCGTTAGGAAGTAGAGACGGGGAAGGTGGCGAAGCGCTGCCTGAAGAACTGGAGCCGCTAGCGGAACTTGCGCTGCTGCTGCTGGAAGAGGATGGTTTCATGTCGGTGGTGGTGTTAGTAACGCGGACAGCCTGGCAGGTACTAGCGGGCTCATCCACCGCGAGGTGCGTTCCCTGCCAGACTATCTGAGCCGCGTCTACTCCACCACCGCAGATTGTGCAAGTAAATTTTCAGCGGTGCCTGACAATACCTCCGGGATGGGGCAGCCGTTAGCCTCGCACCACCGCCGCACTCCGCGCTCCATAGCGGCTAACGCACCCCACACTGTCAGGCGCGTGCCGTCGTAGCCTTCGATCCGGGGGAGCCCTTTCATGCGCTGGATGTACCGCACTAACTTGCGGGACATGGGCGCATCCTGCAACGCGGAAGTTTTGCTAGGTCGGACGTAGGCTTTGCAGGCGCGGGTGCCGAACGTGGTGGTCAGGAGGTTGTTCTTTGCTAGCCCGCGTTTCGGGTTGATCCGGTAGACCACTCCTTTCGAGAACTCGCCGTAGTGCCAGACCCACGCTAACTCCCCGTCGGTGAACCGCACCCCGTCGATAACGATTCGGCGCGTGTTGCCCGTCCCCTTCGATCCTGCTAGGGTTCCCGCCGCCCTTCCGTGGATACCTGCTTTCCACCTGAACTCTAACGGACTCCCTTCAAGGGTGAAGCAGTACCGGAGGGCATCCGTTAGCGCTAGCATGGGTGTGCCTTCGCCGGGCGGTTTGAGGCGAAGTGTCTGCGGCGTGATGCCCAGCCCTCGCGGCCAGGCCATTGTCTTTTTGCCTGACACTCTCCAGGGTTGAGCATCTGCGTCGTCCTCCAGTGCTGCGGCTAGGGATTCCGCCACCGCCTCACGCTTCGCCTCGGTTGCTAGCTTAGCATCTCTCTTCTCCTCCCACGCTTTCTGCCTAGCCGCAGCCGCGACCGCTAGTTCTTCCTTGCGAACCCTAGCCTTTTCTGCCGCCACCGCATCGAGCGCTGGCCCTAACTTGAGGTTGCCGGGTAGGATGTTGGACGGGTTGCCGTCCCTGTAGGTGATAGGGCGGGCGGGCATTTCACCGCGGTTGATGAACCAGACTAGCTCAGAAGCAGACACCCACCCGGTAGACGTTAGGATGCGCTGCTCGGTCGATCCGTCTTTCGGGCGTAGCTTCCCTGCCACCTTCCCTCCAATCTTCCACACTAGCCGCCCCTTCTCGGCGTTGTAGTCCAGTTCGCGCCTGACGGCTTCCACCGTTAGCTCAAGTGCGTCCTCGCTCATGCCTGCGCTCCCTCCGTGTTAGGGTCTTCGTCGCCGTCGTCCTCCTCATCGTCCACCGGGTCCGTGCCTTGTTCAGTTAGGCAGCGGAATCTCCCTAGCACAATACGGTTGCACCTGCGGCAGCGGAACTTTCCTTCAGACTCGGAATAGCAACCCTCCTCGTTAGTTAGCAAGCAGCGCCATGTCGTAACGTAGACGGCATGAGACTCCACGCTTTCCAGACTCTCGTGAGGGCACCACCGCCGCGCAAGGAAACCCATGGTGCGGGATAGTCCGTTAAGGATAGTAACCTTGCAGTGAGCTAGGAAGATTCGCATGGGCTTATTGCGGCAGACGTTGGGCTAGCCAGTCCATCAGGCACCCGACCGCGAGGATCAGAATGGTGGCGAGGATTAGAGCGTAGGCGGTCTGACGGGCATACGCTAGGAGGCGAAGGCGGGGGCTCATGGCGCAACGTCGAACAGTGTCCCCTCCGGTTCGGGCTTTGCTTCCGTGCTAGGGATGCGCGGACCTTCCGGCAGAGGTACGCTCGACACGCGAGCCACAGGCACCCGCCTGACGGTTGTCCCCTCCGGCACTTCCAGCGTGATCGACACGCTAACGGTTTGCGTCGGGGTCTGGGTTTGGGGTGTTTGGTTGTCGTCGCCGCATCCCACCAGGAGCAGGGCGGCGGGTGCAAGGATTGCAAATTTCATCTTCATGGTTTGGGTGTGTTAGGTTTACGGTCGGGCTGGTTGAAACGGCTAGCGTCTATAGTACGGGACGGGCAAGGCGTATCTTCGTGGGTGGTGTAGCCGCAGTATCCGCAGGCAGGCAGGTTGTTAGGGTTAGCGGCCCGCACCGCACGGGCTTTGAACGCTTTTATCGCACGCCACATCCTAGCCTCCGCCGCGTAGAGCTTGCGAACATTGACAGGTGTTTCGCTTCGCCGTTGGTGCAAGGCTAGTGCGGAACGTCGAAGCCTCTTCAGCCAGTAAAGATCATTCATCGCGGCCAAAGGTCGAAGTGAACAACGATGCGCCAGAGGATAGCCCATGGGCCTAGAACGGCTAGGGTCCATGCGAGCGCTAGGCGTGCCCGCGAGGGCAAGGGTGGTGGAGGAGGTTCCGGTGGTGTGGTCATGGTGTCAGGGTTGTTCGGATTCACTAACGGTTGCGGGTGCGGGCAGCGCATGCTCCGCCTTGAAGGCGGCTATTCGAGACTCTACAGCCAGGACCGCCATGGAGTCAATAAATACTCCTTCCATTAGGAGGGCGCGGAACGCTTGCAGCGCTTCACATCTTCGCCGCTGCTGTTGCGCTAGGGAAATCGCGTCCTTGATCTTCGCTAGCGCTTCCTCCCTCTCCGCTCTGAATTGACGATAGGAGTTAGTAACGGTTAGCTTGTCCAGCGACTCCCGAACGTCGTCCGGCAGCAGTCTTTCTGCTAGTGCCAGGGCGATGTTCAGCTTTCGCTGGATTGTGTGTGCGGAGGAAGTCATAGCCGCACCTCCCATTTGTATGCCCGAACATACTCGGCCACCTCTTCCGGCGTAGCTTGCCCCCAGTTAGTAACTAGCTCATCGGGGAAGGGCTCACTGTACGCTAGCAAAGCCTGCGCGGAGGTAGCCCGGTCCCGTGTGACGTGGAACCAGACCGCAGGCACTTCCCGCGTGGGCTCGGGGTCGCTTCCCGTTAGTTCGTAATCGAACCGCCCGCCCAGCCGCGCCCATCGGATCAGTTCGACACTAGCCTCTCCTTTGAGGAGTTTGTGGCGCGAGAGGTTAGCGGAGTGAGCGATTCGGATGAGCCCGGGGTACGGCGTGCCACTAGCAATCGGGCGGGTGTGGTAGACCCCTAGCTTACCCTGCTCTACCATCGTTACGACGTGGCCGGGGGTGTAGGTGTACGGGGTGGAGATTCGGTCGCGTTTGCTCATAGTGTTAGGCGGTAGGGGTTGCGGTTGTTTTTTTGCGTTCTGCTGCGGCGATTCTGCTCTCTACGGCTAGGGTTGTCATCGCCTGCGCTAGCGGCTCGTCCTTTGCCAGACTGAGGAAAGCGCTGACCGCTTCCGGCCTGACACCTTCGTCTTGCAGCCGCTTGACTACCCGAGGGCCTACGCGGGAGACTAGCACTTCGATTCCTGTGGCGAACGTCTCACGGTCCACTTCCCCTTGCAACCACTCGACCGTTTCGGCAATATCCCGCGGCACAAGATGTTCGGCTAGGGCTAGGGCGATGTCGAGGTGCAACTTGATCCTCTTGACTCTGCTGGATGTCATGGCGGTGTTAGGCGTTGAGAGTTAGGGTGCGGGCTTGCTCGGCTTGCTCGGCGTCGTGGCCCAACATTTCCGCCCCTAGCGTTTCCAGAACGTCGATGAGGACTTCACCCGCCGCCAGACTGCGGAATGCTAGGATGGATTCGCGCCGCTCGCCCTTCTGCCGAACCTCTTCCAGAGCGTGGTCGAAGACGGCTAGCGCTTTGAGGAGTTTGCTGTCGTATTCCCCGGCGGTCTGTGCTTCCGCCAAGGCGTACAGGGTCAGGCGAACTTCGTCAGGGATCAGCCTACCCGCCAGGGCGAGGACGATGTGGAGACGGCGTTTGGCGGAGACGAGTTGTTGGGCTTGCATGGTGTTGGTTGGTTAGGGTTATTGTTGGGGTGTGCTAGGATTGAGAAACCAGTTAGGGGTTGCCCGGTTCGTCCACCGGGCGGGCCGACCGCAGAGAACCGCCTTGCGCTCGCGGTAGTAAGCCCGATAAGCTAGGACCGGGTCAGGCCCTTGGAACTCCTCCGGCATCGCCTGCGCGAACGGCGTGGGGTCGGCTTGTGGCAGGGCGGCGAGGAGCGCGGTGCGGTCCAGGGTGTCCAGAGCCGCTTCCGTCTTACTGGGGGCGCATAGCGGCCACCGCCGCCTCCGCTCCACCCGCAGGCTGTCCGCGAGGGCGAGGAGCCACCGCATATTGCCCGCCGCCTTCGCGGCCCATAGCGTGCATGGGTGGCGGGCGTGGGTGCTGCGGTACGGTGCGGGGACCGCTACGCCTGCCGCAACCGTGGAGGCGATCTGGACCGCCTCCAATAGCATCTTGTTCACATGCTGGTCAGCGTGGAAGCCTGCGGCCTTCGCGGGGTCGTGGTGGAGGGCGAAGATGTTCATTTTCCGTTAGTGTCGAAGTCGATGGTGGCACCCTGACCGCCATTGCGGAAGACGCGGCAGGTGGAACCGATGGCGATGGCTTCCAGCCAGGTCCGAAGGGTTGCTAGCCGATCCGTTGTGGCGATGTGCCCGTCTACTTGCAGACGGAACCGAGGGAAACCCTGACGCTCGCGGGCCAGGCCGCAAGCCGTCATCGCCGCGGCTAGGACCGGGGGGACGTTAGGCATGACGCACCCGTCAGGGAGGGTGATGCGCGAGAGGGTGAAGGTGCGAACGGGCGGGGCGGTAGTAGGGCGGGCTGACATAGGGCGGAGAGGTAGAAGGGGGCGGTGCCCCTCCCCGGAGGGAGGGGCGGTGGAGGTGTCAGACTTCCCAGATTCGGTTAGCGAGGTTGTTGAGCATGGAGCAGACCTTGCTTTTCTCCGTTTCCAGCGTGTCCCGCTGCTTTGTCAGGCGGGCTTTTTCCGCTTCCAACTCCGCCCGCTCTTTTGCCAGGGCCGCACGTTCGGCGGCGAGGACTTCGTCCGCTTTCGCCTGGCCCGCCTTGATGGCGTCGGCGAGGGTGAGGGCGGGGAAGTAGTCGGAGGTGATGTCCCGCTCCACCTCGCCGCGGATGCTCGCCAACCAGGGGCCGAGGTAGCTGTCGGAGCCTAGTTTCTTGATGGCGGCGTCTAGGATGGTGAGTTCGGCTTGCTTGTTCATCGGTGTTTCCTTTCAGGTTTGGGGTTGAACGCGTTGTGCGTCCCCCTTAATAGCCTAGGTAAAAGGATTCGCAAGTGGTTTTTGCACTTTTTGCAATTTTCTTTTCCGGTACGCAACCGCGTAGAAAGATGTTAGCGACTTGCCCTAGCCCTTTTCATCAAAGCGGCGGGCGTAGTCACCCGGTACGCCTGCCCGTCCCGAACTATGGTGGGAGCGTCAGGGTTCTTCACGTTAGCGAACCAGACCCATCCCTCGCCTATCTTCAGACCCATGACCCCGTCCGCCCCTAGCACATCCGCAAGCACCCGCATCCGCGCCTGCGCTGTCGTCTCCCTAACATACCGCTTCTCGTACTCGCGCCTGACAGCCGGGTGCGTGTCCAGGCGGTCGGGCGGGGCGATGAGCCACCCGCGAAGCTCCGACCCTAGCGGAGAGCCGAAGTGTTCCGCTAGGCAGGAGAGGGATGGTGCGGTGTAGGAGCGGGAGGTCATAGGATGGGAGTGTTAGGCGTCGTCTGCGGGGATGCCGAGCTTCACGCTCAGCATCTGCGCTTCTGCTAGTATTGCGGCGACCTCCTCATGGAAGTCCCGCACTAGTGTATCGAGGCGGTCGGCTAGGTCCATCGCCTCTAACTCGAACTTCGTATAGACCGGGAGAACGGCTTCGATTCGTGTTAGGGTTTGCTCCGCCTTCGTGACGGTGGCGACTGCTTCGGCGACGGGTGTTAGGATGGGTGCGTCCATGGTAGTGTGGTTCGGTTAGGGTTGGAAGATGCTAGTGTCAGAGCCCGTGGCGGTGATCCATCCCCAGGGCCTTGCAGGCCCGATACGCGGCTTGCGTCCGCTCCTCCCGCTCCTTCTGGCCCGTAGGCGTGACGAACACGCTGCCGAGGTAGCGGTCCTCGGCGGCGACCGCTTTATTGTAGGCGGCGAGGGCGGATTTCTGGGGGGCGGTGAGGCGTGGAGCTTTCATGGTGTGCTAGGGTTGAAAGATGTTAGAGCCAGAGGGAAGGCTTCGGAGCCACCCAAGGCTCGAGAATGTCCAGGGCTTTAAGCGCCGCCTCCCGCGTTTCCCCGTAGGCGGTCTGGCCCACCTGGTTGACCCCGTTGAACCGCCAAGCGGCGAACTGTTTGGTGGTGCGGTCGTACTGGCTAAGGGTGCGGAGTCCGAAGTTCATGGGGTGGTTTCCTTTCAAGTTTGGGGTTGAACGCTTTCTGCGTCCCCCCTTAATAGCCCATGGAAAAGGATTCGCAACTAAAAAGTGCAATCCGTGCAAACTTTCTTTTCCGGTACGCAATCGCGTAGGGTTTCAGATTTAATTTGCACTAGCAAAAAACCCGCCTACGCGGGTGCGCGGGCGGGCTCATGCGTGCGGGTGCGGGTGTTAGTCTTCCGTGTCCGCTTCCGAGTGGACGGTTGCGGTGGCGTACTGCATCGCCGCATACGCTAGGATTGTGCCTGACATCCCTAGCAGAAACGCGGCAACTGCCAGGCAGATAAAGTCAGTGCGGCTCATGTTAGTCCTGGACATACTTCATGCGATGGTCTTCGGTTATGTGGAGCAGCCCGCCGTACTCTTCGGCGTTATCAACTTTCCTTGTTAGGTGGTAGGCTTGGCAGTGCGGGCAGCGGTAGACTCCGAATCGGCTGCGGTACTTTGCCGCGAACCGCTCAGCCTGCTCCTTGTACTTGCGGCCCAGGTTAGTCTTGCCCGTACAGCCGCGCTCTACGCTAGGAACCTTCGCCGCGCTCATTCCGGTGCCTCCACGTTAGGGTCTTCAACAGGTCCGTGCCACACTCCGTCGATCTTCCAGAGTTCGTAGTAGACTAACCATTCCGCGGTCCACGGCATAACCCATTCATAGAGGTGGCGTTCGTGCAGCCCCGGCATCTTGTCAGGGTGGCAGAGCCCGAGTGAACCGTCAGGCAGCATGTAGTGCCGCGGGTCGGGCGGTATGCTAGGGCGGTCGATGAAGACCTGCGGGCGCGGTTGCTTGCGCGTGATGCTGCGGAATGTGTTGTCCCACGCTAGCTCAAGCTGCATCCTGACGTGGTAGGTGTCGCAGCCTTCGCTCGGCGTGATTTCCGCGGACGCCACTAGCAGAGTGCTTGTCCCGCTTTCGATCACCTCCACCTCAAAGATAGGGAAGTGCTGGCGGATCAGGGCTGCCTCCTCTAACAGGTAGTCCCGGTCCAGCTTGATAGCTTTTTCGATGAGCTTGCGTACTAGCACATTATCTGCGCTGCTGTCCCGTGGGAAGGCGCGAGACTTGCGCCGTTGTGCTTGCAGGCGTCGGATGTGTCTGAGCTTAGCTAGTGCAGGTGCAAGGATTGCAAAAAGAATGACGGCTGCTGCCGCGATTGTGTCTAGGGTAGAGAGCTTCATAGTTTGTCGGGGTCAGGTTGTTCTTTGCTAGTGAATAGCCGCGGGTAGCGGGTCGAGGGGTAGTGGATAGGGCAATCCTTGGCAGGGCGGAGAAAGCCCGCGCCGTCGCCTTTGTCAGGGTAGATGCCCCCGTGGGCTAGGACGCACACGCCTGACTGCCCTAACTGCTGGAGGCGTAGGAACGGGCAGCGTGTATGAGCGTGCCCGATGTGAAGGGCGCAAGTAGGCCGACCGTCGTTCGTCTTGAGAAGCGGAATCGTTATGGTGGCGCTTTCGATGGTCCCGTTAGGGTGTGTGGGTGCCTCGCTCATCAGCGTCCTCCTTTCCTGCCCGCATCCCTGCGGCGCTGTCTTTGGTTAGGCTTTGTCACGTTAGGGATTCCCCGGGCCGCAGGCTTGTAGGTGCGGTGGGTAGGGTTGCGGATACTCTCCGACATGATGCGGCGGGTACGGTCAATGCGCTCGTTCATCCGTTCCTCTTCGGTGCTGAGCTTCCACGCTGCAATCTTCAGGTCTGCTAGGGTTAGGCTTTTCACCGCTTCCCTCCCTTCCTGCCGTGCGGCCTGACACGTCGGTCGTCCCGTCTGCGCTGACGCTGATTGCGGGTGCGAAGGCTAGGTGCGGCTAGGGCTAGGGATGTTCGTGCTTCGTTCACTTTGCACCTCCCGCCTCTTCCTTCTCAAGCGCTGCCAGAAGTGCGTTAGCCTGCTTCACCGCGATCTCGGTGTACCTCTCCGGGGTGTTGTCCATCGTACCGTCTGCCCGGTCCCCTGTTAGGGTTCCAAGGATAGCGTCCAGGCGTCTGCTCTCACGGATCATAGCATCCAGAGCCGGAATCCCTGACTGCGGAACCTTGAGGTGGATAGCGGCGTAGACCCTCAAGGTTTCGCCTGACGCGCCGTACTCGACCCCGCCGTTAGGGTACTCGTAGTTAGGGCGCGGGAACATAGGTTCGCTCATGCGAGCGTCCTGCGGGTGTGGTAGTGGGTTGTTCATTGCTTCAGTGTGTTAGGTTTTGCAAACTGTGCAACGCTCACTTGCGACGGCGAACCCGCATGAGGGCCGCGGCGGCTAGGGTCAGGACTAGCGTGGGCTTCGCTTCCGGCACCGACTGAGGAGGGTCAACGTGGATACCGTTATGGTCCCAGTGATCTCCATGCCAGTAAGAGGGGACAAGTGGCCCGTCGAACCGTTCAAGGTCGGCGCGGACTGGAAGAGTTAGGGTGGCGAGGAGGGCGAGGATGTAGGTTAGTTTCATGTGTGTGTTTGGTTGTAGGTTAGTGGAAAGGGTCAGGAGAGGAGAGGCGTCGGAGCGTGCAACGGCTCCCCGATAACGTCCAGAGTGAAGAAGTGCCAGACGAACGGACCCTGACACACCGACCCGATATGCGTTAGCGGGGCGTCAGGGATTTCATTGCCCGTGCCGACACAGAAGACGACACGTCGAATCTTCGGCGCTTTAGGGTCGGGGACTTTCAGCCAGAGGCAGATGTCTTTGCTAGGGTCGAGTCCGAGGTGCAGGAAGGTAGCGCCGTTAGGCACGTCGATTGCCTGCTTGTCTGCGACTTCGAGTCTGAATTTGTGGATGGTGGCCATTGTGTTAGGTTGGTTGGGGTTGAGATTACGCGTTAGGGTTTGCAACTTGTGCAACAGGGGTGAGGTAGCGGTCAGCGTTCGCCACCCGGTAGTGCGCGAAGTCCTCTTCGGTGGCCCGCCTCGCTAACACCGTCGGGCTCCAGCTTCCCGTGTAAGGGTCTTCAAAGCGGCGAAGGACCACCAGCCCGTGCGAGCGGTAAACGGCTAGCAGGCAGCGCCCGCCGTCGTCCGCTACTAGCGGAGTCCCTACGGGGAAGGAGTGTGCGGGTGCAACCTGCTGCCACATCTCCTCCGTGAGTTCGTTAGTCGGCACGCGGAAAAGGCGTGCGGCAACCTTGAAGGATTGTGTTAGGTGATCGGGTGTTTGGGCGTGGCTCATAGTTCGTGCAGTAAGGGCGGGAGCGCTTGCCTTGCAAAAAGATTTGCATACGCAAACGCGTTGCGGGATATGAGTTGCAGGCGTCTACCATGACTCCCTGACCTTCGCCTCCAGCGAGTTAGGGTCCAGCACCTTCATCGCCTCCTTTATCCCTAGCGCTTCCTCCGCTTCCTGCTTTGCCTCCTCTTCCGTCCACGTCTCGCCGCGGCACTCAACACTGGGAGCGTGCCACTGGAACGTGTCCGTGCTTCCGCCGCAACTCGCGCCACTCCTGCGGTGCTAGCTGCTCCCATTCCTTGAGTATTTCGGCCAGTGTCATGGTGTGTTAGTAGTTGAGTGGTTCCGAGGGCTTGCCCTCCCCTAGACCTGCTAGCCGCCAGTCACCGCATGCGGCTCGCGCTAGCCGTCCTTCGTGCATGTGGTTGAACTCCGGGAAAGGGTCAGTCTTCCAGCGTGTGGCGCTTCCGGTCGAAGCGGCTACCCTAGCCCATGCCATCACTTCCTGCTCCTTCCCTAGCAAGGAGAAGACGGACTCGCCACCCCGCGTGTAGATGTGGACGTTCCACGCTAGTGCTAGCCGCCTGACTTTGCGGCGAAGCCTAGCGCTTGCCTGCTTTGCTCTGCGTACCTTGTCGCACATATAGCTGGAACAGTTTGGCTGGCGTTTAGTCATGGCTTTGCCTCCTCATACCCGCCCGCAGAGTTAGTGTCCGGGGCGGGTCTGTGCGGGTTGTGCTAGTGTCAGGCGTCTGCTGCAAGCTCAACGTGCGAGGCTTTGGTGGTCAGGTCGTGGGCGTGGTGGCTCCTCCACCGAATGTCCAGCCACTTGCCGTTAGTATGGACCTTCACCACCTTGCCTAACTCTCCCGCTTTGATCCCGCGGTATCGGTCGTCCTGCCGCAGCCTAACGGTGTCGTTCAGCTTGAACTCTTGCGGGACGGTTAGCGTGGACAGGTGCGCTAGTGCGGTGCTGGTAGCTGGAGGGCGGTCAGGTGGCTGCTCGGGCTTCGGCGCTCCTACGGTGAACGGTGCTAGCCCTTCCCGCAATTCCTTGACTAGCGCTTCCCCGTCCACAACCGTTAGCGATCCGTGCGCTTCGGATGTGTTGCGGCATTGCTCAAACTCCCCAACTCCGTGCCTGTCAGGCCACACCCTGGCCACCGGACGCTCCATGGCTTCAAGCGCTCGTTGTGCGGCAGTAACTAGCCGTGCGAGACGGCGGTTCCGTTCTGCGGGTGAGATGAGTGTTGGTACGTTGTCCATAGTGGTTAGGCGTTAGGTGTTACGGGGCTGATGTGTCTAGCTAGTACCCAGAACCTGTTACCTTCGCGGTCTTCGATGTGATACTTCGGTTCTGCATGACGTTCCTCGTGGGTGTGCGTTATTTCGTACCCCAGCACCCTGACAGGCTGGCCGCGATAGAGGGCTGCGGATGGCGGTTCGATCATGCTGTCAGGCTTCGGGCTAAGGGGTGTTAGGTGCCTGCTTTGGTAGGCGCGGAGGGCCTGACGAAGCACTCCCTGCGGGCTCATGTCCTTCTCTTTTGCAAGCCGTGCAATCGCTTCCCTCTCCGCCTCGCTCCAATCCGGGTTTACGCTAGGGGTCGGAGGTGGTAGGATTTTGACCAGCAGGTTAGTAGGCACCTCGGCCCATGCTCCGTCGTGCAGGTCGAACTTCACTAGCTGGCCTGCTTCTGTGAGATTTACGACGTTGCCCTCGCTACCCGCAGCAATGAACCAGTCAGGGTCCGGCTCAAAGTCTTTGGTTAGCGTCACCCTATCTCCCACCGCAAACTTAAGAGGAGTGCTAGCCTGTGCGGGGCGGAGGTGTGATAGCGGAATCACTGCGCTAGCTGCAATGGCTGCGTCTACTGCATCCCGCTTGTCCTGCTGCTGCTGCATCTCTAGTGTTCGCGCTAGCGCATGCCTCTCAATGTCGGCGGCGGTTAGTATCCCCACGTCAGGCGTGACTACTGCTCTGGCCGCAGGGCCTAGCTTTGCGGCGGCTAACACCTGCGCCTTGTCCCGCTTCCGCAGTACACCGTAGAGGGTCTGGCTAGGTTCCTCGCCCGTGTCCACGCCCATGCTAGTGCCGATCCCCGCTAGTACCGTGCAGCCGCTAACGGTAGCAGGCGAACCACTGTGGACGTTGACCACGATGGAGATAGCGGGCTTAGGAGGCGCATCGCTAACGGTCCCTTCCCCTTCCGTTTGCTCCATTTGCAAAGATTGCATTTCCTTGGGGGACTGGTTAGGATTTGCAATCTCCTTGTCCTGCTTCGGGCTTCCTTCCTTCATGCGTTGCCGCACTGGCGTTTTCTCCGACTCCCTATCACCTGACACATGATTCGCATCGGAGGTGCGTTGGGCGGGTGAGTAGGCTGTCGAATGGATCGAACGGATTAGCGTATGCACGGCGTCTCTCTGTTCTTTCGTTACCTCTTCCACGGGTTTGTTCGTCAGGGTTGCGGCTGCTTGTGTGAAGATGTCTGGTGAGTTTTTACCTGCCGCAAACTTTTTGTCAGGCGGTGGAGTGCTAGGGGGTGTGTTAGCGTAGGTGGCGGACGCGGACGCTTGCAGGGCTAGCGCGGTCATGGCGTGCATCCAGTCATCGTGCGTGACTAGCTGACTGTGTCCTCGCCGCGAGTGGCTTGCAATCTTTGCAATTCTCATCTGCACCTCGGTCACATCTTCCGGCGGTGTGCTGAGCATGCGAGCGGCTAGTTCCCGGTACGGGTCTTTTACTGCCACCGCTTCGATCCCTGAGGGGGCGGATTCGTCGCCAGGCTGCCCGCAGGGAGGGGTTTG
>Ga0255115_1000230_pt1 | contig 16771 bp, 8 predicted proteins | sample Law_Law_RepB_8h_FD_188474 | JGI IMG/M metagenome (GOLD analysis project Ga0255115, IMG submission 188474) | Freshwater microbial communities from St. Lawrence River, New York, United States - Law_Law_RepB_8h | ecosystem: Environmental > Aquatic > Freshwater > River | place: USA: New York... | reverse complement strand
GTTGGGTTCGCTCGCCAATCATGTAAATGATAGCACATCAATTTATGATTATGGAAATATAGTTGTAGAAGATAACAATATCGATGCCGCTCAATTATTGATGCGCGATACAATTTATACTTGTTTACAAGAGCATCATTTACCCGTAATTTTAGGTGGTGGGCATGACGCAGCTTATCCGCATTTTTTAGGTATTCAAAAGCACCTAGCAAATACAGGTCAAACTATTGGTATTATTAACTTTGACGCTCATTTTGATTTGCGCCCAGTATTGGATGGGATAGGTCATTCTGGCTCTCCTTTTTTACAAATTGCACATCAGTTTCCAGAACAGTTTAATTATTTAGTACTTGGTATTCAAAGGGCAGCCAATCCAAAAACGCTATTTAAAACTGCATCTATTGTGGGGTGTAATTATTTAGAAATTGAGCATTTTAATCTTGCCCATTGGACACTTGTCGAAACAACCATCACTCGTTTTTTACAATCCGTTGATAAAGTATACGTAAGTATAGATTTAGATGGATTTTCTTCGGCGTATGCGCCAGGCGTTTCTGCGCCGTCACCCCTTGGATTTTCTCCTGAAATTGTTTTTAAATCACTTGATTTAATTATTCAATCAAACAAGTTATTAAGTTTTGATATCGTTGAATTAAACCCTGTATACGATCAGGATAATGCCACTGCTCGATTGGGAGCAAGGTGTTTAGAATATATTGTTCGTACAAATAGCTGCTAACAAATTCTTAGTGCCCAAAGCTGCCTCTAAATGCAGGCACATGTACAAGTTCTACATGTATGTTTTTTGCTGTGGATGTTTCTTTAAAATTATAGATAATTTCAAGAATATCTAAGTCAATGTAGTGAGCATTGGAGCCATCAATAATGACAGTACTTCCATTTTCAATTTCAGATAACTTTATAGCTAAACTGCCCTTATTTAAGAAAGTTACATGCTCTGTTAAACGAATCGTAATTAAGCCACCTTCTTTTTGTTTGTCTTGATGAATTAAATAATCTCTTCTGTAATTAGCACGTAAAATATAAAAGATAGCTACTACCATGCCTAGTGCAATACCTTTTAATAAATCGGAAAATTGGATGGCTACTACGGTGATTATAAAAGGTATAAATTGTTCCCACCCTAGCTTAAACATTTGCTTGAATAAAGAAACCTTGGCAAGTTTATAACCTACAACTAATAAAACAGCAGCTAAACAAGCAAGTGGAATTTTATTGAGTATCGAAGCCAATAAAATTACACTTAACAATAAAAATATACCATGAATAACAGCTGATAATTTTGTTTTGGCACCTGCATTTACATTGGCAGAAGTTCTTACAATTACAGCAGTTACGGGAAGTCCACCAATTAAGCCAGAAATAACGTTGCCTAATCCTTGTGCTTTTAATTCACGGTTGGTTGGTGTGATTCTTTTTTGAGTATCTAGTTTATCACCGGCCTCTGTACTAAGTAAACTTTCTAGGCTTGCAATAATTGCAATGGTTACAGCTAGTATATAAACTTTTGGTTGTAAGAATCCTGAAATATCTGGAAACGTAAATTGTTGTGCAAATTGCCCGATCGAATCAGCAACTGGAAGTTTTACGAGTTGTGTGTCTACTAATTGTAAGGCAGGATTATAAATGCCCATGAATTCGTTGATGCCAGTTCCTACAACCACTGCTATGAGTGCTCCTGGTACCCATTTACTGATGGCAAACTTTTTAATAAACGGTAAATCCCAAATTAAAATAATGCCAATGGATAAGGTAGAAATTACAATTGACATAATATGATAAGGCGTTGCTAGCCCTTTAACATAACCGACTGCAATAGGCGCTTGTTTTAAAATTAAAATTATACCAATTGCTGCTAGCATTCCTTTAATAACACTCGACGGAAAATAATAACCAATGACACCCGCTTTTAAGTAGCCTAAAATAATTTGTAGCACACCAGCAATCACTACCGCTAATAAGAAGAAGTTATAATTTCCAAGATCATTAATACCATTTAATACAATAACGGTTAAACCGGCTGCAGGACCTGTTACACTTACGTTAGAGCCACTTGCTATGGCAACTACAATGCCGCCAACAATACCTGCTATGATACCAGAAAATAACGGTGCTCCAGATGCCAGTGCAATGCCTAAGCATAGTGGTAAGGCAACTAAAAAAACAACAAGACCAGCAGGTAAATCTTCTTTTAAATATTTGAATGTTAATTCTGGCGCTTTGTTTTTCATAATCTCTATTAAATGTCTTGTATAATTTTTAAATGGTGGTTGGTGTGTACCGTAAAAAATTTGAGTGTTTTAGGCACGTCTAAATCACCAAAAATAGGGTGGGTAAAATATTTATTTTGATGTGTAGAGGCGAGTGTTTGCAAATTGGCTTTTGCAAGCTCGATTTCTTCCACAATTTCGGTCTTCGTAATTGTATTTTTAGGAATAACAATGTTGGGTGCTTTTACTTTACCCCTCGGAATGTGATTGGTTAGCATTATCAGGTGGTATAAGAAGCTAAATTTTGGTTTTGCTTTTGAAGCATCTGAATGAACAATAGCATTTGTTATAGTATTGATTACTTGACAACTATGCGCTATATGCCAGCCAATGGTTTCTCCAGAAATTGTTTCATTTAGTTTTTGATACAATTCGATATAGCTTTCTAGCTTGGTTAATAGGGCTATATTTTTGTTTAAACTGCTGCTTGCCATGCGATAAATATAGCTATTATCCTTCTTTTTCCCAATTACATAAACGCTTTATCTAAATCCGTAAATGCACCCGGTTTAAAAGGTTCAAATTTGCAAAAAATAAAGTGATATGTGGGCAAAGAGCATCCTATTTTGGCAATTATTGAGTTTTATATTTCCGTTATTAGCATCAGCGCAACAAACCAACGATAGTTCACATATTAAATATTTACCTGATGTAACAATTGTCGGTAAAAACAGTAAAAGTGATTATGCGCAAATGCCCGAAATTGTTGGCACTAATATTTATGCGGGCAAAAAAAATTCCCTCATTATTTTAAATAATGTGCAAGGAAATGTCTCCACCAATAATATGCGTCAAGTGCTTTCGAAAGTGCCAGGTATTCATATTTGGGAAAGTGATGGAAGTGGCATCCAAATTGGAATTGCGTCGCGTGGACTTAGCCCCAATAGAAGTTGGGAATTTAATGTGCGTCAAAATGGTTACGATATAGCAGCTGACCCATTTGGTTACCCCGAAGCTTACTACAATCCCCAATTACAAGCAGTACAACGCATAGAAATTGTTAGAGGTCAGGGTGCTTTACAGTATGGTCCACAATTTGGTGGTCTAGTCAATTATATTTTGCGTAATGGCAATGAGTTTAATAAACCGTTAGCCTTTGAAACGCAGCAAACCATTGGTAGCTTTGGACTTTTTAATAGTTACCAAGCAATAGGTGGTAAAAAAGGTAACACGCATTATTATTCTTTTTTTGATCATAGAAGTGCAAATGGTTGGCGCGATAATAATAATTATTATACCAATTCGGGCTTTGCAACAATCACCCATCAATTTAAAAATAATCTAGTAGTAACATTTGAACTCATGCATTCACATATCCGCAGTAAACAACCTGGCGGATTAACCGATCAACAAATTGCAACTAATGCACAGCAAAGTGAGAGAGGAAGAAACTGGTTTGATATTACTTGGACGACAACTGCTATTATAGTGAATTATGAATTGAATAAACAAACGAGGTGGAATACAAAATTATTTGGCACTATTGGTAACCGTAATAGTGTTGGGTTTATGCAATCTATTCAAGTAAAAGATGCAATTAACCAGTCTACTAATTCTTACGCTAATAGGGTTGTTAATCTAGATCAGTATAGAAATTACGGAATAGAAAGTAGATTTATAACAGCCTATCAACTAGGTAAACAGGAACAAAATATTTCATTTGGTGTAAGAGCCTACACCGGAAATACACATAGAGATGCAGAAGGCAAAGGCACTAAAGGTTCGGACTATGATGTTACAGTAGAAGCTGCATTTCCCAATTCAATTTTATTTACATCAAAAAATGTAGCCGCATTTGCAGAAAATATTTTTAGACTCAATAATAAATTTATTCTGATTCCAGGTATAAGAATGGAGTATTTAGAAGGCGCAGCAGCAGGCCGCATTGGTTTTGATACAAATGGATCTCCTATTGAACTACAAAATATTAAAAGAAGCAGACGTTTTGTAATGGCTGGTATTGGTGCTGAATATCATGTAGGGGCATCCACAGAATTTTATGCAAATATCACACAAGCGTATCGTCCTATTCAGTTTGCAAATTTGCAAGCACCTCCTGGCACAGATATTATAGATCCAAATTTGAAAGATGCACGTGGTTATAATTTTGATATTGGATTTAGAGGAAAATTAAAAGACATCGTGAAATTCGATGTCAGTATTTTTCAATTGCAATACAACAACCGTGTAGGTGTGATAACAACGAATAATGGATTAAATAGGCTTGTAACAAACGTAGGTAATAGTGCGAGTAGAGGTATAGAAAGTTATATCGAATGTAATCCTATTAAAGTCTTTGCAAAAGACAATCGTTTAGATTTTTTGATTTTCAGTTCCTATGCATACACGCATGCAAGGTATAGTGCAGATCACAAGCTAGCTGCTACAAAAGGAATGCAAGTTGAAAACGCGCCTGCAAATATTTTTAGAAGCGGTATTACCGCCGGTGTCAATGGATTTTTGTGTACCGCTCAAGTAAGTTATGTTAGTGAATCATTTAGTGACGCAAACAATACAATAATGCCTTCTTTAAATGGAACCGTTGGCTTGATTCCTTCATACACTGTTTCAGATCTTACTTTCTCCTATAAATTTTCAAATGGCTTATCGTGTAAATCAGGAATTAATAATTTATTTAATGTCACCTATTTCACAAGACGTGCTGGTGGATATCCGGGACCAGGTGCGTTACCAGCAGATGCCAGATCATTTTTTATAACACTGAGTGCTACATTTTAATTTTTCTTAGCGTAAAAATTAATCTTGTTTTTTATTCGTCACTTGAATCAGCGAATCTAATTTATCAATGAGCAAGTGAATTGAATTATTATTAATTGTATCTACACCAATTCCTGCTTTAATACCGCCTACATGATTGGGTGTTGTCATGAGTTCATAAAAACTCAATTTTAGTTTTTCTGCTATTTGTTCGATGCGTTCTACAGAAACATCCGTTTTTCCTGTTTCAATTTGACTGAGTGCACTGGCTGTTATATTTAATTCTTTGGCTAAAGCGCCCTGTCTTATACCTGCTGCCTCTCTGTGTCTACGTATATTTCTACCGATTATTTCTTTTATTTTCATAAAATTAAATATAACTTAATAATGATTATATATTCAAAAAAAATATTTTTTTATTATAAAAATATTGAAAATCAATTATTTACAAATTGATAATTAGAGCTAAATTAAGTATTTTTTAAAATTAAATAATTAACATAAAAATAATTTAACTAAATTCAACTTTATATTAACCAAAATTAAAAACGATGAAAAAACTAGCTGTTTTTTTGGCGTTTGCTTTGCTGTTTATAGTACAGGCATACGCTCAATCTCCTCGAACAGTTACCGGTAAGGTAACCGATGACAAAGGAACACCATTAAGCGGTGTTACAATTAGTGCTGTGGGTGTAAATAAAAATGCACTATCAGACAACAATGGATCTTTTTCGATTCAAGTAACAGAAAAAGTAAAAAGCTTAAAAATTACTTATGTAGGATTTGATGCTAAAGAAGTAAGTATTACAGGCGTATCAACTGTTACGGTTTCATTATCTCCCGAAGACAAAGCCTTAAATGACGTGGTTGTCGTAGGATATGGTACACAAAAGAAAAGAGACATCACTGGAAGTATTGCTAGTGTTAAAGGTGAGGCGCTAGCCAACAAACCAACACAAAGTTTTGAACAAGCATTAGGTGGTAGAGCTGCAGGTGTGCAAGTTGTGATTCCTAGTGGTGTATTAAACGCACCACCGGTATTAAGAATTAGAGGAGCAAACTCTATTTCATTATCATCTTATCCGCTTATTGTAGTTGATGGCGTACCTGTATTTACTGGTGATGGTAGTTCTACTAGCGCAGCAGGTAACGTTTTATCTTCTATCAATCCAAATGATATTGAAAGTGTTGACGTTGCGAAAGACGCTGCTGCAACAGCTATTTATGGTAGCCGCGCGGCAAATGGTGTACTATTTATTACCACTAAAAAAGGTAAGCCAGGTCGTTCAAAAGTTACGTTAGATAGCTGGGTTGGATTTAGCAATCCGCAGCGTTTACAACAAGTACTTGATGCACAACAATACACTGACTATAAAAACGAAGCATTAAGAAATGCGGGAACTTTTAATGCTGCAACCAACGCGTTTGCAACAACAATGGGTGCAGATGGAAAAATGATTAATACCAATTGGGCAGACATTGTTTACCGTCAAGGTTTACAACACAGTAATACAGTAAGTTTATCAGGCGCTAACGAATCTACTAGTTATTATTTTTCTACTGGTTATACAGAGCAAGAAGGTATTATTAACAGAAACGATTTTAAGCGATTAACTTTATTAATGAACGTAGATCATAAAGCTGGTAAGTTTTTTAGCATGGGTGGAAAAATCCAATACACTAGTGATCAAAATACAGCTGCTACAAGTTCTGGATCATTAGGGGATGCATTTGCAACAGCTGGTTTAGGTCGTGTGGCATTAATTACTGCACCTAACGTTGGTCCTTTCAATGCTGATGGTTCATATAACCAAGCAAATGGACTCATTGGTGTTATGGGTAATAAATTAGGCCAAGTAGGTTTTTACAATCCACAAATTACCATGGATAAAAACAGGTCTAATAGCTATGGCGAACACTTAGTTAGCAATTTATATGCACAGTTTAAGCCAGTTAGTTGGTTGGCTGTAAGAACACAATATGGTCTTGATTATTTAATGGTTGACAATGATGTATTTTCTCATCCATTATCTGGAGAAGGTTTTTCAACTACAGGTTCTGTTTCTGCTATTTTTAACAAAAACAAACGTTGGGTTTGGACAACCACTGCTCAATTTGATAAAGTGTTTGCACAACAACATACTGTTAGCGTTTTAGCTGGTATGGAGCAACAAAAATCTGATCAAAACAGTTATGGCTTAAACCGCGTAACTGTTGCGGATCCTGCATTTACAAATATTCAAGGTGGCTGGGTAACTCCTAACACTTCTGGACTTGGAATTGGCGAAAATTATTTATACTCTGAGTTTGCACGTGCGCAGTATAATTTTAGCAGAAAATATTTCTTAACAGCTAACGTACGAAGAGATGGTGCTTCCCAATTGGGTGTGAATAGTAAGTATGGTATTTTTTGGGGTGTGTCTGCAAGCTGGGATGTATTATCTGAAAAATTCATTCAGAACATCAAGTTAGATAAAGTGTTTAGTAGCTTACGTTTAAGAAGTAGCTATGGTAAAGTTGGTAATATTGGTGGCCTAGGAAACTTTGCATCATTATCAACATTTAACTCTGGTTTATATGGAAGTGCCGGAACCGTAGGTTATAGCCAAGCAGGTAATCCAAACCTTACTTGGGAAACCAGTAAAAAAACAGATGTTGGTTTAAACTTTGGTTTATTTAATGATCGTTTAACTGCAGAAATCGGTTACTACAATAGTAACAACAATGGGTTGTTACTATTTGTTCCACAACCGCCATCTGCTGGTTTACCATCAAATATTCCAACCAACATTGGTTCTATGTACAATAGAGGTTTTGAATTTGATATTAAATACAACGTAGTTCAAAACAAAGATTTCTCTTGGAGTACTTCATTTAATTTATCTACCAATGACAATAAAGTATTGTCTTTAGCACCAGGTATCACCAACATTATTGGTTCTACAGGTGGTTTAGAGAATCCAAGTATTACCATGCCGGGTAATCCAATTGGTATGTTGTTTGTAACAAGAACAGCAGGTGTTGATCAAGCTTCTGGACGAAGAATTTTCTTGAATGCACAAGGTAGACAAGTATTTTTCCAACACGTTGCACCAGCAGGTCAATCTCGTTTTATGTATGCCGATGGTACTGTAGCTCCAACTGTAAGTAGCGCAGATGCGATTGTCTACAAAAACACACACGCTAAAATATTTGGTGGTTTTGAAAATAACCTACGATTCAAAAACTTCGAATTGAATGCATTATTTACCTATCAAATGGGTAACTGGTTGTATTATGGTACGCAAGCTGGTTTAAGAGACCAACGTTTCTGGAACAACGAAGTTGGTGTTTTAAATAGATGGCAAAAAGCTGGCGACGTTACTGAATTTCCAAGAGCAGTATTTGGAGACAACGTTTCTAATGGTTCTTCTTTCCCACTTGACATTAACGTTTTTAAAGGTGATTTTATTAAGTTAAGAACCCTAACACTTGGCTACAATTTTCCAAAAAATATGTTGGACAAAATCAAAATTTCTAATGCACGTTTTTATGTTTCAGGAAACAACTTGCTTATCTTAACAGCATATCCAGGACCAGATCCTGAGGTTTCTTCTAACGGAAACGGCACTACCAATTTTGGTGTTGACAGAAACACTGTAGCTAACCAACGTACAATCACTGTTGGTATCAACGTTGGTTTTTAATTGTTAAACTATTAATTAAGAAAAATGAAAAAGAATCTATTATACATTTTGATGGCAGCAGGTCTTGTTCAAATGACCTCATGCGCCAAAGAAAATTTTGTAAATCCGGTTCCTACCAACGTAATTTCTGACCTTACTGCATTTGATAGTAAGGATAGAGTTGAAGGTCAGGTAAGAGCTATTTATGCTTCTATTAAAAATTCAGGCATGTACGGTGGTCGTTACCAAGTATTTAACGATATCCGTGGTGGTGATTTTATGAATGAAAGAACCAACGTTGTAACGGGTTTTGATGTATGGAACTATACTCCGTCAAACAGCTCTACGAACTCTGTTCAAAACCATTGGTCAAGAGCCTATTATGTAATTAACTTAGCAAACGTTTTTTTAGAAGGCATGACCGCTAAAGGAACTGCAGTTGTTGGAACAGCACTATCAGCTAATTACCAAGCAGAAGCTCGTTTGTTAAGAGCGTTAAGTTATTACTCATTACTACAATTGTATGCGCGTCCTTTTTGGGATGGTAATGGATCTAAACCTGGTGTTCCAATGCGTTTAAAAGGTAACACAGGTTCTGATGATTATGCAAAAGCAAGAGCAACAGTAGCTGAAGTGTATACACAAATTTTAGCAGATTTAGATTATGCTGAAACAAATTTACCTTCAACCTATAGCACCGCTTTAAATAATACCATTCGTGCACACAAGAATACGGCTATTGCACTTAAAACAAGGGTTTATTTAAGTATGGGTCGTCATTCAAATGTAATTACTGAAGCAAATAAAATGGTAAGTAGTGCAGCGCCATATACCGCAGCATCTGGTGTAGCACATGCATTACAAGCAGATATTACAAATGTATTTAAAGCGCCTTATACGACTACTGAGTCTATTTTATCAATGCCATTTGCATCTAATGAAGCACCAGGTACACAAAACCAATTAGGTTACTACTATGGTCCTGCAGCATTTAATGGAGGTAATGGAGAGTACTCTATGTTACCTACTGGTGTTATTGCAGATGCTGGATGGAAAGTAGCCGATAAAAGAAGATCTATGATTGGTGTGTTTGGTGGTAAAAGCTACTTGACAAAATATAGTGTAGCTTCTATCTTTACAGACTATGCACCTGTTATCAGATACGCTGAGGTGCTACTTAGTTTAGCAGAAGCAAGAGTGCGTTCTACAAATACAGTAGATGCTCAAGCTATTGCTCTATTAAATGCAGTACGTGGTCGATCTGATGCATCAACTGTTTTTACAGCTGCTAATTTTGCTAACGCAACAGCATTAGCAGATGCAATTGTAAATGAAAGACGTATTGAATTATTAGGAGAAGGTGTTAGAGGTACTGATATCACACGCTTAGGACTTCCTTTACCGGCTAAGCCTGGTGTAGCTGAAATTAAAGCAGACGCACAACAGTATATCTGGCCTATATCTTCTACAGAGTTATTATTAAATCCGCTTTGTAAAGACAATTAAAATTTTCTCTTGCATATTAAAAGGCCCGGTTAGTTTACTAACCGGGCCTTTTTTATTACTTATGATTTTAAAGTTTAGTTGTCTTGTAAATTTTTACAAGCCCATCATTTTCACTACTTGTTACAATTAAACTTTGCTTAATTGGGCTTTTTGAAGCTGGAATAAATATAATTCCTTCTGGAGCGTCACCAGTTTTATACATTTTAATAAATACAGGTGATGTTGGATTGGTAATATCATAGATGGCAAATGCATCGACTCTTTCTAGGCCTACAATTACTATATTCTTACCACCTACCTTACCTATACATATAGATTCTGGCTCAACCGATTTATCATCACTTCTTGCATCATCATAAATAGCTAATTCTTTGGCTTTTACATCTAGTTCGTTTTTACTATCAAATACTTGGCTTCCAGTAGAAGCATTCCAAACACTAAATGATCTTGCACCAAGCGAGTAAAGTGCATCAAAATCACCATCATTATCAGTATCACCTAAAGTGGTGGTAACGTTTAATCTTCCTAAAACAGCATCTGTTTTAAGCGTTGTTGCGGTTGGAAAATTTGTTGCATCTAAACTAACAGCACTTACTCTTTTCATTTCAGAAAATGCTTTATATTCTCTAGAATCACCTTCATTTGCTGTAAATAAGTAGGGCGTTCCATTGTGGTTGAAATATGCAATGGCATCTGGCATATAAATACCATACACTTTTGAAAAGGTATTAAATTCAATTTTATTATCCTTATCACTCACATCAGTTGCATTTGCAGCCAAGGAGTAATCTTTAAAACCAAGAGGTGATATTTTTTTAATACTTGCACTAGCAATGTCAACTTCAGCAATTGCATTGTTTTCTTGTAAAGTTACATAAGCTGTTTTAGAATCATCTGAAATAGTAATGTATTCTGGTTCAATATCTTTTACAAAGTTTTTACCTGGTCCGAATATTCTAAATCCTTTAGACGTTAAACTTGCCAATTGACTTTCAAACGAAGCAAAATTTAATGTAGTAACAGAATAGTCCGAAACTTTAATAATAGAAATACTTCCTTCAGGATCATTTAAGTAATCGTCACTTGGTTCACCCTCGTTTGCTGTTAATATATAATTTCCGTCTGGGCTAAAAGTAACCATGTCTGGTAAAGCACCAACAGTAATGGTTTTAATAGCTTCATATGTACTTGTATTAAATACAACTACTTTACCAGCAGCTTGCTTATTGGTTGATTCAATAGCAGCAGCTAATTTTCCATTACTTACTGCAACACTATTCACATAGCCACCATACGGCAACATGCTAATTGATTTTATTACAGAAATGCTAGATGGATTCTTTATATCAATCACATCAATTTTATTTTCTGCACTATTGTTTACGGCAAAAAGTCTGTTGGTTGCAGGGTCAAAAGCAGTTATTTCTGCAGCACCTACACCCCCTAAATTAATGGATGCAATTTCTAGATAGCCTGCTAAATCTTCATTTTGTGTTTCTTCTAATGGTTGCGCAACATCTTTTTTACTACATGAGAATAAAACAAGTGTTATTGCTAATAAACTAAGTAGGGTGTATTTTTTCATAAAACAAATAAGTTAAATACGAAGGTATTTTTGCTTTGTTAACGAATTATGAATATAAAATTAATTTTGTGTTATTAAAAAGGTCCCATAAAAGTTAAGTTTTTAAAGTAGTTCGGTTAATTTAGATGCTCTAAACTATCCACTATGCTTAAGAAAGCCCTTTTATCGCTATCTCTTTTTGCTGTTACCATTTTTGCCCAAGCGCAAAATGTACCAAGTCCAAAATCTCATTTTGGATTTAATATTGGTGATAATTATCAGTTAGCCAATTACACGCAAACAGAGGCGTACTTACAAAAATTAGCTGCAGCTTCAAATAAAATGAAGCTGCAAAGTATTGGTACCACCGAAGAAGGCCGTAATCAGTATATGGTTATTGTTTCTGATCCAGCTAATTTATCCAAGCTTGCAAAGTATAAATCGATATCACAACAAATGGCTAGAGCCGAAGGTTTATCTGATGCAGAGGCCCAGCAACTTGCCAACGAAGGTAAGGCGGTGGTATGGATAGATGGGGGATTACATGCCAATGAAGTCCTTGGTATACATCAGTGGATTGAAACCTTGTATCAAATTTTATCTCGCAATGATGATGAAACAAAACGAATTTTAAAATCTACCATCATTTTATTTGTACATGCAAATCCGGACGGCCAACAACTGCAATCGGATTGGTATATGCGCCAAGCCGATACTTTAAAACGCAACACCGCCAATTTGCCAAGGCTCTATCAGAAATATATTGGACATGATAACAACCGTGATTTTTACATGACCAATATGAGTGAGTCACGCAATATGAGCCTTCAACAGTATGTGGAGTGGATGCCTCAAATTTTATACAATCACCACCAGACAGGACCAGCAGGCACAGTAGTAGCAGGCCCTCCGTACAGAGATCCATTTAATTATGTGTATGATCCACTCCTTATTACTGGAATTGATCAACTCGGTGCCGTAATGAGTACAAGACTGAATGCCGAAAATAAACCAGGCTATACCATGAAAAGTGGATCCGTTTATTCGACTTGGTGGAATGGTGGATTAAGAACAACTGCATACTACCATAATATTGTTGGTTTATTAACGGAAATGATTGGTAATCCAACACCTATGAAAATTCCATTTGTTCCGTCAAGACTTATTCCTAATAGTGGTACACCTTTTCCAATAACGCCTCAAAAATGGTATTTTAAAAATTCAATTGATTATTCGGTATCGCTTAATTACGCGGTATTAAATTATGCATCTCGTCATAAAGATGAACTACTCATGAACATTTATACCATGGGTAAAAATTCGATCAATGCTGGAAGCAAAGACTATTGGACACTATCTCCAAATAAAGTTGAAATGGTAAACGAATTAATGAAGTCGGATCAAAAAGACCAACGTGCCGATACCATTGCATTACAGTACTATGAGAAAGTATATAAAAATCCAAAACTGAGAGACGCCCGTGGTTATATTATTCCAATTTCACAAACAACTACTGCTACCAATTTTGTAAATATTTTAATTAAGAGTGGTATTCGTGTAGAAAAAGCAATTGATCATTTTAAAGTTGGTGATAAAGAATATGAAGCAGGTTCGTATGTAGTAAAAACCAATCAAGCATTTAGACCGCATGTAATTGATATGTTTGAACCACAGGATCATCCTAACGATTTTCAATATCCTGGTGGCCCTCCAGTTAGGCCTTATGATGCAGCCGGCTGGACACCAGCGTATACAATGGGTTTAGAGTTTGACCGTATACTAGAACCCTTTGATGGTCCTTTTGAAACAATCCCTTATGGTGAGGAGCAAAAACACAGAGGTTCTTTTACAAAATTAGCAGGTGCTGTTGGTTATACATTTTCTACCAAAGAAAACGCGAGCTATATTTTAATTAATGACTTATTAAAAGAGGGTATTGAGGTAGAAAAAAATAGCGAATATTTTTATGTAGTAGCTTCAGATAAAGCAGTATCCATTTTAGAAAATGCAGCTGCTAAAAATGGTCTAAAAATTACAGGGGTACAACAAAAATTAAATATTGGTACTGTTGCATTAAAGCCTAGTAGAATTGCATTATGGGACGTGTATGGTGGATCTATGCCTTCTGGTTGGACAAGATGGATTTTTGAGCAATATCATTTTCCATTTACAGTGGTATTTGCAAAAGAAATTGACGGAGGTAATTTAAAAAGCAAGTACGATGTTATTTTATTTGTTGGTGGTGCGATTCCGGCTTATCGTTTAGAAGCTGGATCAAATGCAATGGGTGGTTATGAAGGTAGAGAGCCTAACGAAAAAGAGATTCCTGAAATGTACCATGCACAGCTTGGAAGAATTACAGCAGCAAAATCGATTCCTGCTTTAAAAGAATTTACCGAAGCTGGTGGAACCATTATAACAATAGGTAGTAGTGCTAATTTGGCGTATCACTTTAAATTACCTATTCGCAATGCTCTTGTTGAAATGGTGAATGGTAAAGAGCGTGCATTACCTGGCGAAAAATTTTATATTCCGGGATCGGTGATGCAGGTTGCTGTCAATAATGACCACAAAGCAAACTGGGGTATGAAGCCTAATGCCGATGTATACTTTAGTGCAAGCCCTGTATTTAACTTACTGCCAAATGCAACAGCTACCGGTGAAGTAACACCACTTGCTTGGTTTGCTAGTGATAAAACACTCAGAAGTGGTTGGGCTTTTGGACAGTCTTACTTACAACAAGCGGTTGCTGCATTTGAAGCAAAAGTTGGGAAAGGAAAATTAATGGTATATGGTCCTGAAATTACATTTAGAGGACAAACGCATAGCACGTATAAAATGCTATTTAACCAACTCTATCTAGAAAAATAAACTGGATTTAAAAGCTATAACGGAGGCTTGTTATAATATTGCTACCAGCTGCTACAATCCCTGATGAATAGGGCCTGTAGCGCTGGTTGGTTATGTTTTCCCATCCTACCTGTACTTGCATTTTGCCAATTGTATAGCTGGCTTTTATATTGATGGTATACCAACTTGGAGCGTATGGATTGCCGGCATTGTCTATCGCATAAATAGCTGTTTTTGCTTTTTCACTTGGTGCCAAATTTGCACTATTTATTTGACCATTAAATTGTGTGTTAAATTCAATTGTAAATTCTTTTTTTTGCCATTGAACAGCACTGCTACCAAATAAAGGGGGTGCATGTCTGAGTGGTACTTGTTCATTTTTTATATCATCCGTTTCATGGCCGTCTATCCAGTTTAATTTTGATTGCCATTTTGTGTGCTTATTTAAAAAAAGTTCCCACCCAAATTGTATGCCCCAAACTTTTGCATTTGCAATATTTTGAATGGCGTTAACGCGGCTTTTTGTTCCATCAAATAAAATAGAGTCTTGCCCATTAAATGTAAAAGGCCTGTTGGTTAATGCGTGGCGTAGTGAAGTAGTGAAAATTGAAATATAGTAATTTATTTTTTCTGGATGATTATACTGCACGCCTATCTCATAATTCCAAGCATATTCTGAGCGTAAATTTGTATTAGGAACTACCACATTCCCAGGTGCCGATTCAAATACTTTTCCAATGTCATCTATGTTGGGCATTCTAAATCCCGTGGAGATCAGTGCATTGAGTTGTAAACGTTCACTTGTTTTGTACACCACGCCTATATTTCCTGTAACACTGCTATTTTGTAGATTGGACCGGGTAAAAGGAAATTTAAAAAAAGTGGTATCAAAACTTGCTTTGGTTTGACCAGTGTTATAGCGCAATCCGCCGGAAAAATTGAATTGATCGTTGATTTCTTTTTTATAGCTTGAATATACTGCAAAGGAATTCCAGGTTGCACCATCAGGATAGCGCGTTGCTACTTTTGTTTGGTTGCCGTTGGTGATATTTAGATTTGTTGCAGTGGATCCTACTACATTACCTATCCACTCTGTACCATAAAAAATTTCTTCTTTATCGTTGAAAGCTTTTGTAAAGTCTAGATTTACTGAGTAAGCATCTACGTTTTCGGTTTGCGTTCTTTGGTTGTTGTTATTTCGTCTACGATCTATTCTACTTTCTTGGTATTGCTGATAGGCAATCACAATTTTTGCTTCGTTGTATAGGGCAGTATTTTTTTTATGTTGAATGTGTACATTTTGCATCGTCCAAAATTGTGGACCATAATTCCACTCTGCAAAACGCAAATTGCCGGACGCGTACTCAATTAACCTATCGTAGCGAGGTATATTTCCAGTTTTTGAATAATGATACCCGTAATGTAAATCCCAGTGTTCACTTGGTTTATACCTTAATTTAGCGAGTAGATTATTTTGATGATAACCCGTATTTTTTTGTAAGTATGGATTGGCATTTTGTAATACTACATCTTGATTATTGATGCGCTCGATGTATTCTTTGCGCAAATAATTATCTTGACCTCCATTTTTTCCCATTTGTAAATCACTAAATTCACTGCTTGTGAAACTGGTGAGAAAAGATAATTTTTTTCCAGCAATATTTATATTGGCATGACCCGTTTTTTCATTATTTGCAGATGCATACCTTACAAGCGCATCGCCTAATACAATTGTCTTATTATTTGCGGCTAATTTAGTTTCGAGGGTGTGAAAATCCATAACGCCACCAATGGCATCACTCCCATACATTAATGAACCTGGTCCAAAAATTACTTCAGCGTCTTGTAGTGCTAAAGGATCAAAAGAAATGATATTTTGTAAATTACCACTTCTATAAATGGCATTGTTCATTCTAACACCATCCACTACAATTAATACCCGGTTAGTTGCAAAGCCTCTAATCATAGGGCTTCCACCACCCATTTGGCTTTTTTGTATAAATACTTCACCGGTTATTCCAATGGCATCAGCCATGGTTTGTGGGTTTTGTAAACGCTGCTGCTTGAAATTAAACTTAGTGATGCGGTTGGGGACTTCGTTTATTTTTCTTTCCCAACGGTTGTAATAAACACTAACAGGATTTAAATTATTTGTTTTACTTGTTGTGTCTTTACTG
>Ga0255115_1000204_pt1 | contig 17905 bp, 18 predicted proteins | sample Law_Law_RepB_8h_FD_188474 | JGI IMG/M metagenome (GOLD analysis project Ga0255115, IMG submission 188474) | Freshwater microbial communities from St. Lawrence River, New York, United States - Law_Law_RepB_8h | ecosystem: Environmental > Aquatic > Freshwater > River | place: USA: New York... | reverse complement strand
CCAATGGCCAAGTACAAAATGTTGCGCGATGCGGTATTGGGTTTTCCAAACCTAGACCTCGTTGAGGCCCCGAGTGCAAGTGATTCTGAGATCTTATTGGCACACGACCCTAGTTATCTACAAGCGGTCATTAATGGCTCCTTAAGTGAGGCGCAACAAAAAGAGATTGGCTTTCCTTGGAGCGTCAAAATGGTAGAGCGCTCACGGCGCTCGGCTGGAGCAACCATAGCAGCCTGCAAGGCAGCACTTGTGGATGGGATTGCTGCTAATTTAGCCGGAGGTACGCATCACGCATATCGTCATAAGGGCTCGGGGTTTTGTGTATTTAATGATGCGGCAATTGCTGCGCGAGTCCTTTTAAAAGACCCAATGGCGAAGGAAATAAATCTTTCGAAGATAGCGATACTGGATCTTGACGTACACCAAGGGGACGGCACCGCCTCTATTTTGCAAAATGATCCTGCTGTGACCACGGTATCGATTCATGGAGAAAAGAACTACCCCTTTGCTAAAGAGGTAAGTGATCTTGATATTGCCTTACCTGATGGCACAACAGACCCTGCGTATTTGCAAGCGCTTGATCAAGCCCTAAGCTACTTAAGTCAGCAAAAAATTGATTTTTTAATCTATCTAGCCGGAGCTGATCCGTATTATGAAGATCGTCTAGGACGTTTACAAATAAGCCAAGAGGGGATGGCTGCACGCGATCGTACGGTATTGGAGTTTGTGAGCAAGGAAGGAATCGCAGTAGCACTCGCTATGGCAGGAGGCTATGCAAATCCAATTGAGAAAACCGTATTGATTCATGCGCAAACAATACGCATGGCTACCGAGCATCAGCATACAATTGCGTCTTCATTATTGAAGCGATAAGTTATGAGTCTGGCGTCAGAGCGTTTCCCCCTTGAATCCTTAGCGGCGCCGATCTTTGTATTTATCTGGAGTACGGGTTTTATCATCGCCCGTTTTGGCATGCCCTATATGGAGCCTGCTACCTTCTTGTTCATACGCTTTACAGGCGTGCTGATTGTGATGGGCATCATCATCCTATTTTGGAAGCCTGTCTGGCCCAATCGCTCACAAACCATTCATATCGCTATTGCAGGTGCGCTATTGCAGTTTGGGTATGTGATGGGCGTATGGAGTGCTGTCCGTTTGGGGATGACTGCTGGATTGGTGGCATTGATTGTGGGCCTGCAACCGATCTTGACCGCATGGAGCGCTTCGTGGGTATCCGAGCGGGTGAGTTACCAACAATGGCTAGGATTGCTCTTAGGGATTGGTGGAGTTGCCTTGGTGGTTGCTGAGAAAACAAGTTTTGCAAATATCCCTGTTGCAGCATTTATTTTTGCAATTGCCGCCCTGTTTGCCATAACTTTTGGCACGCTCTATCAAAAAAAATATTGCCCCCAATTTGATTTGCGAGCAGGATCGATGATTCAGTTTTCTATCTCAACCGTACTCTGTTTAGTGGTGGCTCTTCTCTTTGAGACCCGCGAGGTTGTCTGGAATGCGTCGGTAATTGGTGCCTTACTCTGGGGAATCCTACCCACCTCGATCGGTGCCATTAGTTTGTTGTTTATTCTGATTCGGAAGGGCGCCGCAACCAAAGTGACGAGCCTCTTGTATCTAACACCCCCAACCACTGCGTTGATGGCCTGGTTCTTATTTGATGAGCCTTTAAGTCTTATTATGCTTGCCGGTTTAGGCTTAACCATGACTGCGGTGATCTTAGTCAATTATCAGCAAAATAGTTCACCCAAAACCCAATAACTTTATTATCATGTTCTAGTACTCTATTTTGGGGCTTTGATTGAGAGCATTGCGTAGATTGCAAAAGCCAGTAGCGCCCAATTTATCTGGTTGGCAGATAAGGACCCAACACCCTCTCCGGATTTTGATCTTAGTAGTACTTAGCATTAGTCTTTGTGCCATTGAACCGGTTGCAGCTCAGTCATCGCCACCGCCCCAAAAGTCAAGCCAAGATAAGAAACAAAAACCCTCCAATCCAAAGCAAGTTCGGACCACCGTTAATCGTCCTAAAAGTAAAAAAGTAGCCCCCGATCGCCCATCGTTTGCGACTGCGATGGGTTTGCGTAATCAACAGGATGATCTGAGTCTGAAGTCCAGTGTGGCGATGGTGATTGATCAACAAACCAAAGAGGTTTTGTTTGAGAAAAACCCCGACGTAAGTTTGCCGATTGCTTCTATCACTAAATTAATGACCGCCATGGTAGTACTAGACTCGAATGCACCGCTCGATGAGGTCTTAACGATTACCCAAGCCGAGGTCAAAATTTATGCGAAGTCTCGCTTATCACGAGGTACCAAACTGACCCGAGAGGAAGCACTCTTATTGGCTCTGATGTCGTCGGAGAACCGCGCTTCACAACTGCTGGCCAGTAATTATCCAGGTGGTGTACCCGCATTCATCGAAGCCATGAACCACAAGGCATATGCCTTAGGAATGACCCATTCAAGTTTTACAGACCCTACGGGATTGTTAGCAAGTAATGTCTCCACGGGCGAGGATCTTGCTCGCTTACTGATTGCTTCCTATAACTACAAATTAATTCGGGATTTCTCAGTGTGGCCAGACATGACCATGGTGATTAATAAGAGACCACAGGTGTTCTTAAACACCAACCGTTTGGTACGTGCCGGCGATATGGAGATTGGCTTACAGAAGACCGGCTTTATTAGTGCGGCAGGCCGATGCTTAGTAATGCAGGCCAAGGTCAATGGAATGCCATTACTCCTTGTATTCTTAGACTCTGTGGGAACACAATCACGTTTTGCAGATGCAGTGCGCGTCAAAGATTGGATAGAAAGCTATCAACCCGGTGAGCCTAAGGCGATTCGTCGCTTGACGATGTAATTCTTTGCTGTATTAATTATTTCTTAGGATTAGACTGCGGCGCTTTGTACCCTAAGCCCTTAGAGATTTGCAAAGCGGTATCTTGCAAAGCTTTGAGCCAATCGGCTTGCATACGATCGGTTGGTGAGCTTAAGGAAAGACCAGCGACCAGTTTGCCGGTGTCATCTAAGATGCCCGCAGCCAGACAGCAGACCCCTAACTCCAGCTCTTCATTATCCCGCGAATGGCCAATATGGCGCACGCTCGATAATTCACTTTCTAATTTAGCAATTTGGGTAATGCTATTGCGGGTATGACCTGCAAGACCAGTACGAGTGGCATATGCTCGTACCTGATTGGCATCATCGGCTGCTAAAAATAATTTACCTACCGAAGTAAGATGCAAAGGCGCACGGCCACCAATCGCACGTACCACCTGCATACCGGAGCGCTCGCTGTATGCGCGATCCACGTACACAATTTCATCACCCTGACGAACGGAGAGGTTCACGGTTTCCCCCGTGAGTTTATGCAAGACCCGCATGGGGAGTTGCGCCGCTTCACGCACGGATAAGCGCTCTTTGACCAAATTACCCAGTTCGAGCAGGCGTAAACCTAATTTATAGGTGCCGCCATCACCACGCTCAACGAGTCGACACGCAACCATATCATTGAGGATACGGTGTGCGGTAGAAGGGTGTAGCCCTGTCTGTTGAGAGAGTAATTTCAGACTACTAGACTCTTCATGATCCGCTAGGCAATCGAGCAGGTTCATCATGCGCTCGACCACCTGAATGGCGGTCTTGCCAGCTTCTCCTGAGTTCTTCGTTGCTTTGCGATCCATGCCTGTGATTGTAGCGAATATTGGCTTTATTGCATATTGTGAAACGATATAGTAATCCAAAAATAGGGGTTGTGACCTGCGGCATTACAAAATCAAATGCCTATTCAAAGGCGCGAACACAATCTCTAATCAGTTTAGGGCCCTTGTAAATGAGACCGGTATAGAGTTGCACCAAACTGGCGCCTACATCGATCTTCTGCCTAACGTCTTCCCCAGAGAGAATGCCACCGACCCCAATGATCGGAATCCGGTTTTGTAAATACTGAAAGAGATGGTGGATAGTTTGATTCGACAGGCTAAATACGGGTGATCCGGAGAGACCACCCGCTTCATTGCCATAGGGAAGATTACAAACGGGAGTTCGACTAATGGTGGTATTGGTCGCAATCACAGCATCAATCTCAAACTCGAGTAAGAGGTCAGCTATCAAGCGTAAATCATTTTCTTCAAGGTCGGGAGCAATTTTTAAGAAGAGTGGCTTACGAACCCCATATTGATCGGCTAAGGCTTTGCGTGCGTCATGCAAGGCAGACAAGAGTTGTCGCAGCAGAACCTCACCTTGAAGATCGCGCAGGTTCTTCGTATTTGGAGATGAGATATTGGCAGTGATGTAAGTAGCAACCGGATAGACAGTGTTTAAGCAAATAACATAATCTTTGCTGGCATCCTCTAGGGCTGTGCTGGCATTCTTACCAATATTTAAGCCAATGACACCGCCTGATTGATAAAAGCGCGAGCGCTTGACCCGCTCAACACAGGCATCCACGCCGTCATTATTAAATCCCATGCGATTAATTAGAGCATCTGCCTCTGGTAAACGAAACATGCGAGGCTTAGGATTACCAGGCTGTGGCTTGGGGGTTACCGTACCGATTTCCAGAAAACCAAATCCAAGGCTTGCTAGAGCATCAATATGTTTGCCGTCTTTATCAAGACCCGCCGCAAGTCCAACAGGGTTTCGAAATGCAATACCGCATAACTGAATTGGTCTAATGAGTGGCTTGCCAATCAAACCACTCAGCAGACCACAACGCTCTAGACGATCGAGTTGATTAAAGGAGAAGTCATGGGCCGACTCGGGATCCATCGAGAATAGCAGTGGACGAAGAAGGGAATAGGAATCAATCATCGCGCGGTGCAGGATTCAGGTTTTGCCATTGATCATCGATCAACCCTTCGATTGGAGCAAACTTGATCTTGTATGCCATTTTAGGACTCTGTGCAATGTAGTAGCCTAAATAAAGATAAGGAAGACCGAGTTGCTGAACCTGATTGATCTGCCACAAAATGCTGTAGGTACCATAGCTAGCGTTTGGCACACTGGCATCGTAAAAGGTATAAACCGAAGAGATGCCATGCTCAACAACGTCAATCATACTAACCATACGGAGGCGACCAGGATGAGAGTCGTCTGGCCCGTCTCTAAATTCAACGATACGTGAGTTCACCCGGCTTTGTAATAGAAACTGCATGTACTGCTCTTGATTGTCATTTTCCATCTGGCCACCATGATGGCGTTGCGCCTGATACGCCTGGTAAAGACGGTAGTGTTCCTCATGATGCGCCAAACTCAGAACCTGCGCCTGTAAACCCGAATGACGCCTCATGCTGCGCCGTTGACTGCGATTGGGCTGAAAGTGTTGTACCGGAATACGTGTCGCAATGCATGCTTTGCAATCATCGCAATAGGGTCGGTATGTAAATAAGCCACTGCGACGAAAGCCAGCATTCACAAGATTACTGTAGACATCCTCTCCAATCGCATGAGAAGGGGTGGCCACTTGAGAGCGAGCAATTTGATCAGGCAAATAACTACATGGATAGGGTGCCGTTGCATAAAACTGAATGGCCGTGATGGGAAGTTCTTGAAGACGACTCATACAAGGTATTTCTGAAGAACGGTCTTATCAAAGTTCCAAGGCCAAGGCTCTTTTTGAGATAGTGCTTGCTGCAGATGTTGCAAAAAATAATTGCGCGGCAGCGGTTTGGCACCGAGTGAGCGCAGATGGGCAGTTTCTTGTTGGCAATCAATTAAGGTCACACCATGATCGTAGCACCATGCACATAAGGCTGCTAAAGCAAGCTTGGAGCTATCCTTCACCCGTGAGAACATGGACTCCCCAAAGACCATTTTGCCAAGACAAACACAATACAGCCCACCGACTGTTTGCGAGTGTTGTTCGATCGAGATGCAATGGGCGTGGCCTTGCTCGTGCAGAGCGCTATAGGCATCAATAATCTCGTGGGTGATCCAAGTGCCATCTTGGCCAGCGCGTTCAGTGGTCGCACAGGCTCGCATCACGCCACTAAAGTCATGATCTACACGTAATTGCATGTGGGGGTCGCCCATAAAATGCTGGATAGATTTACGTAGTGAATGACTAATTTTTAAATCCGCTGGGTTCAGGATCATGCGGGGATCGGGTGACCACCACAAGACGGGTTGACGCACGGAGTACCATGGAAAAATCCCATTGCGATACGCGCGCTCTAGTTGATTGGCAAAAATTCGCTCGCTGACTGCTAGCAGTCCCGGAACCTCGGGATCTGGATCGCTATGTGTTTGTGGATCCGGAAATGGATCACTAGGCCCAAGCCACGGGATCGTGCTCATGAAGAGACCATCATCCGATTCGCTCGCTCGGCAGAATATCGCGCGTATGAACCCCAAGATCTCCGAGGTGTCCAGCTCGTGCATCGGCAAAGTACCACTGCAAGGTTTGCTTCACGGTAGGGAAGGCCAGTTCAGTCCACGGAATATTCTCTTCAGTAAAGAGGGCAACCTCTAGACTTTCTGTACCTGCTGCAAATTGCGATGTCCGCATCTGGGCTAGATAAAAGAGATGCACCTGCTCCACATGGGTCACATTTAAAAGCGAGTACAAGGACTGAATCTCTACTTCAGCCCCTGCTTCTTCCATGGTCTCGCGAATCGCGCCATGCTCGGTACTCTCTCCAATCTCTAAAAAGCCTGCCGGTAAGGTCCAATAACCATATCTTGGCTCAATAGCTCGTCGACAAAGTAAGACCTGGTTCTCCCAAATCGGAATAGTGCCGACCACATTGCGTGGATTGCGATAGTGAACCTCTTTACATTGCGAACACACATGCCGTAGGCGGGTGTCATCGGCAGGCACTAAAAGGGCGATGCTTGAACCGCAAGAGGGGCAATAGTTCATAAATGGGCTTTGATCATTCCGCGGAGGGCATTGCTTAGCATTATTTCATTGGCGCCGATGACATCGTCAATAGTCAGGTTAGCCTCACGGGTTTTAAGTGCAGGGTTGCGTAAGATGGATGATCGCATAACCCCTGGAAGCACGCCTGCTGATAGAGGGGGTGTTAACCATTCACCCGAGTTTGGTGGGCGCACAAAAATACTAGTGCGACCCCCTTCGGTTAACTCACCACGTTCATTGATGAACAATGCGTCAAAGCCACCCAAAGACACCGCTTTTTGCCATGCCAAGTCATACACGTTGCGTTGCGTAGTTTTGTGAAGCAATAAAGGATTATTGGATTGCATCCTCAGAGAATGAGTAGCACCCTCTAAAATCTCATGCGCCCAAAATACCTGCACCGATGATGGCAAATCATCTAAGACAGCGCTGGAGATGGATAACTCACCCAAACGACTAAGATTTAGACGAACTCGGTAGGCAGACCTTGTAGGTAGATGTATGGCGCTTTGTTCTAACAATGCGCTAGCCGCATTGATATCGAGGGGAATACGTAAAGCCTTGGCTGAATGCGATAGACGGTCTAGGTGCTCACGGTAAAGAGCAATACGTTTGACACCATCTTCTGCATGAAAACGAATAGTTTCAAAGAGCCCAACGCCACTGGGCAGACTCGATAAGAACGCAGCCTTAATCTGGCATTCTTCATATTCTGCAATTGGATCCGAGTCAATCGTAATACCAGCGCCCACTCCCAAGACAAACTGCGCTGTAGAGGAATCCGAATCACGCTGCACCTGTAGAGTCCGAATGGGAACACTAAGTGCAAAGTCGCCATTTGGATCAAACCAGCCCAGCGCGCCGCAATACCAATTGCGTGGACTGTCTTCAAGATCCTGAATGATCTCCATGCTGCGTTTCTTGGGTGCTCCGGTGACTGAGCCGCACGGGAACACAGCACGCAAGATCTCGACCATGCTCAGTTGGGGGCGCGCCTTAGCCTGAACGGTGGAGGTCATCTGCAGTACATTGCCATGACGATTAACCTCAAAAAGTGCCGGCACTGTAACGCTACCGGGCTCGGAGATACGCCCTAGATCATTGCGCAAGAGATCCACAATCATGACGTTCTCAGCCTGATTCTTGGGATCATCGGATAACTCATGAGCTGCCTGATGCCGCGCATCGGCGGTGCCTTTCATGGGCTGCGCAACAAAGATACCGTTGGTGCGTTTAATAAAGAGTTCGGGAGACTGCGATAAGACGATATCGCTACCATCGTCCAGATATGCACCATAACGACCTGGTTGACGTTCGCGCAATTGAGCATAGAGTGCAAGCGGTGAGCCATACACCTCTCCAGCAATCCGGTATGAGTGATTAATTTGATAGGTATCGCCACTGCGGATCCATTCCTGAATGCGCTCAATATCTTGATTGAAATGCTCCGACGTAATCGAATCTCGCAGGTTCATCACTCCAACCAACGGATCTTCTTTCGATAGGGCATCTTTTAACCAAGCATCGACCTCCTCTTTGGAATACTTTTGTACCCCCGTAAACGACCATGCACGAACGAGCGGTAGGGACTCACTGTATTTGCATGCAATGTGCTGAAAGTAGTACCCCAACTCATAAGAGAACAGAGTTACGAGGTAATCCCCATTGCTGAGAGCTGTTTGCATTTCTGCAAAACAGTTGTCTAGCTCGCTTGTATGATCTACGCGCCAAGCGTGTTTGACGTGTTGATAGAGTCGGCTACTTGGATGCTCCCGACTACTACTCACATCATCTAGAAGGAACATTTGGTTTATTTCAGGATGGTGGCCGATTCAATCACAACAGGAGTGTTGGGCACATCGGCCATGCGACCACGCGGCGTTGATGCAATACCAGTAGGCGTCTGTTTGATCTTATCGATCGTTGCTTGCCCAGAAATAACCCGACCAAAAACAGTGTAACCATTGCCCATCGCATTGGGGTAATCTAAGCCCGGATTGTCTTTAACATTAATATAGAACTGCGCAGTGGCTGAGTCTGGATCCGAAGTTCTAGCCATTGCGATCGTATAGTTCTGGTTCTTTAAACCATTTTGCGCTTCTGAGACCACAGGGGCCTGCGTGGGCTTTTGCACTAATTCTGGAGTAAAGCCACCCCCTTGCACCATAAATCCATTAATTACGCGATGGAATACGGTCCCGTTATAAAAACCACTTTTGACATAGCCTAAAAAGTTATTGACGGTTTTTGGTGCACGATCTGACTCGAGATCCACCACAAAATTACCTTGATTGGTCTTGAACTCCACTTTGGGGCCCGCATGAGCGACCGAAGAGAGGGTGATGATACTTAGTGCTAGACCCAGGCTCATCCATAGTTTGCGCATATTCATTTCCTTCTGTGTGCGTAGGTTGTTGATGATTGATTGTATTAGCGATTGGCCTGTGCCTGCGCCAGCTCATTCCAAGCGGTTGTGTAGTTGGGGCTACGCTGCAAAGAGCGCATGGTCCAGCGTGGTCGTAGGCCAGCCCCGGCGAGTCTTAGGGTATTAGAGCCATAGGTGTGATTAAGACGATCCATGATTTGCATTAACGAGCGTGAGCGCGTCGTGTCTGGCGTGGCACAAAATAAATCTGCTTGCGCTTGGTCTGCCGGGTAGAGTCCTAATAGCATGACCCCTGCCTTTTTATAGGCATAACCAGGGCGATAGATGTTCTGAACCCCTAAGCTTGCAAGTTCGGCTAGATGGCGCGTGTCATCGGTTCCCGTAATGAGCGGAATGGTAATGCTCTTGGCGTATTGCTCACCCTGTTGGGTAAATGGATTAGTACGAATATAGACCAAGAGATGGGAGCAAAATGATTGCTGCTGACGTAATTTCTCGGCAGCACGGCTGACGTAACTCACAACCGCTTCTTGTAATTCCGGAAGGTGATGCACGGGTTTGCCAAAACTCTTGCTGGAGATAATTTGCTGTTTGCGGACGAGATGCTCATCGTGCGTTTCTTCTAAATCAAGACAGCTAATGCCATTGAGTTCATTGACAGTACGCTCTAAGACCACTCCAAAGCGTTTACGCATCAAACTAGTGGAGGCGTATTTCAGATCACAGACCGAGTGGATGCCAAGTTGATTGAGCTTAATTGTGAGACGTCGCCCAACCCCCCAAACTTCGCTAACCTCAATACTACTCATGAGGGCATCTTCTTCTAAGCGATTGCAATGCCCCCAACTAAATACACCTTTGTAATCGAGGCGCTTCTTGGCAATGTGGTTAGCGAGCTTTGCCAAGGTTTTGCTTTGACCAATACCAATGCAGGTCGGCAAACCCAAGTAATGCTTAATACGCTTGCGCATCGCTTGTGCTTGAGCAATTAGATCGAGGCGCATACCACTCAAATCTAAGAAGCATTCATCGATGGAATAAATTTCTTGATGGGGTGAGAGCTCACCAAGCAGTGCCATGAGGCGGGCGCTCATATCGCCATACAAGGTGTAATTAGAGCTTAACCAAATTAAGCCGTGCGATTGCACAAAGTGCTTGGCTTCAAAGAAGGGCGCTCCCATCCGAATTCCTAAAGCCCGCGCCTCTTGACTACGAGCCACAATGCAACCGTCGTTATTGGATAAAACGACTACAGGCTTGCCCTCAAGGCGTGGGTTAAAGACCCGCTCGCAAGAGACATAAAAATTATTGCCATCGACTAAGGCAAACATCGTGCGCATGATTCACACTTTGTGCACAACGTGGGCAACAACACCCCAAATCTGTAACTCTTGCCCATTCTGAATTGCAATATCGGGGTAGTCAGGATTGTCGGCACGTAAGATCACCTTGCCCCGTTGATGATGCAAGCGTTTGACCGTGAGCTCACCATCGAGCACGGCAATGACTACGCGACCATGATTAGGTTCAAGCGAGCGATCCACCACCAGCAAATCTCCATCATGAATACCAGCCCCAATCATGGAGTCACCCTTCACGCGCAAGAAAAAGGTAGCTTCAGGATGTAAGACCAGGTGCTCGTTGAGATCAAGGCGTTTGTCGTAATGATCGGCAGCAGGTGAAGGAAAACCGGCGGGGGCTCGTCCGGCGATTAAGGGTAGACGCGACAGCCGATGAATGATCGGTGTAAATACATTGGGAACATGGGGGTCGAAGGAGGTAATTTTCATATACTGTATATTTATACAGTATATATTAATTTTGTTGCTTCTAAAGGGTCAGGCGGGCCCTAAGACCCCTTCGCCTTGGTATCGAGATCCTTTAAAAAGCGTATGCGTTCGGCAATCTTGCTCTCAAGCCCACGATCAACCGGTTCATACCAGAGAGGTTCCTTCATGCCCTCGGGTAAGTAAGATTCACCAGCGGCATACGCATGTGGCTCATCGTGCGCATAGCGATAGGCATGACCATGACCCAACTCTTTTAGAAGTTGCGTAGGCGCATTACGTAAATGGATGGGGACATCACGACTGCGATCCTGCGCCACAAAATCACGGGCCGCATTAAATGCCTTGTAACTCGCATTACTCTTTGGGGCGATTGCTAAGTACACCACTGCTTGCCCTAAAGCTAGCTCACCCTCAGGCGAGCCTAAGCGTTCATAGGTCTGTGCTGCATCGTTGGCTAGTTGCATTGCTCGCGGATCGGCTAAACCAATATCCTCCCAAGCCATTCGCACAATCCGCCTAGCGAGATAGCGCGGGTCTGCACCACCATCGAGCATGCGGCATAACCAATACAGAGCAGCATCTGGATGAGAACCGCGTACTGATTTATGCAAGGCAGAGATCTGATCGTAAAACTGATCGCCGGCTTTATCAAAACGTCGTGCGTTCAGAGTCAGGGTATTGGTAATAAAACGCGTATCAATTTCAGCAACAGGATTATTTGGAGGACTCAAAGCACCTTGTAGTTGCTCAAGCAAATTAATTAAACGACGCGCATCCCCATCGGCATAAGTAACAATGGTCTCAAGTGCGTCGGCAGTAAATGCTGTATTAGGTAAAGCATGTTTGCGTGCCCGCTCTAAGAGTTGGGCTAGCTCATTATGATCAAGTGACTTTAAGACATAGACCTGTGCGCGTGAGAGGAGGGCGGAGTTCACCTCAAAGGACGGGTTCTCAGTCGTTGCCCCAATCAAGGTAAAGAGCCCGGATTCAAGATGGGGTAAGAGCGCATCTTGTTGGCTCTTATTAAAGCGATGAATCTCATCCACAAACAAAATAGTTTGCTTGCCAGATTGCGCCATATCATGCCGTGCTTGTTCAATTGCCTCACGGATTTCTTTGACGCCCGCAAGAACGGCTGAGATGGCAATGAATGAGCGCGCAAAGGCTTGCGCCGATAATCTCGCAATCGTTGTTTTGCCAATCCCTGGAGGCCCCCACAAAATCATGGAATGTGGCTGACCCGATTGAAAGGCTAAATAGAGCGGTTTACCAATACCCAGTAAATGGGTCTGACCAATGAGTTCATCAATCTTCTGGGGACGCAATACCTCGGCAAGTGGTGGTATTGGTTTGGAATCAAATAAATCCGACATGATGAAAGTATTCTCGCACTTTTACAAAGGAGATTCATATGTCATCCAACCTACACAAATTTAGCTACAATTTGGTCTATGAATGAAAACAAACCGTTTGAGAGTGAACAAAAATTACGCCCCTTGCCACGCTGGATCTTTATGTCCCGTTGGTTGCAAGCTCCTTTATATATTGGCCTAATCGTTGCCCAAGGTGTTTATGTTTGGCAATTTTGGATGGAGCTCGTTCACCTCATTAGCGTAATGCAGGATAAGGGCATGACCGAGACCGCTCTGATGCTGGTCGTGTTGGGGCTGATTGATGTGGTGATGATCTCAAACTTACTAGTGATGGTGATTGTTGGTGGTTGGGAGACCTTTGTGTCTCGCCTAGATCTTCATCACCATCCGGACCAACCCGAGTGGTTATCGCATGTGAACGCAGGAGTACTAAAGGTTAAACTCGCAACGGCGATTATTGGCATCTCATCGATTCATTTGCTCAAGACCTTTATTAATGCATCTTCCTACGATGAGAAGACCTTGCTCTGGCAAACCTTAATACATGTCACTTTTGTGATCTCGGCAGTAGCAATTGCGTATACCGAAAAGATTCTTGCTTCAGCCCACAAAAAATGACTAAGAGCACTATCCGCCTTTAGTAGTTGCCTAGCAGGGTAATGATTCCTGCCCACGATAGACAAATCGATGCCACCACCGTAAGGTGAGTGCGCATCCTCAGAAAAGCATTTGCAGTCTCCTCATTAGAAAAGTAATTCTGATAAGTGCTTTGATCAATCATTCGTTGCACAATCAAGGTGATTGCCAAGAGCAATAGTGCAAGTGGAATGTAGACATGGATTGCTAACCACGCGACCAAAGCGGGGATGATTCCCCAAATCCAAACACTATGATCGAGCCAGCGATTGTGTGAGTTCTGACCCATGGTCCTAAAGCATGCTCCCCAATGCAAAGCCCCTAAGAAAGATGCAATCACTGCGCCATAGGCCACTAAAGACTCGAGTGCAATTAGATCATTGGGGCTATCGGCAAACTGAACACTCAAGGCAAGACCCACAAATGGAATCAGTCCTGCATAACCCATTGCCCGAATTACAAAAGGTAACTGCATATTATTTCTTGTCGTACACGTAAACACCTCGTTCAGTTTTGCGCCCAAGATGACCCTTAGCAACCAGATCAATCAGTAGCGGCGATGGACGGTATTTATCATCCTTAAACTCGGCTTGGTATACCTCCATGATAGCCAAACAGGTGTCTAAGCCAATGAGATCAGCAAGGGCTAACGGACCAATCGGGTGATTGCAACCCAGCTTCATACCAGTATCAATATCCTCAGCGCTGGCGACGCCCTCATGCAAGACGAAGAAGGCCTCATTAATCATGGGCAGAAGAATACGATTCACCACGAACCCTGGAGAGCTTTGCACAGTAATGGGCTCTTTGCCCATGGCACTGGCCATCGCGAGCACTACCTTCAGAGTTTCGGGACTCGTTTCTTTGCCCATGATGACCTCGAGCAAGGCCATGAGTGGCGGCGGATTAAAGAAATGAATTCCAATAAAACGTTCGGGCCGCGAGTTTAGTGAAGCAAGGTGCGTAATCGAGATCGATGAGGTATTGCTGGCAATAATCGTTTCTTTACTAACGACATGATCCACCTGTGCCAAGATCTTTTCTTTAATGGCTTGATTCTCGGTCGCCGCTTCAATCACCAAAGAAACAGATGCAAGATCAGCATAGTGAGTTGTTGTTTTAATCCGAGCCAAGGTTTTTACCTTTTGCTCTGAGGTAATCGATTCTTTCTTAATGAGACGATCTAAGCTCTTACTTAATGCCACTAAACCTTTTTCTAAGGCGGCATCGTTGATATCCAAAAGAATCACATCAAAACCTGCGCCAGCCGCAACTTGAGCAATACCATTGCCCATCGTGCCTGCACCAATAATACCGATTGATCGTATTTGCATAATTTCTTTATTTAAACTGAGTCAAACTCTATCTGACAATAAATTTATATATTAAAAGTCTGTTTAGTGACCGATATTGAGAAGACCAGATGCAGCTAGCGTTAGGATAATTACTTCTAAGATTGCAATTGTGCAATAAAGAAAATCTGAGTTTTTGATGAAGATTGGAATAATCCGTACATAGCAAACTATTGTAATTAGTGAAAGAATGGATATTCCAAAAAAATTAATATAGTCACTTTTATGAGAGAGGCTTAGCCAATTCCATCCACTTGCAGAGTTTGTGGCGATCCGAAATTCATCAGCTGAAAGTGACCAATATTGAGAAATTTTATCGAGTTCAATATGGGCATCTAAAAAAAATGAGAATACATAATTTATAAAACTGATTACAAGCACAATGAAACCAAAAACCATTCCAACATTCAACCACTTTGCATAGACTAATTGCTCTTCACGTATCTGCATATTCATAACCAAATTTCTAGTCCTTTTAATAGTGAGCGCATACCTGCTAGAGAGAGAAGCACAATAATGATAATTCGAATATTTTTCGACTTAGTAATTGCTAATAAACGAACCCCGATTAGAGAACCAAGCATAACGCCAATTACAGATGGTACCGCGATCATTGCCAGTACAGCCCCTTGGTTGATATAAACCCAAACCGCTGATGTATCCACTACTGATAGCAAAAATTTTGAGGAAGCAACGGATAATTTAAGAGGGGCGCCCATTACGAGATTTAAAACTGGCACATTTGCCCAACCCGCCCCTAATCCAAACAATCCTGCTAGAAAACCGATTCCTATAAATATGAATAAAGCAGGTTTTGTTCGGTGAATTTTCCAATGAATATCTTGACCGGCTGCTGGATCTTGATAGACGCCGAATATCTTTAAACTGGTGGATAAGGCATCGGGCTTAGCAACCTTGGGATATTCTGATTCTTTGGAACGATATATTAAAAAGACAATACCTAAAATTGCCACTCCAAGAGCAACCTGAACAAAATTCGCGGGTATTGCTAGACCAACAATAGCCCCCCCAATAGATGCAATCGAAGCAATAAATGCTAGGGGCATAACGAGCCTTAAATCTGCCATTCCTGTTTTGAGTAATTTGGGACTAGCTGCTAGCGCGCCAGCAAGCGCAATGAGTAGTCCGGCTCCTCTTACAAAGTCCAAGTGGAAGGGAAAGAAGCCGCTGACAATTGGAACAAATAGAACGCCACCACCAACTCCACCAAGAACACCAACAATTCCGATTAAGAAACTTACAATTAATAGTGATAGTGGCCAAACCCACCACGCAACTGAGCTAGATCCTTGTTGTGAACTTTCGGCTAATGCTGGTAGGGAAAGACATATTAAAAATATGAAAATAAAAAACGTATTGCGTGAGTGTGGCATCGAAGATTATGTGGTCAACATTAATTGTTTAAGTAATAACTATAAGCTTACATTGTAGAATCTTTGAATGCCTTATAAAGGTAATTGAGTTGGGTTATGGCCAAAAAGAATCTTTTTTGCGTTGGAATCAAAGGTTGGTTTTCGCAAAGCCGTAAGCACCTCAAGACCTCTTTTTACAGCAGGACGTTTATTAATTTCATTGAACCATCGTTCAAAATGCGGATAGCTTTTTAGGTCCATCCCTTGTTTTTCCCAACCCCTAGTCCATGGAAAGATTGCAATATCTGCGATGGTGTATGTTTTTCCAGCTATATAACGATGCTGAGAAAGTCTTTTATCAATAACAGAATAAATTCGTTTTGCCTCATTGGTATAGCGCTCAATTGCATAAGGGATTGATTCGGGTGCGTATAGACGAAAATGGTGATTTTGTCCCAGCATCGGACCAAGACCACCCATTTGAAACATCAACCACTCCAAGGTCTCATATTTTCCGCGAAGTGATTTTGGTAAGAACCGCCCAGATTTATTTGCGAAATAAAGCAAAATTGCCCCGGATTCAAATAAATGAATTGGTTTGCCATCCGGACCATTGCTATCAATAATGGCAGGGATTTTATTATTTGGACTAATTTTTAAAAACTCGGAATTAAATTGGTCACCCTTGCCAATATCAACTGGGATTGCTCTCCAATCACGGTGAAGACGATACCCGCATTCTTCAAGCATTATGTGAATCTTATGGCCATTTGGAGTGGCCCAGCTATAGACGTCAATCATGATGAACCTTTCGCTTATTTAAACTTATAAACTCTGCAATCTTAATATTGCTTCATTAAGAGTGGAATCTTGTTTTGCAAAACAAAAACGAATGACTCCTGACTCAATTTGATTGCAATAAAAGGCTGAAAGTGGAATAGCGGCAACACCTTTTTCAATTGTCAGCCAGCGACAAAATTCAAGTTCACTTAATTGGGTCGGAGCGGTCGTGATGTTGCTATAGTCAGCGCACTGAAAATAGGTTCCTTGATTGGGCAGTAATTGAAGCTTAGTTGAGGAAAGTCCATCTCTAAATAGGTCCCGCTTTTTTTGGTAGAAAGACGATAAGTTTAAATAATGTTTTGGTTCTTCAATAAACTTAGTCAGTCCATACTGCATTGGGGTGTTAACAGTAAATACATTGAATTGATGAACTTTACGAAACTCTTCAGTCATATTTTCTGGAGCAGCTACAAAGCCAACTTTCCAGCCAGTTACGTGATAAGTTTTCCCAAAGCTTGATACTAAAAAACTGCGCAGTACTAATTCAGGATGATTTGCAACACTTGAATGAGAATGATGATCGTATACCATGTGCTCGTAGACCTCATCGCTTAGAATCAAACAATCAGTTGATCGTATTAGCTGAGCTAATTGATCCAAATCCTTTTTTTGCCAGATAGTTCCGGTTGGATTATGGGGTGTATTGATAATTAAAAGTCTAGTTTTATGATTTATAGCTTTACCCAAAGAATCCCATGGAATTTCAAAAGAAGTTACTTGACCTTCTTTATTCCGCTTAATTTCCATCTGGACTGAAATCGGTATCCCGCCAGCAAGATGGATGGCCGGTAGATAACTATCAAATGCAGGCTCAATAATGACTACCTCATCACCTGTATTTACACAACATAGGATTGCGTTAAGAATGCCTTGAGTCGCACCGGCAGTAATTGTTATTTCAGTTAAGGGGTCATATTGATGAAAATATAAGGAATCTATTTTGTGGGAGATCGCTTGACGAAGATCCAAAACCCCTGCCATAGGTGGATATTGATTGTGACCAGCAAGCATTGCATGATTAACAGCATCAATTAAAGCTTCGTCGCAGCCAAAATCTGGGAATCCTTGCCCTAAGTTGATTGCCTTATTTTTGCTAGAGAGCTCTGACATAACGGTAAATATCGTAGTGCCAATATTGGGTAGCTTTGAGGGAAAAAAGGGCGAAGACGATGTAGTCATTTTTTGCGTCTAGATTAATAATTAACCATCATACCAATGATGGGCAATCATGCTTGGTAGTAAGCTAATAAAACGTTATGATTTACAACATTC
>Ga0255115_1000202_pt1 | contig 18062 bp, 13 predicted proteins | sample Law_Law_RepB_8h_FD_188474 | JGI IMG/M metagenome (GOLD analysis project Ga0255115, IMG submission 188474) | Freshwater microbial communities from St. Lawrence River, New York, United States - Law_Law_RepB_8h | ecosystem: Environmental > Aquatic > Freshwater > River | place: USA: New York... | reverse complement strand
TTATATCTTTCCATGTATAGTTTCCAGTTTCCAAGAACGGTCTGTGGCTTGCCGCAATCTCGGTGCTCTTCTGGTTACAGATAACCTGGTCGTTACCCGCCAAACTTACCACCGTGTCGTTTACATAAAGCTGAACCGTATCAGTCATAAAGCACAGCCATTTTTTCTCTGTTACTTTGGCAACATACTTTCCTTTAATACTTGTCTTTAGAAATCTGGTGGTATCGCCAGTACTCCAAAAATAAGTAACAGTGTCTGCATTTTGTGCATCAAACGTAGCTGTGTCATACGTGCAAATTCGTTGATCGGGCCCCAAATTCAACTTGGGCAAGGGCTTCACAAAAATTGTGGCAGTGTCATAGAAAATACAACCATCGCCGTCAGTGATACGGATTCTAACCGTGGAGTCGCGGTTGATGTTCGGAATACTCAAATCACTCAATGTATCGCCATCCATGTGATACTCCGACTTCCAGGGCGAATTGCCTGTATCTTTTACAATGCGCGTCCAGTAGTACTTAAAATTAGCCTTTCCATACAACACAGTGGCTTTTAATTTCATGGTTGTTCCAAAACAAGCAAAAGTATCGACATCGGCCATAACCACTTGTGGGGGATCTGGGATAATCACAGTATCTCTGTAAATTGTGGGACAGTTATCGCTGTTGTTTACGGTATGAACAACGATGTATTTACCACCGCGATAAAAAATCATGGTATCTGATTTCTTGGTGCTGTAAAAAATCTCGTTGGCGCCCAAGCTATCACGAACACTCCATTTAAACTGGGGAGCACCTTTGAAAGAAGCCTTCACTGCTGCTGACATGGCAAAACGTCCACAAGTCAAATTCTTGTAGGTACGGGTTGAGAAAGCTCGTGGATTGACCTTCACCTTAAAGCTTCGGATAGATATGGAGGGTTTTGGACAATGTTCGTCGTTTACTGTTACCGTAAACGAATAAGCGACATCCGATGCCATACCCACTGCGGGTGTCCATTCAAAATCGGCATAGGCTTTCCGCTTCTCTGGCCAATCAACTTTATTGGCTACCGTAAATGTTGCACCAGGGATGCCCTTATTCCATTTCAGGTTGGTAGTATCGGGTACCGTTTGATAGGGCGTAAATGTTTCGTCGTCAGACTGCACCTTGAATTTGATTGTTTCTCCTTCACATACTTTATAGGAATATGGACCATCTATGGTTGGGGCTTTATTGTATCCACAATCGTCCTTCACCACAATCTGCATATCACGCCGCGTTTTACCTACCCATCGCCAGACATTGTTCGTATCACGCCGCCACTCCGTCATTTCCATTACCAGCACCGCAACTTCATCGCACTTTGTGGGTGTGAAAATCAAATCCCCAGTACCCGTATCCATGAAGAAACCGCGGGGAGGCTTGGTTTTGGTATTGGGCGCACACTTAATGGTTGTAGGTGGCACGCAATAAGGCGTTAGTGGATACTGTGCCGTGAAAGGGCTTGAATATGGCACCGAGGTATTCGGCGCACTGGCCAGCGCTGGAACCATTCGGTAAGAAATCGAATCATAATCAATTGTATCAATGGCCCCATTGTTATAGTAATAGGCTTGGTTGCAGCAGGCATATCCCACCGGCACATTCGACAATTGGGGCGATGTATTACACTTGCCCTTCATTTTGTTCACATTGCACACATTAATTGTGGCGGTTGTCCAAAAGTCAGCCCATGTAGCCCCCGTAGTAATTGCCGCATTTCTGCAGCACTGATTGTATGCAAATGTCAAATCACAATAGGTAGTCCCCAATCCAACCCCTGTAAAAGGCGATTTTGAAATATCAATATTGGCTTCGTAAGTATGTTCCTCTACCCCGTCACCGGTGTAACTCGTATTGGTGGGTGAACAAGGCGAACTCGCTGTTGAGCATCGAGGTGTAATATCACGTATGCCCGTCCTGGTCATTGCGATGGAATACCTAGAGGTTGAAGCACCTTGGTTATTACCGGCATACCAATACAACAAACTCCAACTCGGTGGAGCACTTGCACCTCTGCAGTCACGATAAAACTTAATGATCAACTTATACTTTCCTCCCCCCAAACACTGATATCCCATGTCTGAACCCATAACGTGGTCGGCTTTGGCAGATGGAGAAAAAGCGAATGAAACAAGGACTATAAATAAAACCTTGATCCATTGAATGCAATCTACTTGGTAGCGTTTTTTCATGATACGACAATTACGAAATTAATTGACTTTCACAGCAGTTGCAAACATTTTCATTTGCATTTTTCGCAACAAATGTTGGTCTGATGTACAGCCATGGGAATAGACATCAAAATCAGCCGAAATGTAGCCTGATTGTCTGCAACAAATGACCAAAAAAAATCAAACCCGAATAACCCGAGAAAAACAAAGACGTTTTAACAATAAATTTAAAATTTCAATACCTGTTTCATTGTCTGCCACACGTGCTTTTTCATTTCCACATTGCCACACATGGTAGCAAAAGATGGAAAACGAATGACTATGCCTTTTTCGGTAGGACGGGCTTTAAACATTTCCGGAATGTTTGTCACTGCGCGATCCGACCATACAAAAATCACCGGTGCCAATCGATCACCAAGCAAAGCAGGACTGTATTCTGTCTCTCCAGTAAACACTAAGGGTTCAATATCTTCCGGAATCACAGATTCTTGGTTCACTTTTACGGCACCCATCAATTTGTCGTAGGATATGCGGGTTGTCTCATCCCAATCTGCATCACTTTGATCAAAAAACAGATTGATTATTGTCAATGCGATCATATTTTCGTCGTTTTCTTGCAATTCATTTACTACCGCTACAGGGTTACTCTCACTGAGCTTTTGCGCTTCATCTACCGGCATAGTCACCGTCGATTTTTCTGCTTCAACTTCATTCACAGACAGCTGCGATTGTGCAGTTGAGACACCCTGACCTTCCCCAAAGTAGTATATGCCTTTGGGAAACAAATCTGTCAACAACAAAGGATTTTCAATAATTTGGCGATTTTCTGACATCGGGAATGAAATTGGTATAATTTTGTGCTAGATGAGTTTCGAAATTACGATTGAAAAAACACAAAACAGTAGGATTAATCAATTTGATCCGCAAAATATTGGTTTTGGGAAGATTTTTACGGACCATATGTTTTTGGCAAATTGGAATGGCAGTGAATGGACCAACGCTCGCATTGAGCCATACGGGCCATTGAACTTGAGTCCCGCGACCAGTGCCATCCATTACGGACAGTCGATTTTCGAAGGCATGAAGGCATTTGCGGACAAAAAAACTGGCAAACCGTTGTTGTTTAGACCCCGTGAGAATTGGAAACGCCTTAATCGCTCAGCCGAACGTATGGTGATGCCGGTTGTCCCTGAAGATTTGTTCATGGATGGCTTGAAGGCTTTGATCCAATTGGATGCCGAATGGGTACCCCAAACAGAAGGCGGATCTTTATACATCCGTCCTTTCATGTTCGCAACAGATGATTTCATCGGGGTAAAACCTTCCGAAAACTATATTTTCGCGATCTTCTGCTGTCCTGTTGGGCCCTATTATACCAAAGCCTTAAAAATCAAGGTTGAGGAAGAGTTTAGCAGAGCGGCACCGGGCGGTGTAGGATTCACAAAATGTGCTGGTAATTACGGCGCAGCAATGTATCCAACCATGCGTGCGCAACAAGAAGGATACGACCAAGTGTTATGGACCGATCCTTTGACCCATACTTTGGTGGAAGAGACAGGTACTACCAACCTATTTGCGGTCTTCCATAACGAAGTTATTACCCCTAAATTGGGCAATACTTTGCTTGCGGGCATCACGCGCGACAGTGTGATTCAAGGCCTTCGCGAATTGGGCCATTCTGTCATTGAGCGAGAACTTTCTGTAGACGAACTCAAAGAGCGTTTGGAAGAAGGTGAACTAAAAGAGATTTTCATCACCGGTACTGCAGCAACCCTTATTCGGATTCAAGGTTTCGGCCATGCGGGCGAATACTTTGAGGTTTTGGATCAAGGCAGTACAGCGATTTCTGACGGAATCAAACAATGGCTCGATGCCATACGTCATGGCGAGGCAGAAGACGTCTTCAGCTGGAATGAAAGCGTTTAACTTTCAGGAATAACTTATCTTAGAAATTGTGTAACACACTCACACCGAATCCTGTGAGGGTTTTGCCTGTGGTCTTACCCGACTTTTGGTCGCGGAAAGCGTGATGCATCATATTGGGCTCTAAAATCAACGTCCAGTCTTTGTAGATCGAGATTGAAGGTCCTACTGAGAACTTAGCATCCATGGTCAACATCCGCTGCGATAAAATGGGTGAATATTCTGTATTGCTAAAAAAATCACCCGACGTTTTGAGTGTCATACCCGGATTCAATTGCGCAGCAACCCTCCAAGACATTTTACCCAACATAAAATGATATCGCGCGGCCAAAGGAATTGAAAATTTATCGATGCGATACGCCAATTCTCCGGTGGTAATCACGCGTACTTGAGAGAAAGTAGTATCATAAACCCGTACGGTTTGAACGGGCGGAATCATCACAACCAAATCATAAGAATCGATGTTCATTCGCTCCTGAAACTCACGAATTCTCCACTCACCCGAACCAATCATTTCACCATAGCTAAATCCACCGCCCAACATGAATCCATTGCCCATATCCTTGAGCAGCAACGCATGGTAATTGGCATGATACATGTTTCCAAGGACGCTCAATCGGTCGTCTTCGTTAAAATTAATTACCACCCTACTTCCTGTGGTAGCCGCCATCTCTGCATACCACTTCGATTGCAAACGAGCCGGATCCCATTGCGCTTCATATTCGCCTTCCGGAATTTCAAAATAGGTTTTTGTAGGATCCGCGATACCCAACGAAACCACTTCCAATCCCTGGGGATCACAAAGCATTTCTGTTGAATTTTTGTCGCTCTTAACCGCTGCTATTGCCTCCGTTGCTAACTGCAGCATCGGCTGTGCGCTCACGTTCAAAGATTCTTCGCCAGGGCGATTCACACTGAGCGAACGATTGCTATTATTGGTTTGATTCAACGCAGATACATCATTCAACGCATTGTCTTGCGCGAAATTGGTCTGAACTGCGCGTTGCGATTTTGTCACTTTCAAAGACGCACCTTCCCATGATTTTTTGGCAACTTTTGCTTCCTCGATTTGCTTACCACCTATTGTGAATTCTTCAGCAGATTTGGCGGCTGATTTCTTGGCGATAGATGGCCTTACAATCGATTTAGCAATGGCAACTTGTGGTGCTTTTTCGGGCTGCTGATCGGTCTGAACCCACAACATTCCCAATCCACCTACTACAAACAAACCTGCTACAACCACCATCGAAGGGATCCACAAAATGGCGCGACGTTTTTTGCGTTCGCGTTTTTTCATCACGGCTTCAAAGGAAACGCGCTCGTTAAAAGGCGATTCCAAATCATGCAGTTTATCACGCAACTCGCTGTTCAATCGTTGATTGTCCATGTTATGAGGCCAATGACCCTCCTTCGGATTTTTGAATTTGTTGTTGCAACACCTTGCGTGCTTTGGCAAATTGAGAGCGACTGGTGCCTTCGTCTATGCCCAACATCTCGGCGATTTCTTTGTGCGAATACCCTTCAATCGCATACATATTGAATACAGTGCGATAGCCCACAGGTAAAGCTTCAACCATCTTCATGATCTGGTTTACTTGCAAATCTTCAAAAGCATCATCGGCGTATCCAAGGCGATATTCGTCGTCTGTGATGGATGTCCAAATGTGTTTACGCGCACGAATTTTATTGATACAAAGATTCACGGCCACCCTACGCATCCAGGTTTCCAAAGAACTTTGGAATCGGAATTTAGCAAGGTTATCGTATATCTTCACGTAGGCTTCCATGAGCGCGTCTTCAGCTTCTTCTTGACTGTTGCAGTATCGCAAGCAAAGCGACATGATCTTTTTTGAATATCGATTCCACAACTCGCGCTGGCAAATCCGATCCTCGCGAATACATCCTTCTACCAGTTCTTGTTCCGTCATTCGAATTCGTTAAACACATGTTACATTGCCTGCTGCCGTTGTTAGACAAACAATCTTGTCAATTCGTGGCTTGACATCTGCATTTTTTTTATGGGGTGCAATATCGGGAAGTAATGAATCGTTTTCCACATGTTTTAGGGAGAAATTAATTCTCCGTAGTGGATTCAATTTCGTTGATTTGTAAAATGGTAAGGAATTGGTTGATGGCATTGCTTTGTTTCGCTGGATTGAAACCAATTGAAATTCATGCTCAATCAAAAATAGATTTCCAAAACGGATTTTACCATAGTGCCGATGGACTTGCTTACGCTGAAAAACTTACGGCATCACTCACATTTAAGCAACAATTGGCTCAGACCCTCATGGTTCCGGCCTGGTCTAGAGAGGCGCTGATTGATGAGCCCCTTGATTCTGCCAAGTTTCAAAAATCACTGTTGTATCAAATTAGAGCGTTGGGCATTGGGGGCATTATTTTCTTCCAAGGCAATCCACTGAACGAATTATACCAAACAAATTATTATCAACAGGAATCTGCCATACCATTGTTGATCGGCATCGATGGCGAATGGGGTCCTTCGATGCGATTAACGGGCATGGAGAAGTTCCCTTTTCAGCTAACACTTGGCGCCACGCGAAACCGTCAGCTAGCCTATCAAATGGGGCTTTCGATGGCAGCGCAATGCAAACGATTGGGCATTCACATCAATTTCACCCCTTCCGTGGATGTCAATACCGAACTGAATAACCCAATTATCGGATTTCGAAGCTTTGGATCAAACGCAGAAGAAGTATCTAACATGGCCAGCGGACTAACTCAAGGCCTTCAAAGCGGGGGGGTACTCGCATCCGCAAAACACTTTCCAGGACACGGCGACACCAAAACAGATTCTCATTTGGATTTACCCGTTGTATTGAAAAGTAAATCAGAGATTGAACAAGTTGATCTACCTCCTTTTACCAAGCAAATCAGTCAAGGCGTAGCGTCTGTGATGGTTGCCCACCTTAGGATTCCCAGCATAGACACATCAAAATTACCCTGCTCCATTTCACCGTATTTTGTCAAAAAATGGCTTCGACGAGAGCTGGGTTTTCAAGGATTAATTATCACCGATGCACTTAATATGAAGGGCGTGGCGAAAATGGGTAGTCCAGCCGATGTTGCTTTGTTGGCACTCAAAGCCGGTAACGACATCATTTTGTTCCCAGAAGATGTCAATGGATTTTTGGACTCAGCGGTTAAGGCGAAAGCCAAAGGCGAGATTGACAGTGCGGAGATTGCCTCGCGCGTAATCCGTTTACTTGCAACGAAATACGATTTAGGTCTTTTCGATAATCGTTTTGTAAACCCAAATAATCTTCTCAGTGATTTGGAGCAAATCAAATCAAAATTCAACAATTTATATGGCCAAGAAGTGGCCGATGAGTCAATGATTTATTGTCGGCATTCAAACATTGATTGCGATGTGAAACACAGCCCCTTCAAACCTACATTTTTGACATGTGGCTCACCAAAAGATACCCTGCAACTCATCGTAATTGGCGATAGCATTCCTTTCCGACTTCCGATTCAATTGCAGCAATTCCGAATTGGTAGCATTCAAACCACTTTGTTACCTTGGAACTCAGACAGCACGCGCATCGATACAACATTGGCAAAACTGGCGAATACCACCCAACTGTTTGTTGGATTGGACTGGCCCACATGGAAATTGAAATCGCGCGCGATTCCTGCACCTTGGATTCACATCTTGGCGAAAAAACAAAGCGATTTCTATATTCATTTTGGACATCAATATGCCTTACAACCCTTATTAAACCTGCACAACAACTGCAATATCGTTATTGCGCATGAATACAATCAGTACACCGTAAACAGTGCTTTACGGATGGTTTTTGGGAAGTCGCATCATTATGGTGCAAACAACATTGGGCTGGTTCATTTGCAGGAAAACTGGAGCGGCGGTCAAAACTCAACTGTAGACGATATCGACTATGCGCATGGCAATATTCATGGTTACGATCCGGATTTACATGCCGTTTTGGATTCGATGATGCGAGAAGGCTTGGCGAAGGATCTGTTTCCATCGGCTCAATTGGTTGTTCTAAAGGACGGCCAGATTGCGGCGAATATTAATGTCGGCTCTGTGAAGGATTTGAACGGGAACGACATCCCAACGACCCAGGATCACGTGTATGATGTAGCTTCAATCACAAAAATTGCGGCAACCACGTTGGCTTTCATGAAGCAATATGAGACCACCAAGGGATTTAACCTTGATGCACCCATTGGCAAAACTTGGCCCGAACTGGCGTCACAAAACAAATCACTATCGGCCATTACTTTCCGTGAATTACTGACCCATCAAAGTGGCTTACCCCCTTTCCTGCCGATGCAACAAAGAGCCATCAAAATGGGTGCAAAATCCGTTGGATGTCAACTGCATGAGGCAAAAACAACCACACCCTCGCTTGTAGCTGGAGAAAACGACAATCCCAATACCCAATTCGAAATTTCTATGGGACAGTGTTTGGAAAAGCGATGGTCGGATTCGGCCTGGAATTGGATATTATCTACCCAACCATCAAACGACAAATCCTATGTTTACAGCGATATAAATATGATTTTGTTGGCCAAATGGATTGAGCAAAGAAATCCTTCGCTTTGGCAGGGGATCGTTAATGGCGATTTTTATCAATCCATTGGGATGACAAACACCCGTTTCAAACCCTTGGAGAATGGTATTTCAGCCAATAGAATTGCACCTACATTGATAGATTCTTTGTGGCCTCGAGGCGAGGTGCGCGGCATCGTGCATGATCCAAGTGCGATGATGTTGGGTGGGGTTGCGGGCAATGCCGGTCTTTTCTCAACAGCCATGGACTTGGCCAAACTCATGTATATGTTTCAGGAACGAGGTCATTCCAATAAAATGGGAAGTTTCGTATTGAAGCCGACCACGGTTGATTTGTTCTCCAAAATTCACATGGGGCCAACAAAAAAAGGATACCGCGGTTTGGGATTCGACAAACCCAACGGAAAAGAAGGTAACAAGGCCAATGTATTTGAAGATGCACCGGTTACTTTGTTTGGACATAGTGGCTACACAGGCACTTGGGCTTGGTGCGATCCAGCCAACGGAATCACCTTCGTCTTTTTATCAAACAGAACCTATCCCAGCGAATGGAACAAGAAAATATCGCAACAGGGATTCAGGGGACAGCTGTTACAAGCTGTTTACGAGCGTTTGGAGTTGGTGAAATAATCAACCGAGAGTCCGCACAAATTCCCACTACTCATAAGCAGCACAACCATTGGCTGATGGGTTTCCATGGCATCGCTGAGCCAATGTTGTAGCGAGGGTAAATCACTCATTGCTTGTCCTTTTCCAAAACGCTGTTCGATGGTTTCTTTCGATGGTACTTCCATGCGTTTGAGTTCGAATACATGGGGGTCGTACAAAACGCATACGGCATCAGCAGGATTGAGTGTACCTTGGTATCGTTGCATGAAATCGGGGTTAAGGCTGCTGTAGGTATGCACTTCAAATACTGCAATGAATTTGTGATTGGGGAATTGCTCGCGCACAGCAAACACTGAGGCTTCCACTTTGGACGGTGCGTGGGCGAAATCCCGAATCACAGTCAAATTTTCCGTTTCCAGGATGGGCTCCAGGCGTTTGGCCGTGCCAGGAAAGGTTTCCAAGGCAGACCAGGCTTCTTCTTCGGTGATCCCGATGGTTGAGGCCATTTCCACTACACCAGCTGCATTCTGCAGATTGTGTCGGCCATAAAAGGGCAATGTGTACACGCGGTTATTCACCGTTACTTGGGTACCGCCTTTCACATTTTCGTATTCTGGTGCATCGTAACTTTTTTGTTGAGGAAATCCACTTTTTTCTGCGATGTTTTTCAGGGCTTCATCCCCATTGAAATAGAACAGATGTCCGCCCGGCTCCAACGTATCAATCAGCAACGAGAACTGACTATGATAAATTTCTTCGGTAGGAAAAACGTTTACGTGGTCCCAAGCGATGCCTGTAATCATGGCCGCATGGGCTTTGTAATGAACAAATTTTGGACGGTGGTCGAGGGGCGATGTGAGGTATTCATCCCCTTCAATCACGATGAGGGGGGCATCAGACAATCGCACCATTCGCTCAAAACCGGGCAGCTGTGAACCCACCAGGTAATCGAAATCACGGTACGATTTCAGGATGTGCATCAACATGCCGGTACAAGTGGTTTTTCCGTGGCTGCCGGCCATTACCAAACGGGTTTTGTTTCGGCTATGGTGGTAAATAAACTCGGGAAAGCTATAAGTAGGAATGCCCAATTCAAGGGCGCGTTGTAATTCGGGATTGTCTTGCTTGGCATGCATCCCTACAATTACCCCGTCTAAGGATTCTGTGATTTTTTCTGAGAACCACCCGTGGGCGGATGGCAAAATACCCGCGTTGGCCAGTCTCGATTTTGCGGGCTCAAAAATTTCATCGTCGCTCCCGGTGATGACATGCTGGTTGTGTTGAAGTTCGAGGGCCAAGTTGTGCATGACGGCCCCACCGATCGCAATAAAATGATAATTCATGTGTTTGAAGAACGAAACTACCAACTTGGCGATTGGGAATCAAACAAAGCCGGGGAAAATTTGCTATTTTTGTAAAATATTATAAGACCGGAATGAAAATCCTTGCTTGCATCAGTGTGGTTCCGGATACCACTACAAAAATCACATTTACCGAAAACAACACCCAGTTCAATACTGCGGGTGTTCAGTACATCTTGAATCCATACGACGAATTGGCGGTGACTCGCGGTTTGGAGATTGCGGAGGCCAATGGCGGCACTTTGACCATTGTACACGTGGGCAAGGCCGATGCCGAACCTGTCATTCGCAAAGCGTTGAGCATGGGAGCAAACGAGGCGATTCGCATTGATGCGGAAGCCATGGATGCACAACATGTTGCCGAGGAGATTTCAAAGATTGCCGAAGGGTATGATTTGATTTTGACGGGTCGCGAAAGTATCGACTACAATGGCGGTGCTGTTTGTGGATTGTTGGGAGCCATTTTGGGATTGCCATCGGTGAATGTTGTAACACGCATTGATTACGCCGGTGGAAAGTTCACTTTTGATCGCGACATTGATGGTGGTCGTGAAACGGTGACTGTTGCAGGGCCTTGTGTGGCGAGTGCGCAAAAAGAATTGTGTGAGCCTAGAATCCCCAACATGCGTGGAATTATGGCTGCCCGTACCAAACCATTGCAGGTGTTGCCATCGCAAACTGCCGGTGGATACAGTCATTACGACACCTTTGAACTACCAGCTGCAAAGTCTGGTGTAAAATTGATTGATCCCAGCGAGGCTGGAAAGCTCATCGATATTTTAAGAAACGAAGCCAAAGTCATTTAATATGTCAGTATTAGTTTTTGCTGAAATCAGCGACGGAAAATTCAAGAAAGCTTCTTACGAAGCTGTTTCATACGGTCGTCAGGTTGCAGACCTGATTGGCAGCAAGGTAGTTGCTTTGGCGATGGGCCAGGGTGCAGATGCGGGTGAGTTGGGCAATTATGGTGCTCATACTGTAAAGTCTATTTCTGTGGGCGAAGCTTTTACAGCCGACGCTTATGCGGCGGCGGTCAATGCCATCGCGAACGAAGTGAGCGCTACCGTTGTCATCATTAGCAATACCTACACAGGAAAATCATTGGCCCCACGCGTGGCCCAATTGATGAATGCCTCATTGGCAACCAATGTCGTTAGCTTGCCAGACACCAGCAATGGTTTCTCTGTGAAGCGCGGTGTATTCTCTGGAAAAGCTTTTGCTTATGTAAACTTGAGTCGCAACAGTAAAGTGTTGGCCATCACACCAAACTCGTTTGAAATTAAAACCTTCGGAGAAACCGCTGCCATTGAAAACAGTAGCGTCTCTGTTGGATCTAGCAGCATCAACATCGATGCCGTCAATAAAGTTACCGGTAAAATTCCTTTGACAGAAGCTGAAGTTGTGATCAGTGGTGGTCGTGGTTTGAAAGGACCAGAGAACTGGCATTTGATCGAAGATTTGGCTACTGCATTGGGAGCCGCTACTGCTTGCTCTAAACCCGTAAGCGATATGGATTGGCGTCCGCATAGTGAGCACGTTGGACAAACCGGAATCACTATCAAGCCCAATTTGTACATTGCCGTAGGTATTTCTGGAGCGATCCAGCACTTGGCAGGGGTTAGTTCAAGCAAAGTAATTGTGGCCATCAACAAAGATCCAGAAGCACCCTTTTTCAAGGCTGCGGATTATGGCATTGTTGGCGACGCCTTCGAAATCATGCCACAACTGATTGCGGCAGCAAAAAGTTAATTAAACAAAAACCGAAATAAAATCCATGAGTAATCGCGTAGAAATGGTTATTAGGAACATCGTTCCTGCGCATTCTCACGGTGCTTATACCCTGTACCTCAAGGAGCTCAACGGCAATCGCATCCTCCCCATCATCATCGGAGGGTTTGAAGCGCAAGCCATCGCCATGGAATTGGAAGGCATGAAACCTACAAGGCCCATGACACACGATTTATTTTCAAACGCCTTGAGGGAATTCGATATCACCGTTACCGAAATCAACATTCAACAGCTCGATGAAGGCATCTATTACGCCGGAATTACCTGCTTGTGTGTGAATGATACCACTTCCAAATTGGTGGTATTGGACGCGCGCACCAGCGACGCCATCGCCATGGGCATCAAATTCAGATGTCCGATTTTTTGTGTAGAGAAAATCCTTGACGAAGCCTCTTACAACGACGAACGAAGCGATGAATTTGATGATGAAGAAACCCCAGGTCAGTTGGTTGACGATTTAATCGAACCCACTGCCAATGTGGCCTCCAACACCGGATTTTCCAAATTCCCAATGGAAGAGTTGGAGCAAATGCTCGAAGACGCCATCAACGATGAAGACTATGGCAAGGCAGCAAAAATTCGGGATGAAATCAAGCGCAGAAACGGATAAACCTGTATCATGAAGTTTCCGAAGCAAAAATCAGTTTGGACATTGGTGGTTGCCCTAGGAGTAATTACCCTATTCATTGCCGGATCTAGTAGCGAATCGTTGGGCTCGCCCGACAAAAACCGCGACGGATGCAAAATCAATCACCATCTAGTTTTAAATTCAATCACTTCTGCTGATACCTTACCCATCATCACACGACAGCAATTGTCGGGAACTTGGATTTACCGCAGCATCGACACTTTTCATCAGGGATTGGGTAATAGACCCGGCGGGATTTATACCGCAGGCAAAATTATCAGTGGGCAAATGGTACCCTTAGCTCTTGCATCAAGCGACACAATGCGAATTGCTGAAAATGGTCCGTTTTTCTACTCAATACACGCAATCAACAAAAAAGCTTGGGGACGTGCCCGAGTGGAAGTTTGTGACCTACCCTTTTGCAGAACCGGACACCAATTGGCACTCTACTACGACCAAGGATCCACAACCCCAGAGCCCATTCGTAAATTCAGGATTCAACATTTTTCAGGGGATTCATTGGTGATACAGGAAGGGAATACCTATTTTCGCTATTCGCGAAGTAAATAAACACCACCCCTAGGTTCACTTATCACTCAAACAATTACCATACTGATGCCTATTTATTTGATTAACAACAATATTGTCTCTGAAGACACCCCCCATTTTACTCCCAATAGTCGCGGCTACCGCTATGGCGATGGTTTTTTTGAGAGTTGCGCGATGTGGCAAGGTAGAATATTGCAATTGCCCTTGCATGTTGATCGAATCAAGAAATCAGCCCTTTTATTAAAAATTAACCTTCCAAGTTGGTGGGATGAAATCTCTTGGGAGACATCGGTATTGAAAGCCTGCAGTGAGGCTGGATGGAAATCGGCACGCATAAGACTCACTTTTTTTCGCGAATCTGCTGGTTTGTATACCCCTGACCAAATGGAAGCAACAGTGGTTACGGAGATTCAGCAAACCCAAAACAATTCCGCTTATCCATGGAACGAACAAGGCCTCACGTTGGGCACCTACAAGGAATTGTCCAAAAACAACAACTTCACCTCTACCCTAAAAACCTGCTCAGCGCTAACCTACACCTTAGCTGGATTGTATGCCAAGGAACATGGACTAGATGATGTGGTCATTTTCAACGACTACGGCAGACCCTGCGAAACGGTGGCCTCGAATCTGTTTGTAGTGAAAGGCGAATTCATTCTCACCCCACCCATCTCAGAATATTGCATCGATGGTGTCATGCGCAAAGTGATCATTCACCTGGCAGATGCTTATGGATACAGCGTGCAGGAACGCCCCCTATCGGAAATCGATTTAACTTCAGCGGAAGAGATTTTTACAACCTCCGCCACCCGCGGCATTCGATGGGTTGGCAATTTCCAAGGCAAAGTACTGAAAAATGCGGTTGCCAAAGTCATTTACGACCAACTAACCAAAGGGCTATAGCCCATATTTGGCGGAAAACATTCGGTAAGCGTTCATCAATGAGCAGATGGAAATCAATCCGCCTGCAAGAAAGGATAGCGATAGTCGGTTGGTGGCACAAACGTCTCCTTAATGGTACGCTGACTCACCCAACGAAGCAAATTCACCTTCGCACCCGCTTTGTCGTTCGTTCCACTGCCTCTTCCACCACCAAAAGGTTGCTGACCTACCACCGCGCCTGTTGGCTTATCGTTGATATAGAAGTTGCCCGCACTGTTTCTCAAAGCCCAAGTGGCATCGGTGATGGCCTGACGGTCTTGCGCCAAAACGGCCCCTGTTAACGCGTATTCACTGGTCTTGTCAACCACGTCAAACATATCGTTCCATTCGGCATCGGCATAGACCCAAATTGTTACTACCGGACCAAAAATCTCCTCACACATGGTGCGATAATGCGCCGATGGAGCAATCAAAATGGTTGGATCGATGAAATAACCCTGACTCATGTCGCAATTTCCACCCCACAACACTTCTACCCCATCCGCTTTGGCTTGGTCGATGTAGCCCTTAATTTTATTGAAGGCGCGCTCATCAATCACCGCATTCACGAAGTTTGTAAAGTCTTCTGTAGGTCCTACTTTGATGGTCGGCATTTCTGTCAACAATTTTGCTTTAACCGCTGGCCACAAACTTTGAGGGATGTAAACGCGACTGGCAGCAGAGCATTTTTGTCCTTGAAACTCAAAAGAACCACGGATGATGGCGGTCACCAAAACATCCACATGGGCGCTGCTGTGAGCCAATATAAAATCCTTACCGCCAGTTTCTCCTACGATGCGGGGATAGCTGCGATACTTGGCGATGTTGGTTCCGATGGTTTGCCAAATGTGTCTAAACACACCGGTGCTTCCTGTAAAGTGGATCCCTGAAAAATCTTTGTGATTGAAAATCACATCACCCGTTTCTGGTCCATCTGCATACACCAAATTCACCACGCCATCGGGCAATCCGGCTTCTTTGAAGATGCGCATCAACACGTTGGCGCTATAAATCTGTGAATCGGCGGGTTTCCAAACAATCACGTTGCCCATCATGGCAGGTGCTGTTGGCAAATTCCCCGCGATTGCGGTAAAGTTAAAGGGGGTTAAGGCGAAGATAAATCCTTCGAGCGGACGGTATTCCAAGCGATTCCAAATGCCTTTGGCGTTCGCAGGTGGCTGCTCATTGTAGATTTCTGCCATGTATTGCACGTTGAAGCGCAAGAAATCGACCATTTCGCAAATCGAATCGATCTCAGACTGGAATGCATTCTTGCTTTGGGCCAACATGGTTGATGCGTTGAGCACATAGCGGTATTTGGTGGCCATCAATTCGGCGGCTTTCAAGAATATCGCGGCGCGTTGTTCCCAAGGCATAGATTCCCACATGGGCTTGGCGGCGAGGGCGGCATCGATGGCTTGTTGCACGTGGCTGCCGTTACCTCTGTGGTACTGTCCGATTTTATGGTGGCGATCATGGGGCGGAAACAAATCATGAACATCACCCGTTCTCACTTCTTCTGCACCGATGTACATGGGAATGTCTTCTACTTTGCTGCGCGCGTCTTTCAGAGCAGCCTGCAAAGATTTGCGTTCGTTGCTTCCTGATGCATACTCATAGATGGGTTCGTTGATGGCTTGGGGGATGTGAAATGTTCCGTTCATGGTAATAATTACTGCAAAAATACGACCTATTTATCGTCTTTTGCGTGATTAAGGTTTCGTTAATTGACAAACGGCTCATTATTGCGATGTAAATTTGTGTTGTGAAACGCCTCCTTTTTATTGCCTTGGCCTTTGTTTATTCAACGGCCCCCACCCAAGTTCTTGCAAAACCCAAGCAGCCCAAAACCCCAAAACACATCGTTCTGATCATCGGCGATGGCACTGGGCTAGCTCAATGGAGCGCTTACAACGCCAAGAAAACACAGGGCAAAAACAGCATGGACAGTGCGGCCTCTGTATTCCGCGACTTTCCAATTTTTGGGATGAGCTTTACATCGAGTGCCAACAAATTCATCACCGACAGTGGTGCTGGAGGAACGGCATTATCGACCGGACAAAAAGCAAACAATTACATGGTGGGCATGGCTGCGGATAGTTCTAAGCCGCTGTCGCTGTCGGAAATCGCCCATTTGCGGGGAAAATCAACCGGTATTGCGGTCACTTGTGAGTTGACCCACGCCACACCTGGCGCTTTTTTCGCCCATCAAACATCGCGTAAAATGATGAAAGAAATTGGCGATGATTTTCTCAACGGCATGAAATACAATCCGTTTGGGGTGTTGCAATATGGAGAACAATCGGGGGGAATCAACATGATGAAAACCCAAGATGGCAGTATTGATGTGGCCATCGGCGGTGGAAAAATGTACTTCGATACCCAGGCCCTGGTGCAGCGCGGTTACAGCGTAGGCTGCGGATATGGTTCGATGAAACAGTTGCAAAACCAAAACCGACGGGTGATATTTTATAACGACAGCGCTTACCCCCCAAAGGCCCACGAAGGCAGAAACAGTCAGGGACCCTTTTTGGCCGATGCCAGCGAAAGCATACTGAAAACGATGTTTGAAAATCCCTTGGGCAGTTTCACCATGATTGAGGGATCGCAAGTGGATTGGGCCGGACACGAAAACGACAGTGCCTACTTGTTGGCCGAGTTGGCTGATTTGGATGTAACGATTCAGCGCGTGTTGGCGATGGCGAAGGACAACAAGGAAACATTGATTGTGATCACGGCCGACCACGAAACCGGGGGCTTGAGTTTGGTGGGATGGGATAAAAAAGCCAAACAACCCGCCATGCATTTCTCTACCCATGAGCACACGGGTATTCCGGTGCCAGTATTTGCTTACGGTCCGGGCGCTGAAGCCTTTGGTGGTTCCTATCAGAATACCCAAGTATTTTACAAAATCAAAGCTTTGCTTGAGCAACCCGACAAAAAGAAATAACTTGCGGCCATGAGCGGCACGACTTTCGGCATCATCATTCCGGCGCGGTATGCGAGTACCCGATTTCCCGGCAAGCCCTTGCAAGATTTGGGCGGCAAAACGATGATTGAGCGCGTGGTTGAGGCAGCGATGTTGGCCCATCCCGATGCGGGTGTGGCGGTGGCTACAGACGATGTAAGAATCGCTGAGCACATTCAATCCAAATGTGAGGTGGTGATGACGAGCGATTTGCATCCCAGCGGCACGGATCGATGTGCGGAAGCATTGACAAAATTGGGCTGGGACTGCGACGTAGTGGTGAATTTACAGGGCGATGAGCCATTCATCAAGCCAGAGCAGGTTGCGTTGTTGGTATCGGCGTTTGAGAATCCAAGAACGGAAATCGCCACGTTAAAGATTGCGATTCAGGAGGCGGAAGAAATTCAGAATCCGAATGTGGTGAAGGTGGTTTGTGATGTGAATGATCAGGCTTTGTATTTTTCGCGGTCGGCGATTCCATTTGATCGAAACGGAAAAATTGAGGGCTCGGGGATTCAGTATTATCGTCACATTGGGATGTATGCATTCAGGGCCGAGGC
>Ga0255115_1000201_pt1 | contig 18100 bp, 22 predicted proteins | sample Law_Law_RepB_8h_FD_188474 | JGI IMG/M metagenome (GOLD analysis project Ga0255115, IMG submission 188474) | Freshwater microbial communities from St. Lawrence River, New York, United States - Law_Law_RepB_8h | ecosystem: Environmental > Aquatic > Freshwater > River | place: USA: New York... | reverse complement strand
CGCGCCCCGCCGCTGGCCCCGCCGCGTTCGACGCCGCCGCCGTGTACGAGAACACACCGTCCGCGTTCTCCGCAACAAAGACGCGTGTCGTCCCCTCGAAAAGCTCTGGCGCCGCCACCACCACCCCCTGCGCGTCGCGCACCTCGAGCGCCAGCGTCTCCCAGCGCACGGTCACGTTCACGCCCCGCGAGAGCACCAGCACGACGCCCCCCTCCAGTGCCGAGTCCGAGGCCTGCACGTAGCGCGCCGCCATCGTCGGCTGGAGCGCCAGCCCGGGGGAGCACACGCAGCTGTACGCGCTCACGCTCTGCACGGGCGAGCTCGCGTACGCGGGGCACGCCACGCACGCCGTCGAGCCTGTCAGTGCCGAGTACTTGCCAGCTGCACACGCCGCGCACATCTCGCGCGATCCTGCGCCCGCCGCGGCCGACGACGTCCCAGCCGTGCAGGGCGTACAGACACTCACGGTAGTGGCGCCTATCGACTCCGAGAACGTCCCCGCCGCGCATGCTGCGCACATCGCGCTAGAGTTCGCGCCGACCGCCGCCGAGAATGTACCCGCCGCGCATACTTCGCACATTGTGCTCGAGTTCGCCCCAATCGCCGCCGAAAACGTGCCCGCGGCGCACAGCTCACACGTCGCGTTCGAGTCCGCCCCGACCGCCGCAGAGAACGTCCCCGCCGCGCACGGCTCACACGTCGCGCTCGAGCTCGCCCCGACTGCAGCCGAAAACTTCCCCGCCGCGCACGGCGTGCATTGCGCCGCCCCAGCCGCCGAGAACGTCCCAACACCGCACGCCGCGCACGTGTCGCTCGAGTTCGCGCCGACTGCCGCCGAAAACGTCCCCGCCGTGCACGCCGTGCACGTCGCGCTCGACGTCGCGCCCGCCACAGGAGAGAAAAAACCCGCTGCGCACGCTGTGCAACGTGCCGCGCCTGCCGCCGAGAACGTCCCGGCCGCGCACGCGGCGCACGCAAGGGCCCCGCGCGCGTCGGCGTAGCTCCCCGCCGCGCACGCTGTGCACGTCTCTACAGGGATCAAGACACACGCGCGCGGGCCGGTGCTCAGCTTGTACTTGCCGGGCGCGCACGCGGCGCACGGGCCCCCGTCTGCCCCGGTGAACCCCGGCGGGCAGCGGCAGTCGACCGCGCGCGTGCTCCCCGCCCGCGACGTCGCGTTCGCCGCGCAGGGCGTGCACGCCTCCGCGCCCGTGCTGTTCTTAAACTTCCCCGCCGCGCACTCCGCGCACGGCCCGCCGTCGGGGCCGCTGAAGCCTGCGTTGCAGCGGCAGCGCCCCGCGTCCGCGCTCCCCGGCGGCGCCTGCGCGTGCTCGGGGCAGGGCGCGCAAATGCCCGCGCCGGTGCCCGCGCCGGTGCCCGCGCCGCCGCCCGCTTCGAGCCCCGCGCCGCGCAGGTCCGAGTGCGTGTCGGCCGGACACTCCCGGCACGCCGACGCCCCTGCCGCCGAAAATGTCCCCGCTGCACACAGCGTGCAAGTGCCGCTTGTGTTGGATCCAATCGTCGCAGAGTACAAGCCCGCGAAGCACGGCGTGCACGTGGTGCTCGACGCCGCGCCCACGGCCGTCGAGTACAAGCCCGCGGCGCACGGCACGCACGCGCTGCTCGACTCGGCCCCGACCGTCTCTGAATACAATCCAGCGGCGCACGGCCGGCACGTCTCCCCGCCTGTCGCGCCCACAGCCGTCGAGTACAAACCCGCCGCGCACGGCACACACGTCGCACTCGACGTCGCGCCCACAGTTGTAGAGAAAAAACCCGCCGCGCACGGCGTGCAAGTGCTGCTGGTGTTGGCTCCAATCGTCGCCGAGTACGAACCCGACGCGCACGGCGTGCAAGTACTGCTTGTGTTGGCTCCAATCGTCGCAGAGTACGAACCTGCCAAGCACGGCGTGCACGTTGTACTCGACGCCGCGCCCACGGCCGTCGAGTACAAGCCCGCCGCGCACGGCACGCACGCGCTACTCGACTCGGCCCCGACTGTCTCTGAATACAATCCAGCAGCACACGGCCTGCACGTCTCCGCGTCGATCGCGCCCCGTGCACTCGAAAACGTTCCCGCGCCGCACTGTGCACACTCATAGCGGCCTATCGCGTTGTCGTACTCCCCAGGCCCGCACGCCACGCAGGCGTCGTGCGCCGCCGTCTGCCGGAATCCGCGGTCGCAGAAGCACGCCGCGATATCGACACCACCTGGCTCCGAGCGCGAGTCCGCTGGACACGCAGCGCACGCCGCCGCGGCTGAAGTCGCCCCCGCCACGACGCCGTACGTGTTCTGTCCGCACAACACACACGCGCTCTCGGTGCCGAGCCCCGCCGTCTCTGAGTATTTCCCGACAGGGCAGTCGCGACACGTAACCACGCTCGTCGCACCTGCTGTCGCACTCCATGTCCCCGGCGCGCAGAGCACACAGTCCGAACTACCGCTTATGTTTTTAAAGCTCCCGGGAACGCACAGGTCGCATGGCCCGCCGTCGATGCCCGAGGCCCCGGCGTTGCACGAGCAGTTCACCCGCGACCCCGACGCCTCGGGCGAGTTCGAGTTTACCGGGCACAGGTGGCAGTCTGGACTCCCGCTCTCCGACCACGTTCCGGAAACACATCGCAGGCATGACTCGAACGCGCCCGCCGCCGAATACAACCCCGCCCCGCATCTTGAGCACTCGTAGCGCTTGCTGCTGTCGTCGTAGTAGCCGGGACTGCACAGCGTACACGCGTCGTGCGCCTCCGACTGCCGGAACCCCGCATTGCACAAGCAGTCGTCGATACGCGTGCTCCCCGCCGTTGAGAGGGAGTTGCTGGGACACGCCCGGCACGCGCTGGCGCTCACAGCTGCCGTTGTGTTTCCGTATGAGTTTGGAGGACAGTTGAGACAGGCGCTTTCGTCAGCAGCACCTGTTGTTGGCGAATACTTGCCGGCGCGGCAGTCTATGCAGCCAGACCCCGCCGTCGAAAACTTCCCCGCCGCGCACGCCCCGCACGTCCCGCTCGAGCTCGCGCCCGCCAGCGCGCCCGTCCCCGCCGCACAGGCCGCGCACGTCGCGCTCGAAGTCGCCCCCGCCGCTGCCGAGTACGTGCCGGCGCCGCAGTTAGCGCAGGTGCCAACAGAAGAAGCGCCTGTGTCATTCGAGTACTTGCCGGCGTTGCAGTCGGTGCAGTTGGCAGAGCCCGTCGCTGTAGAGTACTTGCCGGCGCCGCAGTCCAAGCAGGTGGCACTTGTAGAAGCGCCCGCGGTGGTAGAATATTTACCGGCGCCACAGTCAACGCAAGAGCTCTGCGCAGCCTGTCCAGTCGCCCCAGAATACTTACCAGCGCCGCAGTCCGCACATGTGCTGGCGTTGATAGCACCCGTCGCTGTAGAGTACTTGCCAGCTTCACAGTTGGTGCAGGCTGTAGTGCCCGGCGCTATCGAGTATGTGCCGGCCCTGCAGTCGGTGCATACGTCAGGGCCCGTTGTTTCCTTATACTTCCCCGCCGCACACGCCGTGCACGCCCCGCCGTCGGGCCCGGAGAAGCCTGCCACACACACGCAGTCTGTCTGCGCGTCACTGCCTGTCGTAGACTGTGAGTTAATGGGGCAGCTCTCACAGGCGCCAATAGCCGTCGCGCCCGTGCTCGTCGAGTACTTGCCGGCGCCGCAGTCGGAGCATACGACAGAGCCAACAACAGTCTTGTACTTCCCCGCCGCGCAGGCCAAGCATGATGCAGCAGCATAGACCTGAAGTTCAGTAACGGCCAAATTGCCAAAATTTCTTCGACTAATTGATACATATCTGCCAGTTGCAATACAAGTAACATCCGTGTAAACGTTTAGTGTTACAATTTGGACTGACTGGCAAATAGGGTTCTCGTTCAGATTTGAACTTTGTCCCACCCGAAAATCATAAGTGTCTGGGGACCAGTGAACATCCCACGGATAATATCTAATTCTTTCAATGTTTGTGCTTTGTCCCAAATCAACCGTTAACCATTCCGATGATGTGGCTCGGGAAAGCCATGAAGTATAAGCTCCATGAGTAATTTTATTATCTACGGCATATTCGGGTGCAAACCCAGCTTCCCAAGAACTTGAAGCCGAAGCCGAACGGCCAAGGGCAACGTTTCCGGACGGGGAAGGTCCCGTGAACCCAAGATTACAAACACAGGCGGTGATGTTGGTCTGCGCGATCCCCGCGTGTCCTGAATTCGTCGCGCAATCTATGCATAGTGCACTGCCAGTCGCCACCTTGTACTTCGAAGCCGCACACGCCAAGCACGGCCCCCCGTCTGGTCCCGTGTAACCTGCCATACACACACAGATAGTCGATCCGCTTGGAGACTGCGATTTCTCAGGGCATAAAGTGCACGTGTTCTCGAGAGTAGCGCCCGCGGCCGTCGAGTACGTGCCGGCGCTGCAGTCCACACAGGTGCTGGCGTGAATAGCGCCTGTGGCCGTAGAGTACTTGCCGGCTCCGCAATTCCGACAGGTGGAGGCTACACTGGCGCCCACCGCATCAGAGAACTTGCCCGCGGTGCAGTTGGTGCAGACTGTCGAAGCATCGGCTGCTGAGTACTTGCCGGCTCCACAATCCCCACAGGTCGACGCTACACTGGCGCCCACCGCATCAGAGAACTTGCCCGCGGTGCAGTTGGTGCAGACGGTCGAAGCATCGGCTGCTGAGTACTTGCCGGCTCCACAATCCCCACAGGTCGACGCTACACTGGCGCCCACAGCATCAGAGAACTTTCCCGCGCCACAGTTTGCACAAGAGCTCTGTCCAGTTGTGACGAGATACTTTCCAGCGCCACAGTTCGCACAGGTGCTGGAGTCAGGAGCGCCCGTGCCTGAAGAATATTTCCCGACCCCGCAATCAATGCACGTACTGTTTGAGTTTGCTCCAAGCGCCGTGGAATACTTGCCGGCGCCGCAGTTCACGCAGTTGGCAATCGCAGAAGCACCCGTGGCCGTAGAGTATTTACCGGCACCGCAGTCGGTGCATGATATACTTCCGATCACAGTCTTGAACTTTCCGACAGCGCAGGCCATGCATTCTCCACCGTCGGGTCCTTGAAATCCGATATTACAGACACAGCTGCTCACCGAGGACGAGCCCGCCGGGGACTGTGAGTTGGGACTACAACTCACGCATACACTAATGCTGGAACTTCCCGTAGTGTTCGAATATGTATTTGCGCTGCAATTCAGACACACCGACGCCCCAGATACTTGTATGTATTTACCCGCCTCACAACTCGAGCACGACATCGATCCCCGAGTAGCCTTGTAACTCCCGGCCGCACATAACTGACACGCGGTGCCGTCTTGACCATACGCCCCTGCATTGCACTTGCAGTTGATCAGAGACCCTGAGCTCACCGGTGAGTTTGAGTTCACTGGACACCGGTTACAGTCTGCGTTTCCAATCTCGGACCAAGTGCCCGCAGGACACGGCAGGCACGATTCGGCATTTGGCGCACCCGCGGCAGAGTACAATCCTGCACCACACCGCGAGCACTCATAACGCTTGCTGCTGTCGTCGTAGTAGCCAGGACTGCACTCGATACACGCGTCGTGTGTCTGAGACTGTCGAAAGCCCGCATTGCACCAGCAGTGTTCGAGACTAGTGCTCCCAGCCCCTGAAGTTGAATTACCGGGACATGCCAAACACGCGTTTACACTCTCCGCTGCAGTCGTGCTGCCGTACGTATTTGCAGGACATTTCGTGCACTGCTCCATCCCCACCGAAGGTTTGTAAGAACCTTTTTGGCAAGCATTTCTACAGTCTGTGTCATCTATTTGCACATTGTATTCTCCATAGATCTCTCTGGAGTTCATCCAATTATAATACCAATATTCTGCACCATATTTGCTTTCAAAGCCTGGTTTGCATCTACATCCTGCATGATACGCATTGGCATTGAACCCGGAACTTGCCCACGATTCTGTGACCATATTTTTCGGACAGTCTGTGCAACTGGTGACCTGGATATGATTTTGCCACGCAAATTCACGATCAGTGTATTTACCCACTGGACAGTAGCTGCAAACCTCGGTTCCGGCTTCTGACGAGTATCTTCCTGCACCACAAGGCCTGCACTCTTCCTCCCGCTGCCACGGTATACCAGAAGGGTTATCTGGAACTCTGCGGATCAACCCCTCCTGTCCTGCTGGGCATTTTTGGAAAACACACTGCGTCCCGCCTGGTGGCCACTCGAGGTATCGGTCTTTACACAGACAGGCTGCTGCGCTAGTACTGCCGGACGGTGCTTGCGAGTTCGCACGACAGTCTGTGCAGACAGAAGATCCAGCCCCCGCATACGTGTTTGCCACGCAAGTAGTACAGGACGAAGCTCCTGCCGCGGCAAATTTGCCACCCACGCAAATCTCACAATGTGTGTGTCCTTCTACTGCGTTGTACTTGCCCGCCTCACAGTTGACGCATGTGTTGTCGCCAACGACTAGGAACTTACCAGGTGTGCATAATATACATGCTGTAGATCCTTCTACAGAAAATGTGCCTGTTGAGCAATTGACACAGGCTGCACTCCCGGAGGTATTTTTATACGTCCCCGCACTGCAAGGTGCACACGCGGCTCCGGAGTACCCCACGTTGCACCGGCAAGCGTCAAAGCTCGTGCTCCCCACGGGAGAGCTCTGCGCGCCAGCGCATGTCAAGCACGCTGAGTTCCCACGAGCGACTTTGTATGTGTTCACGGGACAGACAGTGCAGGGCCCTCCATCGGGTCCCGAAAATCCGGGGGCGCACTGACACCTGATCGAGGCATTACTTGCACTGGCAGAGGTTGAGTTCGACGGACACCCCAAGCAGTCTGTACTGCCGAGAACAGATTTGTATGTGCCTGGTGGACACTCTGTGCAAAAGCCTCCGTTTGGTCCAGAGTATCCAAGACCGCACCGACAGCTGTCTGCGGAATCACTTCGGATGACAGAGACAGCATTAGCTGGACATGCCAGACAGTTCGCGCTGCCGAGACCAGATGAATGTGTGTTTATCGGACACTCTGTGCAGGAGCTTCCGTTTGCTCCAGAGTACCCCACGACACAAAGACAGTTGTACCGGGCAGGACTGCCAGGAAGAGAGACCGAGTTGGCCGGACAGGCCGTGCACGCAGCACTCCCAGTGATGTTTTTGTACGTGCTCACAGCACACGCTATGCACGAGGCTCCTGTGTATCCAACGTTGCACAGGCAGGCTGTTGACACATCACTTGCTGTCGCCAAGGTCGTCGAAGATCCGGGACAAGACGTACAATTAGAACTTCCAGTGCTAGATTTGTACTTTCCTACACCACATGCTGTGCAGGCCCCGCCGTCTGCTCCCGTGAACCCAGCTGTACACTTACAGCTGGTCGCAACAGTGCTACCTGCGGGAGAGCTCGAAGACGCAGGGCAGTTGGTGCAGACAGAAGCCCCGGCCAGGGAGTACGTGCCAGCGGCGCAGTTACCACAGACGGAAGCCGCCGCCATAGAGTAGCTGCCGGCCGCGCAAGTGCTACAGACAGTTGAAGAAGACGCCCCTAACACTGCACTGTAAAAGCCGGCGGTGCAGTTGCTGCAGACGGAAGCCGCTGCCAGAGAGAACGAGCCCGCCAGGCACGTGGAGCACACAGAAGCCCCCACCGTAGTTGAATACTGTCCGGCCACGCAGTTAATGCAGACGGCCGCCGAAGTCCCCGAGTAAGTGCCAGCGGCGCAGTTGCTGCAGACTGAAGCCGTTGCCAGAGAGAATGAGCCCGCCAGGCAAGTAGAGCAGACTGAAGCCGCCGCTATGGAGTATGTGCCAGCGGCGCAGTTACTGCAGACAGACGCCGAAGCCGCCGAAAAAGACCCGGCGGTGCAGTTACTGCAGACAGACGCCGAAGCCGCCGAAAAAGACCCGGCGGTGCAGTTGCTGCAGACTGAAGCCGTTGCCAGAGAGAAAGTCCCAGCGGCGCAGTTGCTGCAGACTGAAGCCGTTGCCAGAGAGAATGAGCCCGCCAGGCAAGTAGAGCAGACCGAAGCCGCTGCCGGAGAGTAAGTCCCAGCAGTGCAACTACTACATGCTGCAGTTCCGATAGTGCTTTTGAACGAGCCGCCGTTACACTGCGTGCATGTTCCGCCGTTTGGCCCCGTAAACCCGGCATTGCACGAGCAGCTGCTTAAGACTGTGCTGCCTATTGAGCTAATAGAGTTCACAGGACAGCTCGTGCACGCAGAAACTCCTGTCGCGTCTTTGTACTTGCCTGCCTCACATAGAACGCACATGCTAGAACTTACACTGCCTCGCGGAGCACTCGTTGCTCCGGAGCAGCTCGTGCACGCTGCACTGCCAGTGATGTCCTTGTACTTTCCACCCGCACACGCAGTACATGACCACTGGTCTGCACCAGTATATCCAACGTCGCAAAAACAATCTGCCGCATTCTTGGTGCCTGGGCTGGAAGTAGCTCCAGGATTACAAAGCGAACAGTATGGCCACTCTACGCCGTATGCATCATAGGTTTTCGAACCTGCAAAAGAAAACTTTCCATTTGGACATATTGTACATCCATCGGTCCAGATTCCTTCATATCCCGAATTACAATAACACTTTGTGGGTGCAAAGTCCCAATACTCCACAGACCATGCATTTATCGGGCATTGCTGACAGTCAGCAGTGCCTGCTGTACTCTTGTACTTGCCTGCCGGGCATGTTGTGCAAGGACTGCCTCTCCACCCTGCTTTACAACTACAGACGCTCGAGCCTGATGGAGTGGAGCTTGAACCAGTACCACAGCTTGTACACGTTGTAATGCTGCTCTTGTAGCTATTGACAGGGCATATATTACAAGTCTGCCCGTTTGCTCCAATGTAGCCGGCGTTGCACTGGCAGGTGTTCAAAGCAGTGCTGCCTTCTAGGGATGTTGAAGAGGCAGGGCAGTTAGTACAGAGCGAAGCGCCAGCAGTCGTCGAGTACGTTCCGGCAATACAATTAACACAAACTGAACTTCCAGCCGTCGAATATTTTCCAGCGACACAGTCGGTACAGGTAGTAGATGAGGAAGCTGCAGTAGCCACCGAAAACTTTCCACCAACACAGTTGGTGCACTGTGAAGCTCCAGCAGTCGTCGAATACGTTCCGGCAATACAGTTGGAACACACTGAAGTTCCACCCCCTGAGAACGTGCCAGCGATGCAGTCAGTGCAGTTACCTCCAGCCACTGAGAACGTACCAGGTGCGCAGTTCACGCAATTTGCAAGAGCGTTCGAGCCCACCGGCGACGACTTCCCCGCAGCACAGTTTAAGCATACTGAACCTCCACCGTAATTAATATACTTGCCAGCGGCACAGTCGGTACAGGGACCTCCAGCCTGTGATATTTTACCATACCAGCATTCAAAGCAACTTGCAAGAGCCGTCGAGGCCGTCGGCGACGACTTCCCTGCAGGACAGTTGCTGCATATCGTAGCTGCAGTCACCGAGGAGTACTTGCCAAGGGTACAGTCGGTACATTGTGTAGCTCCAGTGGTCGACGAGAACTTGCCAGTTAGACAGTTCTCGCAACTGCTCGAGCCCGCCAGCGAATACTTTCCCGTACTGCAACTTGTGCAGGTTGAGACTGATGTGCGTGCCGTAAGCGCCGAGAATGTGCCGGCTACACACGCTGTACAAACGGTGGCACCATAACTCGACGAATAAAATCCTGCAATGCAGTTATCACAAGATGAAGCACTAGAGAGAGCGCTTTTGAATTTTCCGGTGCCACAATTCAAGCAATCGACCGGACTGTAATAATTGTATTTCCCAGCAGGACACTGGAAATTATTTAAGCCACCCGGACAGGTTGCGGCTGCGAGAAAAATTGCATTTGCATTATCATCTATGCAATCTACACACACGCCGTCGTGAACCCCGTTCAAGAAATAACTCCTCGCCCAAGTGCCCGCTGCACACGTTGCGTCCACAGGCGCGCCGCCCGCCGCGACGAGCGCGACGAGCACAGCGCGCGCGAGCGCGCGAGACCGGCGCGCGCGCGCCATGCACCCCGGGCGCCTCATATATGCGGTGGCTGCGAGACGCGCGCGTTCGGAGTGTTTTATTCTTTTTCGAGTTCTGCCTGCGCTCTGGTGATGATCCTTCTTTTATTACTTTAGGGTGATGATGTCAACTCGTAAAAGACATGATGATCCTCTCTTACATCACCCGCGCGACAAAGGGCCCGGTGGCCTGGAACGCGCCCTTGGCGCACGCGACGCACGCGCGCGCGCCCGCGTCCCAGAACTGCCCGGGCTCGCACGTCGCGACCGCGAAGCACGCGCTCTCGGCGGCGGCGCCGGTGGCTTCGGAGAGCTTCCCCGCGCCGCACTCGACGCACGTGCTCGCGGCGGACGCGCCTGTGGAAGTGGAATACGTCCCGGCGTCGCACGGCACGCACGCGCTCGCGGTGTCGGCGCGCTCGCGCGGCCCGAACGTCCCCGGCGGGCAGAGCGTGCACGCGCTCGCGCCGTGGCCCGCGAACGTGCCCGCAGGGCACGCGGCGCACGCGCCGGCGGGGTCGCCCGCGCCGCTGGCGTTCTTGAAGGCGCCCCCGCCGCACGGGACGCACGGCCCGCCGTCGGGGCCGATGTGGCCCGCGCGGCACAGACAGGCCTCGCGCGTGACGCTGGCGGCGGGTGAACTTGAGTACGCTGGGCATGCGGCGCACGCGGCGGCGGCGGCGCCCGCGTACGTGTCCGGCGCGCACGCGACGCAGGCGCTCGCGGCCGCCGCCGCAAACGTGCCTGCGGCGCACGCGGCGCACGCGGCGCTGCCTGACGTGTTCTTGAAGGTCCCCGATACACAAGGCGCGCACGCAGCTCCGGCGGAGCCCGTGTGCCGCGCGTCGCACTCGCAGTCGAACACGACGACGCTGCCGGGGGGCGAGCGCGAGTTCGCGGGACAGGCCGCGCACGCGCTCGCGCCCGCCGCCGCAAACGTGCCTGCAGCGCACGCTGCGCACACGCTCGCGCCCGCGCCGGCGAACGCGCCCGCGGCGCACGCCACGCAGTCGCTCGCCGCGGTCGCTCCCGTGCCTGTCAGGAATTTCCCTGCCGCGCACAGCGCGCACGCGGCAGTGCCCGAGGCGTTCTTGAACGTTCCAGGCACACACGCCGCGCACGGCCCGCCGTCGGGCCCCGTGAACCCCAGATTGCAAACGCAGCTTGCAAGTGCTGGCGAGCCAACTGGAGCCTGTGTGTTCACGGGACAGGCCTGGCAGGCACTCTCCGCTGTAGCAGCAACGGTCGTGGAGTATGTGTTGACGTTGCAGTTAGTGCATACGATATTCCCATTGAATCTATTAAACTTGCCCGGAACGCACGCCGTGCACGTCCCGCCGTCGAACCCCTTGTATCCTGACACGCACATGCATTCTGTCAAGAGTATAGACCCGGCGCTAGAAATTGAGTTGGCTGGGCAGGCGGTGCACGCGGCGGAGCCAGAGGCGTTCTTGAATGTGCCTGCCGCGCAGCGCACGCACGTCTGGCCGTCGGAGCCGGTCGCTCCCGGGTTACATCGGCAGTCTGTCTGCGCCGCCGAGCCCAGCGACGAGTTTGAGTTCGCGGGACAGGCCTGACAAAACGCGCTCCCCGCCGCGGCCCAGGTGCCGGGCGCGCAAGGCTTGCACCACTCACTGCCCGTGGCGATGCTGGCGTCGGAGTACGAGCCCGCAGGGCATTGAGAACACGCGTAGCGGTTTGTGGCGTTGTCGAATGTCCCCCCGGAGCACGGCAGGCATGCATCGTGACTCGGTGTCTGCCGGAAACCCAGGGCACACCAGCACAGCTCGATGCTGCCGGCGCCAGCAACCGACGTCGAGTTCCCCGGACACGCCACGCATGCGCTCGCGTTCGCCGCACCGACCGCGCTGCTGTATGTATTGACTCCGCAAAGCGCGCAGACGCTTGCGCCCGCCCCCGAAAACGTGCCCGCGCCGCAGGACGTACACGAGCTCTCCAACGGCGCGCCCGTGGCCGCCGAGAACTTCCCTGCTATGCATTGCAAGCAGGCGCTCGCTGCTGATGCTCCTGTGGCCGCATTATACAGGCCCACGCCGCAGTCGGCGCAGACGCTCGCGGCGGTGGCGCCCGTGGCCGCAGAGTACTTGCCGGCGTAGCATTCCGTGCATGCCAATGTGCCGTTAACTGTCTTGTACGTCCCCGCCGGGCACAAGCTGCACGCCCCGCCGTTGGGCCCCGTGTATCCCGCGTTGCAGGCACAGCTCGTCGCCGCAGGCGCGCCGCTGGGCGAATGCGAGTTCGCGGGGCAGGGGCCACACGTGCTTTCGGCGGTCTGGCCGACGGCAGCGGAGTACTTCCCGGCGCCGCAATTGATGCAGGCGAGGACCCCCGCAGCCGCAGAGTACTTCCCGGCCTCGCAGTCGGCGCAGGGATAGTACGCCGCACGCCAGTACTTCCCGGGCCCGCACTGCGTGCACGTGTTCGCAGAGCCGGCGTCGGGGATGTAAACGGTGATCCACCCGACGGCGCAGGTTGTGCATGCAGTCGCGCCTGCTGCGGAGATGGATCCAGAGTCACACCGATAGCAGTAGGACCTGCCTGTGTCACTAATAAATTTGCCGGCGGCGCAGGCTACGCACGGGGCGGAGCCAGCAGCTTCCTTGTACTTCCCCGCTGCGCACGCGCCGCACGCCCCGCCGTCGGGGCCCGTGTAACCCGCATTACAGACGCATTGGGACAACGCCGAAGCAGACCAGGGCGAATTTGAGTTCGCGGGGCACGAGGCACACGTCGTCGCCGCCGCCATGGCAGCCGAGTATTTTCCTGCTCCGCACGACTGGCAGGTGCTCTCGGACACCGCGCCCACTGCCGCCGAGGCCTTGCCAAACCCACAGTCTGTGCAGAAGGCGCCGCCGCCACTCCAGTACTTCCCGGCCCCGCACTGCGTGCACGTGTTCGCGTACCCGGAACCCGAGGTGAAAACGGTGATCGACCCGTCCGTGCACTTTGTGCATGCTGTCGCCCCGGCTGCGGAGATGTACCCTGCGTCACACGACCAGCAGCCGATTAAATAGTGAATGCTGTCAGACGGGGCCGGGTACTTCCCGGCGGCGCAGTCCGTGCACGCGCCTGTGCCCACTGCGTCCTTGTACTTCCCCGCCGCGCACGCTGCGCACGGCGTGCCGGTGTACCCGGCCGCACACGTCGCCTCCGCGCCGGGCGCCGCGCCCCCGCCCGCCGCGACGAGAAAGACCACCGCGAGCACCGCGCGCGCACGAGGCCAGCACAGTGTTCGCCCCATGGCGAGGGTCGCCCTCATATACCGTCGCCGGAGAGGTCCACGCTCGGGCGCGTTCTCGTGGGTCTACTACTCAAAAAAAACGGTAACGTGCCCGAGTGCGCGCGCACCGCCGCCTACCACACGCCATGCACCCCTCCGCGACGGCGCTCCCCGCGGCGCGCGGTGTGTACGTACTCGAGCTCAACGACGGTGGCTTCTACGTCGGAAAGTCGGAGAACGTGCAGTCTCGTGTGCAACAGCACCTCGCCGGCGCAGGGTCTTCGCGGTATTGCAGCGCGAAGGGCGGCGTCAAGCGCGTCGTGCCGACGCTGACCCCTGCGCAGGAGAACCTTGCCTTGTGGGAGCAGAGCGAGACGCTCGCGCAGATGCGCAAGCACGGCTTCGACAACGTGCGCGGCTTCGAGTGGACCCGGAGCGGGCCGCTGGAGGCCAGTGACTACCAGACCATCCGAACGCTGCTGCTGGGCCACGCAGACTTGTGCCGCAGGTGCGGCGGCGAAGGTCACTTCGCTGCACAGTGCGGAAAACGGCGGAAGCAGTCCTGGCTGGAGGAGCTCGAGGCTCTTTGTTCGGGAACTGACTCACGATCAAAAACAACGCACGTGGGTTCACAAAAAAAACGGGTGTTCAAGCGTACGCGTCGCGGAGCGAGCAGCTCCCGAAAGCAGAAACGCGCGAAAAAAGCAAGGGCTGTTGGCCTCAAAACATGCACACGCTGCGGGCGCAACTCACACACTGCAAAATCATGCTTCGCCAGAACGCGAGTAGATGGGAGGCCTCTCGATCAGAGTGAAGAAGATGAAAACAGTCCTTGTTCCGAGAGTGAAGGGTTTTCAGACTCGACTAGTTATAGTGACGAGATGGATTAACGCCCCTCGAGAGTGTATATAAAGAATTTGGACTCTATATAGACTGTTCATTTCAACTTGTCTGGTGTTACGGAAACATGTCTTCTTTATTTAAGATTTTTTTTCTCATGGATAATCCGTATATCGTGCATCTTGCACTCAACGCCAAAATCGGGTCTTCCAAAACAACGTTTACATCCAATAAAAAGCACGTTGGCATCAAAGAGCACATTATGGAAATCGGTGAATTGGACAAACATAATAACAAACTGTACTATATGATCGCAAACTCTTCAGACACGCACTACAAGATATGTTTGGATCTTGCATTTGCAGTATGGCAAAATCGATTTGGCATAACCAGAAGGCACATGGCGGATGAGAACTCTAGAACAATGCAAACAATTGTGTTATTCACATTGAATACAATCTCAGATATTCAACCCTTGGCAGCTGCTCGCATCCGATTCTACGAAACCAATAACACACGGACAGCCAAAATTTATTCGTTGGCCAGCTATTATGATGGTATGCATCACGGCAGTATTCTACTTCGAAAAATATCAGAAGTGGCCGCGGGTGCGCAATGTCAGTTCATGACAGTTGATGTTTCGCGTCCTCAAATTACACACCCAAACGAAATCTTGCGCTTTTTGGCTGACAAAAGTGAGGCCAGGTTTTGGAATGACGAGAAGCCCACCCCTTACAAAAAATACAATGATATTAACTCGTCAAAGAGGACTCAGCGAGTCGAAAGACTGTTAAATTTTTACCACAGGAATGGATTTTGTTTCTGTGTAAAAGTAGGAGACCCATCCAATGCCCACAAAGGTAATAAATTTGAGACTTTGTGGGGTTCTCTTGATCCATTTTATTCATATACATTAGTTGCAGCACTCGAGACACACAACAGCAATTTTTCCTTAGACAACGCAAGACTAATACGATGGAGCACCGCATGGGATCTGAGAAATAACTACGACAAGTACGAAAAATAGCAAGCGCTGCCGCCACAGCGCCAGCACCGCTAACCTGTTTATAATAAACTCAATATTTTGTTTCTAAAAGAACAAGAAAACACATGCATATTTCCAAAACACACAACCCTGAATCACATTATTGCAGGGAGCGCGTCGAGCTGTTCGTCCATCTCACAGTCCATGCACTGGCACAGCACCCCCGCAGGGTACCGCCCGACTCCGCATGCATCCTCGCTGCAGCGCACGCACGTGCGCTCCGCGTCGAGTCCCCACAGCGGGCTCGGCAGCTCGGGCGTCTCGAGCATTACAGAGTCCACCGCAATGTCCGCGCGCCCCCAGAGCCCGAGAGCCCGCAGCCGCTCGCGCAACAGCACGAACGGCGGCTGGCACGCGAGCGCGCAGGACTCCGCCTCCACCCGCACGGCCGCGCGCGCGTCGCTGGCGTTCAGCACACGCAGCGGGCGGCACGCTGTCTCGGATAGCGCACCTTCCGTGTCAGAGTACTTGCCGGACACACACGCGGTGCACGCCGAGGCGCCGGGCGATTCCGCAAACGTTCCGCGACGACACGCCGTGCATGTGTGTGATCCTAAAACCGCCTTGAATGTGCCTGGGGCGCAAGGAGTGCACTCTACGCCCGAGGCCGCAGTATACCCAGGGGAACACTTGCAGCTCGCGAGCGCGGAGCTGCCTGACACCGACGTGAAGTTTTCAGGACATGTTGTGCAAGTGAACGCTTCACTGGTTTCAGAGTACTTACCCGCAGCGCATGGTGAACATTGCTGTGAAATTGTGAACACAATAGAGTTGTCTTGTTGCCAATCTACGGGTGGTGGGCACCTAGCAATCCAACCACTTTTTTGATTCAATGTCCAGATGTCTGTATCCTTTGGACCAAAAAGAAGTGTTGTTTTAGAACCAATGGTATTGCCAACCCACCACCCGTAAAAATTGTCGTAATATAGAAATATGTTGCTGTTTAGTTTGAGGGCATAACGACCGTTGTACATGCTATCATAATAAAAAAATCCGTTCATATACGACGCGCATCCGGAGTTGGACTGTAATTTGGCTACAATAGGGCCACTGCTTCCTGGTGAACACTGACTCTTGCAAACGTGTGCAAGGCTCACTATGAGGGTTGTGAGCATACAGGTTTTCTGTGAGTGCATGACCGATGCGTCTCATATAAGCCGGATACAGGAGACCTGATTTATATTGCTTTTATTTTCATCAATAAATTATCTTCTTCATCTTAAGTATCATGATTGACAGACAAATGCAAGGGATCGCCGCTGGTTTTGCGTGCAGTGTAGCACACTGCGCGCTATGCCCCCTGCGCGCTATGCCCCCTGCGCGTCCAGCACCGTCACCGCCGCGCACGGCGCGCACGCCGTGGTGAAGCGGAACTCGGCGCTCGTGAACGTCGCGTTCGCGCGCCAGCCCGCGAGGCACGCGCGCTGGCACTCGCCTGTCGTCCCCGGATCGTGCCCCACCACCACGGCGCCCTCGCGCTCCTCGCAGAGCGCCGCGCGCGTGTTGCGCCCAGCGTCACACGCGAAGAACGCAAAGAAGCCCCCGCGCAGCACGCGCGTCTGCTCCTCGAGCACGAGCGCGCGCGGCCAGCAGCGCTTGCAGAGGCCGTCGACGTCGCGGAAGGCGCCGGCGACGCAGCGCGAGCGGCACGCGCGGGTACCCCCGGCGACGCCGAGCGCGGTCTCGAGCTCAGCGCGTTGCGCCGCGCGCAGCGAGGCGTTGACGCTGGCGCTGAGCGCCGCAAGCGCCACGAGCGCGGCCTCCGCCTCCGGGAAGACCTCGGCCTCGAACGCGCCGCGCGGCCCGCTCGCCGCGACGTACTCCTCGTCCGCCGCGTAGTCGCCGGCAATGCCCGCGGGCGTCTCGCGCCGCCCGAGGTCCGGGCACGCGACGCACCCGCTGTTTGCCGTTGCCGAGCAGTTGCGCCAGTGCTCCCCGGCGGGGCAGACGAGCGGGGCGCCGCACTCGACGCAGCGCCGCGCGCGGCCCTCACCGATCTCGAAGAACTGCGGGAGGCACGTCCACCTGCACGGCGCAGCGCCCGGGAGCTCGGCGCCCGGGGACCCTGTCGCGTCGAAGACGGCGCGCCCCTCGTCGACCTCTGTCTCTGTGCAGTTGCCGCATACCTCCGCCGCCCCAGCGTCGGGGTCTCCGGCCGCGCCGAGCGCCGGGCACCCGCGCAGGCGCCGCCCGGGGCCGCAGAGCGCCGCCTCTGCGCTCAGCGCAGGCGCGAGCCCTGGCGGCGGGCGCCCGGGCACGCCCTCGTCGCGGCACGGCGTGCACGCTGGCGGCGCGCCAGGCGCGCCCGCCGGGAAGAACCCAAGCTCGCACTCGGCAAACGCTGTGTTGGCCGCGAGGAAGACGAGTAGCTCCCCGTGCGAGAGCGCGCGCGCGCACGACTCCGGCGCCCCTGCCGCGGGAGCAGCGCGCGCGCGGAGCTCGGGCACCCCTGTTGGCAATGTCAGCGCACACTCGGCCCATGACCCACGCACCTGCGCACCTGAAGCTACAAGCGCGCACCCGAGCGGGAGCGCGTGCCAGCGCCCATCGGCCGCGCGAAAGAACAGCTGTGCATCGAACGTGCAGCCGGCGCCCTCTGGGCCGAGTGCAAGCGCGAGCGTCGCGTGCAGGCGCGGCCAGTCCTTCTCGACGGCCTCCGCCGCGTCTGCCGCGTTCGCGTCGGCCGCATCCACTTCTGCGGCGTCTGCCTCCGCCGCGTCGGCCTCCGGCGCCCCGCGCAGCAGGTGCGCGAGGCCCCGCCCCGCCAGCTGCGCGGCGCTCGGCACGCGCACGACCGCCTCACGCGCCGCCGCGTCCGCCGCGAGCAGGCGGCGCGCGCCGCCCGCCGCAGGGGCCCCAGAGGGGCCCACGCCCGCCGCGCCGACCGCGCCTACCACCCCAGCGCGCTCCGAGCGCGCCGAAAGCACCGGTAGCAGCTCCAGGTCGTCGACGCCCACGC
>Ga0255115_1000177_pt1 | contig 19202 bp, 14 predicted proteins | sample Law_Law_RepB_8h_FD_188474 | JGI IMG/M metagenome (GOLD analysis project Ga0255115, IMG submission 188474) | Freshwater microbial communities from St. Lawrence River, New York, United States - Law_Law_RepB_8h | ecosystem: Environmental > Aquatic > Freshwater > River | place: USA: New York... | reverse complement strand
CAGGTAGGCCACGACGGCCCAGCGCTCCTCGGGGGAGAGCTTGTCGCCGTAACCCATCATGGTGTTCTTGCCGTTGGTGATGACGTCGTAGATCTGGCCGTTCGGGTAGGCGCGGATGATCGGCGTCTGGAGGTTGGCGATCGTCACGATGGCGACGTCGCCTTCGAGCGCGGAGCGCACCTTCATGATGCCGTTGCCGTCGGCGGCGTCGCCATGGCAGACGGCGCAGTAGACCTGATACTTGGCCTGGCCGAGGGCGAGCACGGAGGCGTCGACCGCGTAAGGCTGCGGCTGGCCCTTCGTGAGCTTCAGCGACTGCGTCGGGAAGCCCGCGAGGAAGGAGCCCTTGGCATCCTTGCCGGAGACGAATGACGGATTGAGGGATTCGGCGCGACGGTAGTCGGCGGAGAAGACCTTGAGGGGCTCGAGGCCGTTGCCGCGGGCGACGGTGCCGGCCACGGGCGGACGGGAGTCACGGCCGTCGGCGAAGAACTTGTTCTCCCCCTGGGCCTTGTACTTGTTCTGATAGTCCATGTCGTCGAAGACATAGACCGGGGTGTCCTTGGACACCTTGCCCTGGAAGCCGAGGAAGCTGATCGTGGCGACGACCGCGACGGCGAGGAATGCGAGGTAACGGGTCATGGGGGCGGATTAGTCGCGGATGACGATGATCTCCTGGCCGCCGAGCGACTGGAGGAAGTTGCGGGACTCATCGAGATGGAACTGCGGATCGCGGGCCTCGAGGACGATCATGAACGTGTCATCGGACACGCGCGCGAAGTTCGGGAGTTCGAACAACGGGTGATTGTGGCGCGGGAGGCGGTTGAAGATGAACTGGCCGAAGAAGGTGCCGAAGGCCGCGAGCAGGATCGTGCACTCGTAGATGACCGGGAACGGGAAGATGACGCTCCAGTAGGGCTTGCCGCCGACGACGAGCGGGTAGTCGTACGAGTTCATGTACCAGGTGAGCAGGCAGCCGACGGTGAAGCCGGTGACGCCGCCCAGCAGGGTCAGGCGCGGGACGGGGGAGCGAGGCAGGCCCATGGCCTGGTCCATGCCGTGGATCGGGAAAGGCGTATGCACGTCCCAGTTCTTCCAGCCGGCGTCGCGCACCTTCTCGGCGGCGTGGAACACGTCGGAGACCTTGCGGAAAGTGCAGGCCACGCCGTGGATGCGTTCGTTGCGTTCGTTCATGGTCGGGGGGCGGCGAGGATCAGTGGGCGTGGGGGTCGGCCTGCGGCGCGACCATCTTCACCTCGGCCATGGGCAGCAGAGGCAGGAAGCGCACGAACAGGAGGAAGAGGACGGAGAAGAAGCCGAAGGTGCCGAAGAACGTGAAGATATCCACGATCGTCGGGGAGTAGTAGCCCCAGCTGGACGGCAGGTAGTCGTTGGCGAGCGAGGTGATGGTGATCACGAAGCGCTCGAACCACATGCCGACGTTGACGAAGAGGCAGATGATCCAGACGAGGGAGTGGTTCTCGCGGACCTTCTTGAACCAGAAGAGCTGCGGGGTGATCACGTTGCAGGACACCATGATCCAGTAAGCCCAGGCATACTGGCCGAAGGCGCGGTTCACGAAGGCGAACTTCTCGAAGGAGTTGCCCGAGTAGGCCGCGATGAAGAACTCGGTGGCGTACGCGTAGCCGACCATCGTGCCGGTGGCCAAGATGATCTTACACATGTTGTCGATGTGGTACTGGTTGATGACGTCGTGCAGGCGGTAGATCGCGCGCAGCGGGAGCATCAGGGTCAGCACCATCGCGAAGCCGGAGAAGATGGCGCCGGCGACGAAGTACGGGGGGAAGATGGTCGTGTGCCAGCCGGGGACGTTCGAGACGGCGAAGTCGAACGAGACGATGGTGTGCACGGAGAGCACGAGCGGGGTCGAGAGACCGGCGAGCAGCAGGTACGCCATCTCGAAGTTGGACCACTGGCGGTTGCCGCCGCGCCAGCCCATGGCGAGGACGCTGTAGAAGGCCTTGCGCCACCAGGTGGTCGCGCGGTCGCGGATCGTGCCGAGGTCCGGGATCATGCCCATGTACCAGAACAGCGTCGAGACGGTGAAGTAGGTGGAGACCGCGAAGACGTCCCACTCGAGCGGGGAACGGAACTGCGGCCAGATGCCGTTCTGATTAGGCAGGGGCAGGAGCCACCAGCCGAACCAGACGCGACCGACGTGGAAGAGCGGGAACAGACCGGCGCAGCAGACCGCGAAGATGGTCATGGCCTCGGCGGCGCGGTTGATGGACGTGCGCCACTTCTGGCGGAGGAGGCAGAGGATCGCCGAGATCAGCGTGCCGGCGTGGCCGATGCCGACCCAGAACACGAAGTTGACGATGGCCCAACCCCAGCCCACGGGCGAACGCAGGCCCCAGGTGCCGGTGCCGGTCGCGACGAGGTAGCCGAGGCCGATGAACGTGAACGACGCGACGAAGAGCGCGACGCCGAACATGATCTTCCACCAGAGCGGAGTCTCTTCTTCGACGATGCCGCAGACCTTGTCGGTGATCCAGTGGAAGCCGCGGTTATTGAGGATCAGCGGCGAGCGCGGAAGCTCGGCTGGGCGAACCTTATCGAGGATCGCGGGGCGCTCCGAAGAGCTGTCGTGGGCGTGAGCCATGGGACGAAGGGTCGTTTAAGGATTATTTGGCGTGAGGCTTCGCGCCGTGGGCGTCGCCGTGGGCGGCGCCATGAGCGGGAGCGGCGTGGGTGTCGCCGTGCGATTCGCGGCCGGCCATCTCGAGACGAGAGAGCGGGACGAGCTGGGCGCCCGGCATGCGGAGGTTGAGGTTGCGCAGCTTGGCCTGGTAGGTCGTGCGCGGACGGGTGTTGAGGTAGGTCAGCGCGCCGTAGGAACGGCTCGAAGCCTTGGCCTTGGCCACGCGGGTCTTGGGGTCGGTGATGTCACCGAACTCGATCGCGCCGGCCGGGCAGGCCTGCTGGCAGGCGACCTTGATGGCGCCGTCGCGGACGTTGATGTCGGCCGAATTGCGGGCGCGGACCTTGGCCTGGATCTTGGCTTCCTGGATGCGCTGGACGCAATAGGTGCACTTCTCCATGACGCCGCGCATGCGCACGGAGACGTCGGGGTTCTTCTGGAGCTGCGGGAGGTCGGCCGGATCCTTGACGGTCTTCTCCGGTCCGAGGGGACCTTCGTAGTAGTGGCCGTCGACGCGCTTGTTGAAGTCGAGGAAGTTGAAGCGACGGACCTTATACGGGCAGTTGTTCGCGCAGTAGCGGGTGCCGATGCAACGGTTGTAGGCCATCGTGTTGAGGCCCTGGTCGTCGTGGACGGTGGCGTTGGCGGGGCAGACGGTCTCGCACGGGGCGGTCTCGCAATGCTGGCAGGCGACGCCCATGAAGGTGACCTGCGGGTCTTCGGGGATCGCGTTGCCGGCGGCGGCGCGGCCGTCGAAGAAGTAGCGGTCGAGGCGGATCCAGTGCATATTGCGGCCCTTGAGCACCTGCTCGCGGCCGACGACGGGGATATTGTTCTCGGACTGGCACGCGGTCACGCAGGCGTTGCAGCCGGTGCACGTGTTGAGGTCGATCGACATGCCCCACTGCTGGAGCGCGGGGAACTTGTCTTCGTGGCCCTGCCAGACGGCGACGTTCGGGGCGACGGAGTGGGCCGGGTGCTCGTAGGCGGAATTACCACGCGGAGTGGTGATCGCCTTCTGGGCAGGGGCCATGGCGCCATCCTTGCCGTAGACGGCCGGAGCGTGGCCATCGATGCCGAGCTTGGCGAAGTCCGCGTTCTTCTTGAGATCCTCGACGTTGCCTTCGCGGATGATGTCGCGGCCTTCCATCGACCAGTGGTCCTGCATGTTGCAGACGGCGACGGTGGCGTCGGAGAGCGTGAACTTGGCGCCCGTGCGGACGGCGGGTTCGGCGACGGTGACGAGCGGGTAGGCGTTGAAGCCGTTGCCCGTGACGCGACCGGCGAGACGTTCGTCGACGCGCGTGGCGACGCGACCGGCGACGCGGCGGCCGAAGCCGAGCTGGAGACCGATGGTGTGGTCGGCCATGCCGGGCATGATGAAGACCGGCCCGGTGACGGACTTGCCGCCCACGGTGACGGTGGCGACGCGGCAGATCAGGCGGCCGTCGACGAGCTGGTTGATGTTCCGGTTGAGCGCGCCGATCTTGTTGATGAACATCGCGTCCGGCTCGATGGCCAGCTTCGCGGCGAACTTCGGGCTGACGAGGATGACGTTCTCCCAGACGGTCTTGGACATGGGATCCGGAGCCTCGGCGAGCCAGCCGTTGTTGGCCTGGAGGCCGTCGCCGGAGTGGACGCTGGGGAGGAGACGGACTTCGAGCGCGTCGAAGGAGAGGGCCGGAGCGGCGAAGGCCTTGATCTGGGCGACGCCCACGGCGGGCTTGGCCGCGGCGAAGGCGGTGCCGGCGAGCAAACCCTCGGCGAGCCAGGCGGCGAAGGCTTCGTCGGAAGCATTCTTCGAGAGCGAGTTGAAGGTCTCGCGGACGAGCGCGTGCGCATCCTTGTCGGAACCGGCGAAGGGCGCGAGGACGTCGAGTTCGGTGATCGTCGCGAACAGCGGGTCGATCATCGGCTGCACCGGCACGTAGGCGCCGTCGAGCGTGCGGCCGTCGGACCAGCTCTCGAGGTAGTGCGAGGAGGCGAGGAAGGTGCCGGCGGCGGCCTTCACGGCGGCCGAGGTCTCATCGAAGGACGGACCGTGGTAACCGAGGCGGACGACCTTCTTGGCGGCCTGGATGGCGGCGCTGAAGTTCACGTCGGCCGGCGCATCGTAGACGGGGTTGCCACCGAGGATGACGAGGGTCTTGGCCGGCTGGGCGACGAGCGCGGAGATCGTCAGGGCGGCGGGAGCCGGCGCGGCGACATACTTGACGGCGGCGGCGAGGGCCTGGTTGGCGAGGAAGACGGCGCGATGCGCGTCGGCGGAGAGATGATCGCCGGCGACGATGAGGGCTTCGCCCTTGGCGGCCTTGACGAGGTCGGCCACGCATTCGGTGACCCACTTGGCGTCGACGTTGATGCCCGAGACCTTGCCCTTGAGGGCGGCGGCGTCGGCGGAACCCTTCTGCGCGAGGACTTCGGCGGCGAAGAGGATCGCGAGGCCGGAGATGTGCGAGGACGAGGCGCGGAGACGGTGGTCGGCGGCGGCGCCGGTCAGCGAGAAGACGGATTCGACGACGTAGAGGCGCGTCATCTTCTCGGCTTCGGCGGCCGTGTCGGCGCGACGGGCGGAGGAGTAGGCGCGGGTGTCTTCGACGGTGGCGTCATGGGCGCCGAGGAAATCGCGGTCGAGGCTCAGCACGCGACGGGCCTTGGCGTAATCAGGGAGCGCGCGGGCGCCGAGGACGGCGTCGGCGCGGTTCTGCGCGACCGGAGTATACTCGACCCAGCGGGCCTGCGGGTAGGCGGCCTTGAGCGCGGCGACGAGGCGGGCGCGCGTGGGCGAAGTGGACGGACGGGCGAGGAAGGCGAGACCGGCCCCGGCATCCGCCTTGGCGTCGGTGGCGAGGCCGCGCACGAACGCGCGGGCGTCGGCGACGGAGGAAGCCATCGCGCGATCCGGATCGTACATGTCGAGCACGCTGGCCTGGGCGAACTTCGAGGAAGCGCCGCCGTTGGCGCGGTGGCTCGGGTTGCCTTCGATCTTGGTCGGACGGTGCTGGTGCGTCTCGACGAGGATCGGCTGGTTGGCGAACTCGCCGGGGAAGGACGAAGCGTAATACGTGGCGACGCCGGGGATGGTGTTCTCCGGCTGCTTGGCGTAGGGAAGCGTGTGGTTGCGGGGCTCGCGGCAACCGGCGAGGCCGAGGCCGGCCAAACCGAACGAAGCGCCCATGAGCATCAGGAACTCGCGGCGTTCGACGGCGGAGATGGCGGAGGCGCCGTCGAGGAACTCGCGCTCGGCGCGGGTGCGGAACTCGGGCGACTTGTTGCGCTCGTCGAGGCTGCGCCAGTACGAAGGACCGGTCGGCTCGCCGGCCTGGGGCGCGGGGTGTTCAAAGACTTTCTTGCTCATCGGAAAAGGCGTGGGGGATTAGCGGTGGCAGCCCGAGCAGCTCTGGGGCGGATTGACCTTCCAGTCGTGCACGAACTTCGTGCCGTCGGCGGTCTGCTGGGCGGGCGAGGCGGCCTTGAAGCCGAGGTCGTAGACCTTGTCGACCGGGCGCAGGACCTGCTCAGGATTGCGGTGACATTCGAGACAGAAGGACATGTTGAGGGACTTCTGCTGGCCGACGACGACCTGCTGGTCGATGCGACCGTGGCACTCGACGCAGCTGACGCCGCGGTTCACGTGCACGGCGTGGTTGAAGTAGACGTAGTCGGGCACCTTGTGCACCTTGACCCAGCGGATCGCTTCGCCGGTCTCGACGCTCTTCTTGACGAGCGCCAGCGCGGGGCTGTCGCTCTTCACCTGGCTGTGGCAGTTCCAACAGGTGTTGGTCGTCGGCACGTTCGAATGGCCCGACTTGTCCACGTAGTTGTGGCAATAGCGGCAATCGAGACCGAGCACCGAGTCAGGACCGGCGTGGAAGGAGTGGTCGAAGGCGACGGGCTGATCCGGCGTGTATCCGACGTTCAGATACTTGTTGGTCGCGTACTCGTTGACCGCGGCGGCCACGACCACGCCGGTGATCAGGAGGCAGACGAGGACCTGGAACGGGGCGGCGTTGATCGCCCGGGAGAAGAAGTTACCGCGGGGGGCGGGGCGGTTGAGGAATTCGAGGAGCTTGCGCATCGCGTTCAGACGAAGGGATTGGCGGGTTTTTTGACCGAAGAAGCACGAAAGGCGGAACCCCTTCGCAATCCAAATTTGAGGGGTTTTAGTCGCTTTTCTATGGTCCACTGTGGATAGCCGGGATGAAAAGCTGTGAATGGGATGTGATTATGTAAATTAAAGCGTTAAACTACAATTACTTACATAGTTTAGAATAATTCTAAGTCAATATGCCCTATTCCACCCGCTAGATGCTCGCTTCCAAACTATTAGGCCAGCCAACGGAAAACCCCAGAGGGGCTTATCCGATGGCTGGCCTAGGCTCGAAGTGACTCCGAATCAGCGGGTCAGGGACTTCGCGGCGCTCTGGACGAGGTCCACGAAGCTCTTGGCCTCGAGGGAGGCTCCGCCGATCAGGCCGCCGTCGATATCGTGCTCGGCCAGGAGGGCGTCGGCGTTGTCGGGCTTCATCGATCCGCCGTAGAGGATCCGGACGCGGGCCGCGGTCTCGGCGCCGAACTGGGTGACGAGCAACGAGCGGATGAAAGCGTGGACTTCCTGAGCCATGGCCGGGGTGGCGGTCTTGCCGGTGCCGATCGCCCAGACGGGCTCGTAGGCGATGATGACCTGTTCGGCCTTGCCCGCGGGAACGCCGGCGAGACCGAGCTCGACCTGACGCTTGACCACGGCGTTCGTGGTGCCGGCTTCGCGCTCGGAGAGCAGCTCGCCGACGCAGAGGATGGGCTTGAGGGACGCGCCGAGGGCGGCGTTGACCTTGCGGTTGATGAAGGCGTCGTCTTCGCCGAAGATCGCCCGGCGCTCGCTGTGGCCGAGGATCACGTAGCCGACGTGGAGATCGCGGAGCATCGCGGCCGAGACTTCGCCGGTGAAGGCGCCGTTGGCCTTGTCGTGCATATTCTGGGCGCCCACGGAGAGGTGGGTGCCTTCGGCGGCGGCGCTCACCGCGGAGAGCGCGGTGAAGGGCGGGCAGAGGACCACCTGGACGGCGGACTCGATGCCGACGGCGGCGGCGATGGCCTTGACGAGGTCGGTGCCTTCGGTGGCCGTCTTGTTCATCTTCCAGTTACCGGCGATGAGAGGAGTGCGTGTGGACATGGGCGTGGTGGGAGAGTTTGTTTATGAGGGTTCGGCGAGGTTCAGGCCGAAAGGGCCGCGACGCCGGGGAGGACCTTGCCTTCGAGGTATTCGAGGGAAGCGCCGCCGCCGGTCGAGCAATGCGAGACCTTGGTGTCGACGCCGAACTTCTTGGCCGCCGTGGCGGTGTCGCCGCCGCCGACGATGGTGATCGCGCCGCGTTCCGTGGCCTTGGCCACCGCGGCCGCCATGGCCTTGGAGCCGACGGCGAACTTATCGAATTCGAACACGCCGCAAGGACCGTTCCAGACCACCGTGCCGGCGCGGCCGATGGCGGCCTCGTACAGCTTGATGGATTCCGGACCGCAATCCATGCCTTCCCAGCCGGCGGGGATGCCGGACTGCATGGTGGCAGGCCGGGTGTTGGAATCAGGCGAAAACTTGTCGCCGCAGAGGAAGTCGACCGGGAGGGTGACCTTCACGCCGCGGGCCTTGGCCTTGTCCAGCAGCTCCTGGACGATCTTGGCGCCTTCGGCGTCGTAGAGGGAGTTGCCGATCTCCATGCCGTCGCAGACCTTGCGGAAAGTGTACGCCATGCCGCCGCCGATGATGATCTCGTCGGCTTTCTCGATGAGGTTGCGGATGAGGGGGATCTTGTCGGCGATCTTGGCGCCGCCGAGGATGGCGAGCAGCGGGCGCTGCGGGTTGTTGAGCACGGTGTCGAAGGCCTTGAGCTCGGCTTCGAGGAGGTAACCGGCGGCCTTGCGGGAGAGGTTCACGCCGACCATCGAGGAGTGGGCGCGGTGCGCGGTGCCGAAGGCATCGTTCACGTAGACGTCGCCCAGACGCGAGAGAGAGGCCCTGAATTCAGCCACTTTAGCGGGGTCGGCCTTCTGGCTGGTGCCGTCCTCGAGCTTCACTTTGCCCTCTTCTTCGATGTGGAAACGGAGGTTTTCGAGGAGCAGGACTTCGCCCGGCTGGAGGGCCTTCGCGGCGGCTTCGGCCTCGGCGCCCACGCAGGCGGCGACGAACTTCACCGGCTTGCCGAGGAGCTTCTCGAGCTCGGCGGCCACGGGGCGGAGGGAGAACTTCTCGACGACCTTGCCGTCCGGACGGCCGAGGTGGGACATGAGCACCAGGGAGGCGCCGCCTTCGAGCAGGAACTTGATCGTCGGCAGGGCCGCGGCGATCCGCTGGGTATTCGTGATGGCGCCGGTCTTCTTGTCCTGGGGGACGTTGAAGTCGACACGGACGAGGACACGCTGGCCTTTGACGGAGCCGAGTTCGCGGAGGGTAGGAGCAGGCATGGTGGTGAAAGGCAGCAGAGAAAGGCGTAAGCCGAGGGGTGGGAAGAACAAACCACCCGAGGCCTCGCAAACCCTCATAAGCGCCCTCCCCCGCCCCGCCGGAAGCCGAAAACAAGACAGGCGACCCGGATGGGCCGCCTGTCGCGGAAGAATCTGAGCCGGGCTTAGAGCTTGGCCGTGACCTTGCCCAAGAGCTCGACGACGCGGTTGGAGTAGCCCCACTCGTTGTCGTACCAGCTGATAAGCTTGAAGAAGTTCTTGTTCAGCTCGATCGAGGAGCCGGCGTCGAAGATCGACGAGCTCTTGTCGTGGATGAAGTCGGAGGAGACCACTTCTTCGTCGGTGTAGGCCAGGATGCCCTTCATGTAGGTCTCGGACGCCTTCTTGAGGGCGGCCTTGATCTCGGCGAGGGAGGTTTCCTTGACGGTCTTGACGGTGAGGTCGACGACCGAGACGGTCGGGGTCGGCACGCGGAAGGCCATGCCGGTCAGCTTACCCTTCACTTCCGGGAGGACGAGGGCGACGGCGCGGGCGGCACCGGTGGCGGACGGGATGATGTTGATCGCGGCGGAACGGCCACCCTTCCAGTCCTTCTTGGACGGACCGTCGACGGTCTTCTGGGTGGCGGTGTAGGCGTGGACGGTGGTCATCAGGCCTTCGGCGACGCCGAAACCTTCCTTCAGCAGCACGTGGACGAGCGGCGCGAGGCAGTTCGTGGTGCAGGAGGCGTTGGAGATGATGTGGTGGTTGGCCGCGTCGTACTTGTCGTCGTTGACGCCGATGACGACGGTGATGTCCTCATCCTTCGCCGGGGCGGAGATGATGACCTTCTTGGCGCCGGCTTCGAGGTGACCCTTGGCCTTGGCGGCTTCGGTGAAGAGACCGGTGGACTCGATGACGACCTGGACGCCGAGGGCCTTCCAAGGGAGTTCGGCCGGGCTGCGGGCGGAGACCACGAGGATGTCCTTGCCGTTCACGACGAGGACGTCGTCTTCGGCCTTGTCCGGGGAGGACTTCTTGGAGCTGACGGTGCCGTTGAAGCGACCCTGGGTGGAGTCATACTTCAGGAGGTAGGCGAGGTTGTCCGCAGGGACGATGTCGCCGACGGCGACGACGTCGAAGGTCGTGCCGAGGTGGCCCTGTTCGACGAGGGCGCGGAAGACGAGACGGCCGATGCGGCCGAATCCGTTGATAGCTACTTTGGTGGCCATGGTATGGTGTGTGAGAAAGGAAAGTGGACGGACGTGAAAGGGATGAAAAAGGCCCTGCCACCCCGCATTGGCAAGCGAGAATGCGAATCAGGCCCCGGCGGACCAGACGGCGGCGCCCAAAGGCGGCAGGATGACGTGATCTCCCTCGATCCGCGGCACCGGACCAGGGGCATGCAGGCAGGAGGGGAACGGCGAGACCACCACCGGCGTCCATTCTCCGGTCCGGGGCAGGACGAGCGTGACCTCACGGTCATGCGGATTGCAGGCCATGAGCACCCGGGCCGAGCCGAGCTGCCCATCGGCGTTCAGCACCGCGACGAAGGCTTCCCCGCCCTGCTGATGGGTGACCTGCATCCAACCCGGCGACACGGCCAGGCGGGGACGGAGTCCCGTGCCGGCCGCCGAGAGCCGGAACCCGATCAGGCGGGCGACGAAATCATGCTCGGAGCGGAAACGGTCGATCCGGACCGGGTCGAGTCGGTTCAGGTCGCCCCGGCGCCAGGTGTTGCTCACGCCGCGCTTGGTCGCGAGGAAATCCTGGCCGGCGCAGAGCATCGGCACGCCCGCGGAGCAGAGCAGGATCACGTGCATGAGGCGCGTGCGCAGGACGTCGCGGGGCGCCGGATCGAGGGCGTCGCCGCCGGCGCGTTCGGTGATGCGGTCCAACCACGCCATATCGTCGTGCGACTGCGCATAGCGCAGGCGCGCGGACGGCCGGAACGCGCACGCCGCGACGTGATGGAGCAGGTCCGACGCCTTCGCATGGCCGCGCACGTAAGAAGGCAGGAACTCGCGGAAGGCGTCATCCCAGTTGGTCCAGCTGGTGTGATCGAGATCGCGCGCGGTGTGCCCGCGAAAGCTCCACGGTTCGGCGATGAGGATCTTATGCGGGGCGCGGAAACGGAAGTCGGCCTCGATCTCGCGCAGCAGCGGCGTGCCCAGCAGTTCGGCGAGGTCGAGCCGGACGCCGTCGACGCCGAGCACCTCGGTCCAGTGACGGAGCGCGGCGTGCACGAGCCGCTTGAACATCGGCGCCTCGGCGCGAACATCGTTACCGCAGCCGCTCCAGTTGGTGAGTTTGCCCTGCGGATCGACGCGATAGTAATACGGCGCGTCGATCGCGCCGAGACCGTTGGGCGAACCGAAATGGTTCAGGACGACGTCCATGATGACGGCGAGCCCGGCCTCATGACACGCGCGGACGAGATCGCGGAACTCCTCCATCGCGACGACGCCCGGAGCGCTCGCGTAGGAGTTCGCGACGCCGAAGGCGCTCACGGGCATGTAGCCCCAGTGATATTCGTCAGTCGCGGCATGCTCGAACTCCGCGCACGGCAGCAGCTCGAGGGCGTTGACGCCGAGAGCGCGCAGGTAGTTGCCCTTTGAACGCACATAACGGGCGAGATCGCGATAACCGCCGGCCGACGGCGCACCGTCGGCGAGACCGAGCAGGTCGCGTAGATGGCCTTCAAGGATCACGAGATCCTCGACCGGCGGCGGAATAAAACCGTCATCGAAGGGCAGCAGTGCTTCGGGACCGACCACGAGGCCGGCGGCCTGCCGAGGGCCGACCACCGCGCGGGCCCAAGGGTCGACGATGTGCGTACCCCCGAAACGTTCGCCGGTGTCGTCCTCTGATGCGGCGACCTGCAGCCAGTAATGGGCACCGCTGAGATTCTCCGGCCAAGCAGCCGACCACGCACCCTGCCCTTCGGGCTTGAGCGTCAGCGGATGCGCGGCTCCGGCGGCCGGATGTCGCCAGATGACTTCGACCGAGCGAGCGCGGGGCGCGAAGACGCGGAAGGTGGTCGCATGCGCGCCGACGGTCGCGCCGAAGCCGCCGGCGGGCTCCAGCACGTCCAGCGGCTCCGAGGCGAGGATGTCGCCGAGCTCGAGGAGTTCCGGCGTCTCGTAAACCATGCGGACCGGCACGGCGGCCGGATCGACGTCGGCCGCATGGAAACGGAAGACATGGCGGTCGGTACGCCGACGAGAGACGACGAGATTACGATGATTGCCGTCGTCGCGGCGGACGTTATCGGCGTCGTGCGGCGGCTCGACCCAGCGGTCGCCGGCGCGCAGGAACTTGAAGATGGTCTCGTCCGCTTCGCCGAGGACTTCCGCGAGGTCCGCGGCGAGTTCGAAGCCTTCGGCCCCTGCCACGCAGACCGGACTTAGCTGCCAGCGCTCCATGTCGACGGCGCGGCCCCAGTCGTTGAAGGGTCCGACCACGCTGACGGCACCGTCCGCGGTCTCCGGACAAAGCGCCTTCCAGAAGAAGAAATGGACGCAGTCGCCCTCCACCCAGTGCCCCGCACGCAGGGCCCAGGCGCGGACGTCGGCCGGCTCGAGCAAGGTCAGCCGCGCGGGCGGGTTCAGCGTGAGCGGCGGCAAACCCGGACCGGCCCAATCGCGCGTGAGCGCGACCAACCCGGAGACCTTCGTCTCCCAGCGGGCGCTGGCCAGTTCACGCATCATCCACTCCAGAGGAAGGGCGGAAAAATAAATTGGCGAGCAAAAGCGGGCTTCCCTCCCGGCCGTCGTCCGCCCACGATGCGCGCGTGGATATCAGCGTACTAGTGAGCGACTGGGATGGTCACCGCCTCCTGGATTCCGGCGACGGCTTCAAGCTGGAGGAGATCGGCGGCGTCCGCATGATCCGGAGCGAACCCAAGGCCTGGTGGAGCAAGTCCCTGCCCGCCGCCGAGTGGGCCCGCGCCGTCGCCGAACACGAAGAAGGCGGTCGCGAAGGCCGCTGGAAGCTGAAAGGCAACTGCCCCAAGGAATGGGAGACCAAGCTGGGCAAGCTCCGCTTCCAGCTGCGGTTCATGGACAATTCCAAGCAGTTCGGCGTCTTCGCCGAACAAGCCCCGCACTGGAAGTGGGTCGCCGAGCGCCCGCAGAAACTCGAACCGCGCCCCCGCCTGCTCAACCTCTTCGGCTACACCGGCGCGGCTTCGCTCGGGGCCGCCCAAGCGGGCTGGCACGTCACCCACGTCGACGCCTCCAAGCCCGCGGTGGCCTGGGGCCGTCGCAATCAGGAGCTCTCCGGCATGGCCCAGGAGCCGATCCGCTGGATCATCGAGGACGCGATGACGTTCGTGAAGCGCGAGGTCAAACGCGGCAACCAGTACGAGGCCATCATGCTCGACCCGCCCGCCTTCGGCCGCGGCCCGACCGGCGAATTCTGGAAGGTCGAACGCGACCTCGCCCCCCTGCTCCGCGCCTGCCGCGAACTGCTCTCCCCGCAGGCGCAGTTCATGATCCTGACGGTCTACACCATCGACGCGTCTTCCATCCTGTGCCACAACCTGCTCGAAGATGTCACCCGCGGCCTCGGCGGTCAGGTCGACATCGGCGAACTCGCCTTGAAACAGGAAAACAACGGCCGGCTCCTCCCCCTGTCGCTCTGGGGCCGCTGGACCGCCGGCAAAAAGGGCTGATTCGGCCCGCCGGCTTCAATCTGGGCGGTTTGCTTTAATTGGTTTCCAAACCATAGGTTAACGCATCTAAATGCACGCGTGAGCCTAGTCCCCGACCAAGCTACTTTCCGCCAGTTGGCCCAGCAGTCCGACCTCATCCCGGTGTGCCTGGACCTGATGGCCGACCTGGAGACCCCGGTCTCGGTCTACGCCCGCCTCCGCGCCCTCGGCTCCCCCTTCCTCTTCGAGTCGGTCACCGGCGGCGATAAGCTCGGCCGCTACAGCTTCTGCGGCGCCGCGCCCGCCCTGACGCTGACCGCCTGGGAAGACCGGACCGAAATCGTCCGTCGTGACGGCACCAAGGAGACCGTCCCCACGCCGGCGGATCCGCTTTCGCTGGTGAAGAAGGAACTCTCCGGCCTGCGCGTCGCCAAGGTGCCCGGTCTGCCCCCGTTCGTCGGCGGCATGGTCGGCATGGTCGGCTACGAGTACGTCCACCGTATCGAGCCGACCGTCCCGAAGCCCGCCAAGGACCCGGCCGGCACGCCCCTGCTCCACTTCATGCTGGTCGACCGCGTCGTCGCCTTCGACAACGCCCGCCAGACCCTGCGCCTCATCGTCAACGCCCGCGTGAAGTCCCCGGCCGACGCCGACGCCGCCTGGGCCGCCGCCAAGCAGGAACTCGAAGCCCTGCGCGCCGTGGTGACCGGACCGCGCGCCGCCGTGGCCGCCGAACTCCCGGCCAGCGCCGAGCTCGCCACGGGCAAGGCCAACTTCAGCCAGGCCGACTTCGAAGCCGCCATCCGTCGGACGCAGGAATACGTCCGCGCCGGCGACTGCGTGCAGGTCGTGCTCTCGCGCCGCACCGATGTCGCCTTCAAGGGCGATCCGCTCGACCTCTATCGCGTGCTCCGCCACGTGAACCCGTCGCCTTACATGTTCGTGCTGGAGACCGGCCGCGGCTTCGACGTCGTCGGCGCCTCGCCCGAAGTGAACGTCCGCCTCACCGGCCGCCTCTGCGAGATCCGCCCGATCGCCGGCACGCGTCCGCGTGGCGTCGACGAAGCCGCCGACCGCCAGCTCGAAGCCGAACTGCTCGCCGATCCGAAGGAACGCTCCGAACACCTGATGCTCGTCGACCTCGCGCGCAATGACCTCGGCCGCGTCTGCTTACCTGGCTCCGTGAAGGTCCCCGACTATGCGATCGTGGAACGCTACTCCCACGTGATGCACATCGTCTCGCAGGTCGAAGGCCAGCTCGCCCCTGAGAAGGACGCGTTCGACCTCTTCCGCGCCACGTTCCCGGCCGGCACCCTTTCCGGTGCGCCTAAGGTGCGCGCCATGCAGGTGATCTCCGAACTCGAAGGCGAACGCCGCGGCGTCTACGGCGGAGCCGTCGGTTACTTCGGTTTCGATGGCGGCCATGACTCCTGCATCGTCATCCGCACCGCCTCGCTCCGCGACGGCGTCGCCAGCATCCAAGCCGGCGCCGGGGTCGTCGCCGACTCCGTCCCGACTTCCGAATACGAAGAGACCATCAACAAGTCCAAGAGCGTGCTACGCGCCCTCGGACTCGCCGCCGGCCTGCGCTCCTGAGAAGACCGCCTGTGCCCAAGTCCAAGCCCAAGAAAAGCGCCACGCCGAAGGCCAAGCCTTCGACGAAAGCCGCTGACAAGGGTCGGACCAAGAAGCCCGTCGCCACCCAGCCGGAGAAGGCGCCGAAGAAGCCGCCGGTTCCGGCGAAGAAGCCCACGCCCCCGGCGCCCAAGGTTCGCCCTACCCCCATCCCTGTTCCTAGTCGTAGCCCTGTCCCTATCCCTGACAAGGATACCGACCCCACCGAACCGGGCCTGCCGTGGGAGGAATTGTCCACGGAAGAGCGTTCGCCGATCCGTTACTATCTCGACCAGATCGGCAAGACGCCGCTGCTGACGCTCGAGCAGGAGACCGCCCTCGCGCGTCGCGTGCTCAAAGGCGACGAAGCCGCCCGCCAGCAGATGATCCAGGCCAACCTCCGCCTGGTCGTCCGCATCGCCAAGGACTACGATAATTTCGGCCTGTCGCTGATGGACCTGATCAGCGAAGGCAACTTCGGCCTCATCAAGGCCGTCGAACGCTTCGACCCCGACAAGGGCGGCAAGCTCAGCACCTACGCTTCCTGGTGGATCAAACAGGCCATCAAGCGCGCGCTGGCGACGAGCGGAAAGACGATCCGTCTGCCGGTGCACATGGTCGATCGTATCTCGCAGATGCGCCGCGTCACCAACCAGCTCGCCGCCGAACTCGGCCGCGAGCCGCACAACGATGAGATCGCGATGGCGATGGAGATACCGCTCGCGAAGGTCGTGCACATGAAGTCGGTCGCGAACCGCGCCGCCTCGCTCGACCAGCCGGTCGGCGAAGAAGGCGACGCGACCTTGGGCGACCTGGTCAAGGACGAGTCCGAGCGCACGCCTTTCGAGACCCTGCGCGGCAAGTCCGATAACGACGAGATCGCCACGATGCTCGCCGCCCTCGAACCCCGCGAAGCCGAGATCCTGACCCACCGTTTCGGCCTGAACGGCGAAAGCCCGCTCACGCTCGAGGAGGTCGGCGAACGGTTCAAGCTGACCCGCGAACGCGTCCGCCAGCTCCAGCAGTCCGCCCTGATGCAGCTCCGCCGCATCATGACCGAACGCCAGAAGCTGCTGACCCCGGAAGACGTCCGGAAGAACCAACTCTCCGCGGCGCGTTCCGAAGTCCTCGGCGAATTCTTCCGCTCCAAGGGCATCAATCCGAGCGCGCCCAAAGGCCGGACGGAGCGCGACGGTCTCTGACCTGCCTGTTTTTGGCAGGCCGTGTCTAAGTTAGCCCTCCTGGCCTGAGGTTTTTGACCATCCCGCCGCCGTCCTCGGGATGGCAGGGGTCTTGCTTACTTCTAGGCATGATCCTCTCCGACTATAAAGGGGCCAATCTCTTCGATGAGCTCGTCGACGAGCATGGAGCGAGGTCTGGCTCCCAGGATACGGCTGGCTCGGCGTCGATCCGACCAACCGGAAGGTCATCCATGAGGCCTACGTGGCCTCGGCCGTGGGGCGCGATTATCGCGACGCTACCCCAGTGAGCGGCAGTTATTGGGGCGGAGGCGACCGCGAGATGCGGGTCACCGTGCACGTCGAAGCCAAATAACCCGAAACATCGGGATACTCGGACAACAAAAAGGGCCCCGTTGCCGGGGCCCTTAGATCAGCCTCTAATCCGAAGATTAGAAGTTGTAACGAACGGTGACGGAGGTCTGCTCAGCGACGCTGCTGGAGTCAGCGATCGAGACGGCGACCTGGTACTTCGAGGAGACGTTGTAAGCGAGCTCGTAGACGAAGGAGTCAGCGCTCTTGGAGCCACCGTTCTGGGACCAGACGATGCGGCCTTCGAGACCGGCGACGACTTCGTTCAGGGAGCGACGAGCGACGATGCCGAAACCGTCGTTGGAACCAACGAAGGCGGTGGCGTCGATGCCGGCAGCGACGTTCTTGAAGAGGTAACCAACGGTGACGGCGTCAGCACCAGCGGTGTTGAGACCAGCGGTAGCGGAAACCCAGACGTTCGAGGAGCCGACGAGGGCTTCGATCGAGGCGGAGTAGCCGTTGTCGCCAGCGGCGGCGTCGGTGTTGTAGCTGATGCCAGCGCGGTTGTAGGAGAGACCAGCAGCAGCGGCGCTCTGGGCAGAGGCAGCGGCAGCAAGGGTCGTGAGGGTGAGGATCGGGAGGATGTGCTTCATATGCGTGTTCGTTGGTAGGCACCTCGGTTGAGAAAACAACACTAAAATGCATTTTTGTCGTTTATTCGTCACCTAACCGTCTCAGGCCGATCAGCCCGGAAAACAAAAAGGGCCCCGTTGCCGGGGCCCTTAGATCAGCCTCTAATCCGAAGATTAGAAGTTGTAGCGAACCGAGACGGAGGTCTCGTTGGCCTTCTTCTCGGTGTCGGCGATCGAGACGGCGACCTGGTACTTCGAGCCGATGTTGTAGGCGAGCTCGTAGACGAGGGTGTCGACGCTGGCGGAGCCACCGTTCTGGGACCAGACGATGCGGCCTTCGAGACCGGCGATGACTTCGTTCAGGGAGCGACGGAGGGTGATGCCGTAAGCGTCGTTCGAGGAGACGGCGACGGTGGCATCGATGCCAGCGGCGACATTCTTGAACAGGTAGCCAACGGAGACGCTGTCAGCACCGGCCTTGTCGAGACCAGCGGTAGCGCCGACCCAGACATTCGAGGAGCCGACGAGGGCTTCGATCGAGGCGGAGTAGCCGTTGTTGCCAGCGGCAGCGTCGGTGTTGTAGTTAACACCAGCGCGGTTGTAGGAGAGACCAGCAGCAGCGGCGCTCTGGGCAGAGGCAGCGGCAGCAAGGGTCGTGAGGGTGAGGATCGGGAGGATATGTTTCATAGCGGTGTCAGTATGAACACGAAGGATGACTCAAATCAAGCCCATTTGCCTAATTTCGCCCTTTTGTGCCCAATTAGCGTCTGGCCTTATTCACAAACCCCTGTGAATCATTTTGTTAAATGCTGAATATCAATGACTTAATAGATTGACCTACTTTCATTGGCTCAATTGATAACTTTTGGCGATTCCCCAAATAAATAATCTCTCCTCAGCTTTGAGGCTTAGCCTGCTTGGATTAAGCCCCCGAAACCGACTCCAACCTCAAAGCATCGAACCGCAGCGATCTCCCCCTCTCACTTGCCACCTGGCCAACAAAAAACCCGCCGGGCGAACCAGGCGGGTTTTGGGTCGACCTCGGGGGAGGCTTACTTGCGACGGAACTTCGTGTTGAACTTCTCGACGCGACCGGCGGAGTCCACGAAGCGCTTCTCGCCGGTGTAGGCGGGGTGCGAGTCCATGGTGACTTCACGACGGATGACGAAATGCTCGACGCCGTCGATCACCTTGGTCTCCTTCGACTTCATGGTCGAACGAGCCGGGAATTCGCGGTTCGTGGAGACATCCACGAAGACGACGTTGTTATATTCAGGATGGCCTTCCTTCTTCATAAAATAGGGGGTTTGCTAGGGGTTAGCCCTGACGCGCCTTGTAGCGGGGGTGCGTCTTGTTGATCACGTAGATACGGCCCTTGCGGCGAACTACCTGGCAATTCGGGTGACGCTTCTTCAGCGACTTGAGGGAGGAGGAGACTTTCATGGTCGGGAGAGCCGTTGTAATAACGGCAGGTCGGCCAACAAAGGTAACCTCCGACCGACTGTCAACGGGATTTCCTGTGCTTGTTTAAGGTTTCCTCCCAGCTATGACTATCCCCATGGAACCACGCGTCCGAACCGCCCTCCCGACCGACGTCCGGGCGATCAACGCCATTTATAACCACTACGTCCAGACCAGCACCTGCACCTGGCACCTGACGGAGGAATCCGACGAAGGCCGGTTGGCCTGGCTGAGGGCCCGCACCCCCGCCC
>Ga0255115_1000172_pt1 | contig 19337 bp, 15 predicted proteins | sample Law_Law_RepB_8h_FD_188474 | JGI IMG/M metagenome (GOLD analysis project Ga0255115, IMG submission 188474) | Freshwater microbial communities from St. Lawrence River, New York, United States - Law_Law_RepB_8h | ecosystem: Environmental > Aquatic > Freshwater > River | place: USA: New York... | reverse complement strand
CGCTCTGCTGTTTTAGTACCTGTTCGCCCGTGTCGACCCTAAGAGGTTCTGTGATGCCATCGCTGCCCAACGATCGTAAGAAAGTTCAGGTTCCCGATCTTGCGGCGTGGAAGGCCGAAGGTCGCCGCATGACGATGATCACGGCGTATGACGTCACCTTTGCTCGCCTCGTGGACGAAGCGGGAATTGACATGATTTTGGTCGGCGATTCAGTTGGCATGGTCGTACAAGGAACAAGCAACACGATTCCGGTCGATCTTGAAGAAATGGCGTACCACGTGCGCTGTGTGGCAAGAGCAAATACTAAGGCACTTGTCATCGGTGACCTACCTTTTGGTTCGTATCAGATCAGCCCCGAACAAGCTGTCGAGTCGTCAATCGTGTTGATGAAGAACGGCGCTCAATGCATCAAGCTTGAAGGTGGCGTGCACATGGCCGACACCATCGCCGCAATCACTCGAGTTGACATTCCAGTGATCGGACATATTGGGTTAACACCTCAGAGTGTTCATCGCATGGGTGGTTTCAGAGTGCAGGGTCGCACCGAAGGTTTTGAAGCCGGTGGGCGTGAACGAATCCTTGAAGATGCTCACGCGGTTGAACAGTCAGGCGCTAGCGCGATTGTTATTGAAGGCGTTCCCATGGAACTCGCTCGAGAGATCACGCAAAAAGTGAGTATTCCCACTATTGGCATTGGTGCTGGGATCAATTGTGATGGACAGGTTTTGGTTCTTCATGATGTTCTTGGTCTGTGCGACTCGAAGTATCGCTTCGCCAAGCATTACGCCGACTTGCGTACTTCAACGATCGAGGCGACGCAGGCGTTCATTTCTGATGTGCGCAGCGGCACCTTCCCCGATGACGATCACTCTTTCCACTAACGATTGTGCACATCCTTCGCACTCCCCAGGAATTAAGTCAATCCGTTGACGCCTGCCGTGCAAAATGTCAGTCGGTGGCTATGGTCCCCACGATGGGTGCACTTCATCAGGGTCACGCTTCCCTCTTTGAAGTTGCACATCAGCAAGCAGATATTGTCGTCGCAACAATTTTTGTCAACCCTTTGCAGTTCAATAATTCAACTGATTTTGACAAGTACCCATTTCAAATGGATAGTGATGTACAACTCCTCGAAGAACATGGAGTGCATTATCTGTATGCCCCGATTATCGACACAATGTATGGATCAGATTTCTCGACCAGCGTTCACATTGAAGGAATTACCAATCTCCTAGAAGGCGCTTCACGGCCAGGGCATTTTTCTGGAGTCGCAACTGTTGTGACCAAGCTCTTTTCAGCAGGCCGACCAGATATCGCGGTTTTTGGTCAAAAAGACTTCCAGCAGTTCGCAGTTATTCAAAGAATGGTTGCAGATTTAGACATGCCGATTCGACTCATCATGGCGCCAACTATTCGCGAGAAAGATGGCTTGGCGATGTCTAGCCGCAATGTGCGGCTTTCGGCATCGGCTCGACAAGAGGCGGAAGCAATTTCGAAGGGGCTACTTGCAGCGCAGGCTCAATTCGATTCGGGAATTTGTGAGTCAGAGCTATTGATTAAGGCAGTGGAGTCGGTCCTTGCTCCGACATCGGCGAAGATTGATTACGTCAAGGTGATTGATAGTGCGTCTTTGCAAGAACTTTCATCGGCATCACCAGGCTGTGTCATCGTTGTCGCCGTGATTCTTGATGGTGTCCGTCTCATTGATAATCACATCTTGGTGTGAACTATGACAACCCCAGCAATTCCTGAGACATGCTTATGGAATGAAATAGATGTTCAAGTTTCTGCACACTCTGTAGACAATCAAGAATGCGACGAATTTGATGTTCTGATAATTGGAGCCGGTTATTCGGGATTATGGACTGCCTTCTACCTTCATCTCAACGAACCCGCGTTGAAGATTGCAATCATTGAAAAGAACTCGGTTGGTTTTGGTGCCAGTGGGCGTAACGGCGGATGGTGCTCAACGATTATGCCCATGTCCCTTGACTCAATTGCTGACCGACATGGGCGAGATCAAGCGATCGCGATGCAAAATGCCATGTTCGCTACGTTGGATGAAATCAAAAATCAAACAATCGCGATGGGTATTGATTGCGATTTCGCGCAAGGTGGATCAATTCAAGTACTTCGATCTGTGAACCAAGTCGAACGTGCGACAAGTCGTATTCGCAGTCTTCGTGATTATGGGTACGGCGATGATTCCTACCAACTGTTGGATCGTGATGATTCACTAAATCTTGTGCAAATGTCGAAAACTAATGGTGGTTTTTTCGATAGGCGAAGCGCTGTGTTGCATCCAAAGAAGTTATGTGTCGGACTGGCCAGAGTTGTCCGTGCTCAAGGAACAGAAATTATTGAGAACACTCAGGTGCTTTCATTTGCGAGTGGCCAAGTGCAAACGCAACTGAAGACATACAAAGCAAAAACTGTCTTGCGAACAACCGAAGCCTTCAGCGCGAGCTTTGCTCAGGCTCAGCGCTCAGTGATCCCGCTGTATTCAATGATGGTCGCAACCGAACCACTTTCGGATGACGTCTGGTCTGAAATTGGACTAGGAAGCCGCCCCTCATTCAACGATGGGCGAAGCATGGTTATATACGGTCAAAGGACCGCCGATAATCGGTTGGCTTTTGGCGGTCGCGGTGCTCCTTACCACTTCGGATCCAAAATAGTGCCGAGTTTTGATGTCAATCAAAAGGTCGCACAGGGTTTACGTTCGACATTGATTGAACTATTTCCAGTTCTTGAACGGGCCGAATTTACGCATCATTGGGGCGGGCCTCTCGCTGCGCCTCGCGACTGGACCTTTAGTATTTCGTTTAACCCCTTAACCGGTCTTGGATCTGCAGGAGGCTACGTCGGCGATGGAGTAGCTACGTCTAACTTGGCTGGTCGAACCCTTGCTGATTTGGTTTGCGAAAAATCATCTGAATTAACGCAACTTTCTTGTGTCAATCACCTTTCAAAGAAATGGGAAATAGAGCCGTTGCGTTATGTCGCGGTGAACTCATTAACCAAATTGGCGATGTTGGCTGATTGGAAGGAAGACAAGACAGGTCGACCAGCGCGAATGATTAATGGAATAGTTGACAAAATCTCCGGTGGTTGATGCTTAGCGATGCTGCTGAGGATCGGTCTGTTTCATCACATAACGAGTTGTAAAGACTCCGTCGCCAGACAAAATCCCACCTCGAGCAAAGAGTCTTCCGCTTTGCCAGTTCGATAAGCCAAGCTCAGGGCGATTGAGTGCGTACTGCCCGTCCACCCATCGAGTAAATCCATTCCCGAAAAAGGGTGATTCGGTGGATTGGTATGCGTAATCAATTTCGGCCTGATGAGTCGAGATCATGGAGAGCACAAAATGCGGACTGTAGGCGTTAAAAAGTTCAATAGCTTCCTCAAGATCCGAAACGAGACGCAATGAAAACTCGGGATGAGTGTCCCACTCCCATTCGGTGGCCAACACATCGTCTTCTTCATGTTCAACGAGATCAAAGAGGAATGTTGATGAATACATCTCTCGAAGTACTTGTGAAGTGAAGGCACCAACTGCATGGACGATCAGTTTTGCCTGGCGGGCTTTGGCTGCTAGGACAGCCCCATTCAGAACTGACAAGAGTAAATCGTGGCGATCGAGCGGTACGCAACAAACATTCATCGTGTTGCAGACCTTGCGGTCTAAAGAATGGCTGATGATGTGAGCGAGATCTTGGGCATCGGCAGTTTGTCCCACAATGCTCCATGCTCCCCCGGTTCCATGAAGGCTGACCGGAGTACCAGATTGACGTGCTACCGCTCCTAGTTGAGCTACGGCCTCTCCGCTTCCGCGAGCCACAGCTAGTGACAGATCGGCATGCGAGAACAAGGCGTATCCAGCAGAACGCTCGGGTGAATCGACAAGTTGTACGCACCCAAGTGGCAGATCGTTCTCGTGAAGTGCCGGAACAAGTGCAAACTCCATAATTGCGCGAGCAGTGTTGAGGGCATCACTTCCGATTCGAAAGACCACAGTGTTTCCCGAACGCAGCACGCCAGTGGCATCTGCGAAAACATTTGGACGACCTTCAAATACAAAACCAACAACTCCTAGTGGGGCCTTGTGGGCTTCAACTGACCAAGAATCGTGTGACACCGACTCGGCACTTCCTGATGAAGAATCGGGAAGGTCGCGCCACATGTGGAGGGCCGCGACCATATCAAGACGCATCTTGTCATTGATGTGAAGACGGGTTACAGATCGACCTCGCTTAGTGGCGCTGTCAACATCAATGTCATTGGCGGCCTTGATCTGAAGGAAGATCTTGTCATTTTGTAAATTGGTGGCGAATGAATCAAAAAATTTGGTGATTTGATTCGCGTCAATTGTTGCTAGATGGGCGAAAGCCTGTTGAGCATGGGCCACAGCGCTATTGGCAATATCTGCTACTGCGGCTGGGATGTGTAAGAGATCGCCACTGTCCTGCACGACAACCAGACTGTCTCCAGAACGAAATTCCTGAGACAGCTTTGCTGAAACTGCAGACCAACGATTTCCTCCGAATGGGATCTTTTGTCCTTCGACGAGCGAATCAAGAACACCCTGATTTTGATGCTTCGGCTCGGCCATACGTGTCATGTTAGGAGACGGGGTGCCGCCTCCTACAACGCCGCCTCCATGAAGCGGGAGAATCAACCCAGCGTCTACCCTAGAAACGTGACTGACAATTCGGATAATCAGGTGTATTTCAGACAATTGCTTTCTGGTCGTGACTTCGCCGTCGGGGACTCTCTTGCCCAGCAGATGGTCAACTTTGTCTACCTGATTGGCGATCGCTCCACTGGTGAATGCATGGTGATTGACCCTGCCTACGCCGTCGATGACCTCGTCAACTACGCAAATAATGACGGAATGAAGATCACCGGTGCATTGGCGACGCACTATCACCCCGACCACATCGGGGGCTCAATGATGAACTACCGCATCGAAGGAATCACACGCCTACTCGAGCACGGTTCCGTTGGAATTCATGTGAACAAAGAGGAGTCTCCCTGGGTTTTGCGAACAACAGGAGTTTCCGAAAGCGATCTCGTTTCACATGAGGCCGGTGATGTCGTAAAGGTTGGAAGCATTGAAATCACTTTGGTGCACACTCCAGGTCACACTCCAGGTTCGCAATGCTTTCTGGTCAACGGTTGCTTGATTTCAGGCGACACTCTTTTCCTTGACGGATGTGGACGTACCGACTTGCCCGGTAGTGACCCCGAGATGATGTATCACAGCTTGCAGACTCTGAACAGTCTTCCAAGCTCGACAATCATTTATCCGGGCCATCAGTATTCGCAACCGGCGCATGAAACTCTTGGTCAGGTACAGCAACACAACTTTGTTTTGAAGCCAATGTCGAAAGATCAGTGGACGACGATTTTCGCGGGATAACAAGAATTGTTCTTTAGCCCACGATTGCGCCAATGAACGCGGAACAACCAGCCGCCAACAGAAGCACAAGGACGAAACGTCGAGCGTTTTCTTCATTCAGCCGTGGTTTGAGTTTCTGCCCAAGCAGAATTCCTAATCCAAGTACGGGCAAGCTCATCACCACGCCAATCAGCGAATCGGAATTCACATCACCCATGGCGACAAATGACGCAAGAGTGATGACGCCAGAGATTGTAAAGATCGCACTAATCGTCGCTCGAAACTGAGCGATCGGTAAACCTCGTCCTTGTAAGGCGAAAACTAACGGCGGCCCGTTGGTAGATAAAGACGATGACAGAGCTCCGCTCAAGAAACCAGAGACAATTTCTAGGCGGGGGCTGGAGTGCCTGAAATTTGAGTTTCGGGCCAAGAAAAGAACCGCCAAGAAGATCCCTGCTGCTAGGCATCCTTTGAGAACCCGTTCATCAACAAGGTTAAAAACCAAAAGACCAAAGGGAATGCCGAAAAGTGCTGACAAAGACAATCGCCTCACGAGAAACCATTGGGCATCCCGACGACCATTAAATGCTTGGAAGCTTGAGCTGCCTAGACCAAGAAAAGTCGAAATGATGACAGCATCATGGGGATCAACCGCCAAAACCATCAGTGGGACGGCCAGGAGTGCAAAACCGAACCCGACAATGTTCTGCACCACCGCGGCTACGCCGACTGCCAGCAATAAAACGACGATTTCGCTGCCAGACATTGAATCCGATTCTTGTCGTTGGGCCGACCTATGGTCATCGGCATTGGGCTTTACAAAATGTAAACTTAACCCGTGGCAACCGCAGTCCCCTTTCTTGACCTGAAACTTCCCTCGATTCAGGGCTGTGCCATTTCTCAGGACCGTTTGTTGGGGCGTCTTGATGAGTTGGCAACGATTGGCCCCATTGATGGTGGCGGTTCGTGTCGTCTCGCCTTAACCGATGCCGATCGCGATGGGCGCGACTTGGTGATGACGTGGATGAAAGACCTCGGTCTAGATGTTTCGGTTGATGGTGTGGGCAATATCGTCGGGACCTGGAACGTCGGAACTGGTTCACCAGTCATGACAGGCAGTCACATTGACACTGTGCGTACAGGCGGACGTTATGACGGAAACCTCGGAGTCATCGCTGGTCTTGAAGTGATTGAAACTTTAATGTCCGCTGGTTTGACACCCGCACGTCCATTTTCAGTTGGAGTCTTCACCAATGAAGAGGGTGCACGTTTTCAGCCTGACATGCTCGGCTCATTGGTGTATGTCGGAGGATTACCTCTTGAGACCGCTTTAGACACGGTCGCGATTGACGGAGCGATACTGGGAGACGAACTGCAACGCATTGGATATGCCGGTTCATCTCCGTGTCCAAGCGCTGCTCCACACGCATTCGTCGAATTGCATATCGAACAGGGGCCTCGGCTCGAAGCCGAAGGAGTTCAAATTGGTGCCGTGACTGGGGTGCAAGGTATCTCTTGGCAAGAAGTCACAATTGCCGGTCAGAGTAATCACGCTGGCACCACCCCAATGTCGCTTCGACACGATCCGGCTTACATCGCTGCAGAGATAGCGGTCTACCTACGGCAAATCGCACGTGAGTACGGCGGTAATCAAGTGTGTACTGTTGGCAAAATTGACTTACAACCGAACTTGATCAATGTCGTGCCCAAGAGCGCGACTCTCACTCTTGACGTGCGCAACACAGACGAAAAACTGTTGTGCGAGGTTGAAGCTAAGATCGCTCAGAAAATTTCTGAACTAGCCGAGGCTGAAGGAGTGACTATTTCTTCACGAGTGTTGGCACGCTTCGAACCAGTTGAGTTTGATGATCAGTTGACCGACCTCATTGTTGATTTATCTCAACACCACAATCGTTCTGTCATGTTGATGCCTTCTGGCGCGGGTCATGATGCCCAAATGTTGGCGCGAGTGTGCCCCACCACGATGATCTTTACGCCATCGGTTCAGGGCATCAGTCATAACCCGGCTGAATTTACTCATACCGAGGACCTAGTAGCCGGAACCAATATTCTGATGGACACGATGTGGGCTCTCGCCCATGTAGATCTTTCATCGCAGACTGGAGTGAAATGATGTCTCAACAATCTCGTGTTGTAGTCGTCGGAGCCGCTCAACTTGGCCCGATTCAGAAGGCTGATACTCGTGCCAGCGTGGTTGAACGTTTGATCGCATTGCTGCGCCAGGCCAAAGAGCGTTCGTGTGAACTCGTTGTTTTCCCCGAATTGGCACTGACCACTTTCTTTCCGCGTTGGTTTGTCGACGACATCTCTGAAGCTGATCATTGGTATGAAAAGTCGATGCCAAGCGTTGAAACTCAACCTCTCTTTGATGAGGCCAAGAAGCTTGGGATTGGTTTCTCTTTGGGCTATGCCGAACTGACCGAACCTGATCACCAAGGTGTTGTTCACCGGTTCAATACGCAGATCTTGGTTGAACGCGATGGTTCAGTCGTAGCTAAGTATCACAAAGTGCATATTCCTGGCCACGAACACCACGAACCTGACCGCCCTTTTCAGCATGCTGAGCGTTATTACTTCGAACCCGGTCCTGAAGGTTTCGGCGTCTGGGCAGCTTTTGGCGGCCTCTTCGGAATGATGATTTGTAATGATCGTCGTTGGCCAGAGTCGTATCGCGAAATGGGTCTTCAGGGTGTCGAAATGATTTTGTGTGGCTACAACACGCCGATTCATTACGTGCCGGACCCGAGTCAAGATATTTTGCAGGGATTCCATAACTCTCTCGTGATGCAATCTGGCGCCTACCAAAATGGAACTTGGGTTGTCGGCGTTGCGAAAGGCGGAGTTGAAGAAGGCGTTGATTCCCTCGGACAAACGTGCATTGTTGCTCCGAGCGGTCAAATAGTTGCTCAGACGTTGACAACTGATGATGAACTCATCGTTGCGGCCTGCGATCTTGATTGGTGTGAGCGTTACAAAGGCACTCTCTTCAATTTCGATCGCTACCGCCGCCCCGAGGTGTACACCCGTATTACACAGCAGCGTGGGGCAATCGTTTCACCGGAAAACCAAGCAGCGATGAAGGACCAGACTCATGACTGATATCGCACATAATCCGCACCGTCTTTCGACCCGGCGGGTGTCGTTGCAGGTCAATGGTCAAGAAGTGAATGTCAGTGCCGAGCACCCCCATCTGCTGGCCGCTTTGCGCGATGAACTCGATATCACTTCACCGAAGGATGGATGTTCGCCCTCTGGCCAATGCGGATGTTGCACTGTTCTCATCGACGGCAAGGTGGTTGTCAGCTGCCAGCAATCCCTAGAAAAAGTTGCGGGCAAATCGGTCGTCACCCTTGAAGGCCTCGAGGAAGCAGAACGTGACTCTTACGCAAATGCATTTGCGGCTTGTGGAGGATTGCAATGTGGTTTTTGTATCCCCGGCATCGTGATGCGTGCCAAAGGTCAAATTGACAAAAAGGGAGCAGCACTCACCAAGACCGATATGAGTCGCCATCTCGGGGCAAATCTGTGTCGTTGTACTGGATATGTAAAAGTACTTGACGCGATTGAGGCAGTGGCGCAGGGCAAACAACTTGTACCTCAGCAGCCAACTGGTCTTGGTTCTGGCGGAATGAAATATGAAGCCAAGGAGTTAACTCTTGGCGATCGTGGATACGTCGACGATATTCGTATTCCCGGGATGCTCCACGCCGCTCTCGTTCTAACTCAACACACTCGTGCCGATATCACAGCCATCAATACTGAAGCTGCGCAAAAGGCTTCGGGAGTTGTCGCAGTTTTCACTGCAAGCGATATTCCGGCCGAGCTTCGAGTTGGGCTTATTTATAAAGACTGGCCGGTCATGATTCCGGTTGGTGGTCGCACGAGCTACGGCGGAGACGTATTGGCGATAGTTGTCGCCGACACTCGAATCGCAGCACGAGCCGCCGTAGCGCTCGTTGAAGTGCAGTATTCCCCTCTCAAGCCAATTACTGATCCCCTGTTCGCCATCACCAATCAAGAAATCGCCGTTTGGGGAACTGATTCAAATATTTTGAGTATCAGTAAGTATTCACGCGGCAACGTAGAAGTTGCCTTGGCCGCAGCGCCTCATGTCGTGCACGAAATTTTCGATACTCAGCGAATCGAACATGCATTCTTAGAACCCGAGAGTTCGCTGGCGGTGCCGTCTTCTATCGATGGCGTTCGGAATCTTCATGTCTATTCGGGTGGTCAAGGGGTCTGGGATGATCGTAATGACATCGCCCGCGTTCTCGGTATTGACAATTCGCAAGTCACCGTTGAATTGGTAACTAACGGTGGAGCCTTTGGTGGCAAGGAAGACATGAGCAATCAAGCTCATGCTGCTCTTGCAGCTTGGTTGCTCGACGTTCCTGTGAAATGCACTTTGTCGCGTGAAGAATCATTTTTGATGCACGCCAAACGCCACCCGATCCACATGGAATACACCGCGGCTTGCGACGAAGAGGGTCGTCTGGTCGCTCTTCGGGTTCGTGCACTCGGTGACAGCGGCGCTTATGCGAGTGTCGGTATGAAAGTTCTTGAGCGCATGGCTGGTCACGCAAGCGGCCCGTACTCGATGGACAACATTGATGTTGAGGCAATTGCTGCGCGAACTAACAATCCGGTGTGTGGTGCTTTCAGGGGCTTTGGAGCCAATCAAGCCCAGTTCGCTATGGAAGGCATCATGGATCGCCTTGCACAAAAAGTCGGTATCTCGGGTTGGGAGATGCGTAAACGCAATGTCATCAAGCCAGGAGCCGTTTGGGGTCCTGGTCAGATTATGGATGATGGTTGTCTGGGCGCCGAACGGTGTCTCGACGAGATCAAACCCTTTTACGACGAAGCGATCGCGTCCGGGCAGGCCGTCGGGCTCGGTCTCGGTCTGAAGAACTCTGGGCTAGGTAACGGATTCAAAGAAGTCAGTGGTGCAGTGGTTCACTTTCGTGCTGACGGGATTGTTGAGGTTCGTCATGGATGGACCGAGATGGGTCAAGGAATCAACACCGTCGCACTGCAAGTAGCGGTTCACGAACTAGGTATAGATCCAGACAAGATTCGCGTCATCGTTGACACAACTCGCGAACTGGGATTTGGACAGACCACTGGATCACGCGGAACCTTAATGGGGGCTGGCGCAGTAAAGGCCGCCTGTGAAGCCGCACGCTCAGCCGACTGTGCGGTTGGCGTCGATCACTACGGAGAATACCGAGTCGACTGGACCCAGAAGTTAGGCGAAGTAGAGAATCCAACGATCCACTCAACATTTGGATATGCCGCACAACTAGTCACTGTTGATCGATCAACCGGAAAAGTAACCGATGTTGTAGCCGCTCACGATGTGGGTAGAGCAGTCAATCCAACTTTGTGCGAAGGTCAAATCGAAGGTTCTGTGCATATGGGACTTGGTTATGCCCTATCAGAAAACTTTCCATCAGATCCCGAAACAGGATTTCCCACGAATACGACACTACGTTCACTCGGAATTATTCGAGCCAAAGATATGCCGCCAGTAAAAGTCGTATTGGTTGAATCACCAGAGCCGAATTCTCCGTACGGAATCAAGGGAGTAGGCGAAATTGGTCTTGTGCCAACTGCCGGGGCTGTAGCCGCTGCTCTGCACGACTACGACGGCCTATGGCGAACAGTGTTACCAATGCGTCCCACCAACGAAGACAACGACTGATATGTCAAGCACGACACCTGGTCTTGTTTGCGGTCACCACCATTTGTACTCATCCCTCGCGCGAGGTATGCCTGCTCCCCCAAAACAGCCCAGCAACTTCTTAGAGATTTTGCAACAAGTTTGGTGGCGCTTAGATTGCGCCCTCGATCTTGACATGATCTATTGGTCCGCAAAATTGGGTGCCGTTGAAGCCTTGATGAACGGGACAACTGGGATCATTGACCATCACGAAAGCCCCAATGCAATTGAAGGAAGTCTTGACGTGATCGCACAGGCCTGCGAGGAAGTCGGCGTCAAAGTTGTTTGTTCCTACGGTGTCACCGATCGTCACGGTGTCGAAGCTGGTCAACGTGGACTTGAAGAAAATCGACGCTTCATCGCCAGCGGTGGTCGTGGCATGGTGGGCGTGCACGCGGCATTCACATGCTCTGATGAGTTGTTAAACGACGCTGCAGGACTAGCGGTTGATCTAGGCGTGGGTGTGCACATTCATGTTGCTGAAGGTATCGATGATGTTGCTGCGGGTGAACGACTAGAAGGTCTCGCTCAAGAGAACTGGCTTTTGGTTCATTGTGTTCACCTCGACCGCGATCTACGCGGAACTATCGCTCATAACCCGCGGAGCAATATGAATAACGGTGTCGGCTATGCGCGGCCTGCGCAGCGTAAAAACAATGTCATCCTCGGCACCGACGGGATCGGGGCAGACATGCTTGAAGAAGTCCGGCTGGCTTACGTGGCTGCTCGAGCCGACAATGTCCTTCTCTCCCCCGAACTCGCTTGGTCGTGGTTACAAAATGGCTATGACTTCATTCCGGAATGTCGCGATGACAAGGTTGTCTGGAACTATGACCATGTTGACAGTGCGTGGCATGTTGCCTTTACTCCAGGTACTCGCGCTCTGAATGTTCAATCCTCAACGGGCGAAGTTCTGCTTCAAGATGGTCGACCCACGCGAGTAGATCTCAGCGAAGTACGGCGTAAGGCGTCCGAAGCCGCTCAACGACTATTTTCCAAACTCTAAACAAACACACGACACAAGGGCATGAACAACTATGAGCCAATCGACGAATATTCAACCCGTAGCGATTTATCTTCAGGATGCACATCCCATCCGTGAGGGAATGCAATTTGCTCAGTACGCCGAAAGCAAAGGGTTCGATGCTGTGTGGCAAGCAGAGAGTCGGCTCGTACGTGAAGCGACAGTTCCGATGGCAGCATTTGCGAGTGTTACCGATCGAATCAAAGTTGGTAGTGGCGTGGTTGATTGTTGGAGCCGAAATCCAGCACGACTTGCCGCAACATTTTCGACTCTTGACGACCTGGCGCCAGGTCGAGTGATTTTGGGTATTGGTGCTTGGTGGGATCCGCTCGCCCAAAAAGTCGGCATTGATCGTTCAAAGCCGCTCCGCGTCATGCGCGAAATCGTGACCACCGTTCGTGCTTTGTTGAACAACGAAACTGTCACATTTGACGGCGAATACGTTCATCTTGATGGAGTCGAGCTCGATTACGTCTATCAGGAACGGCGACCCAAGGATGTTCCGATTTACATTGGTGCAACAGGTATGCAAATGATGGAACTCACGGGCGAGATTGCTGACGGTGCCGTTTTGAACTATCTCGTTTCTCCTGACTACAACGATCAGGCTCTCGAGGCTCTGGAAAAGGGAGCCGCTAAGGCCGGCAAGTCGCTCAGCGACATTGACCGGCCACAACTTGTCGTGTGCAGTGTGCACGAGGACCGACAAACAGCTCTTGATATGGCGCGTCTCATGGTGACTCAATATCTAGGTCAGCAGCCTCACATTATGAAAGCCTCTGGAGTGCCTCAATCGTTACTCGACAAAGTTGGCGAAGTTCTCACTTGGCCAGCGAGTCACGAACAGGTAGTCGCGGCCAGCAAATTGGTCCCCGACGAAATTGTTCAGATGTTGACGGCCAGTGGAACACCAGCCGAAGCCCGCGCCAAGGTGAAGCATTACATCGACCACGGATGCACTTGCCCCATTCTGTATCCATTGGGTGACGTTAAAGCGACAATTGATACTTTCGCCAACTGGGACGGCTTGTCATAATTTCAGTCTTTTGGCTGAGATCTAGCGATGACGAAATAGTCGAACATCACGAGACACTTCGATATGACGAGCGACGGTCGCTGCTGCAACCATCGAAGGTCCGACAAAGATCAACGCTACAAAGGGCGCTGGAATGCCGGGTGACCAAATAGTTCCGAAAAGAACGCCAAATACCCAAATTGAAATTGCCGCCATATTCCACACTCGCCACTGAACGACGCGAACGGGATGAGCAAACTGCACATTGGTCATCGTGAGTATTGATAAACAAGCCACAACGATCAACGTGACTGAATGAGGACTATCTAAGAGCCACAATGTGGGAATCACCATGTTCCACGATGCAGGGAAACCATGAAACCAACTGTCTGAATCTTGTTGGTCGGTGCGGCTAAACCACAAGCACGAGAACATCAAGAGTGCAGCGACGGCAATCATTCCTGATCGATCGTGACTTACCATATTGAATTCCCAAAGGAACGCGGCCGGAACGAGAACGCACGTGACGAAGTCGATCACGAGATCGAGCACGTAACCGTCAAACTTTGTGGTGGCTTCGTCGGGTAATAGTCGACGGGCCAATGGACCATCGATTCCGTCAATCAGCTGTGCGACGAGTAACCAAATGATGGCCAAGCGTGCCGAGCCATCGAGAACGGCCACTAACGCCGCCATACCGACCAGAACGCCAGTTGCAGTAAAGGCGTGTAGCGCAAGAGACATATCTCGAGACGGACTCACCGTCGACTCTGATCGAGATTGAGATTTATTAAACACAGCCCGAAAACCCTACGCCCCTTTAGCCTTCAGACTGTGGCAACGAGGCAAAATTCACTGGAACGCGCCTGGTTTATCGCTGTCTTGGTGTGGAGCATCTTCCGAATTGTCTTTGCTGACGTATTTTTCGCTCAATATGGAGTCAATATCTGGATTTTCGCGGCGTTTGAGTTCGTTTCATCACCAATTTTCGCTCGGGCAACCGCAAAAATGGTTCTCGCCCTCTCAACCCATCAAATACTCAATTCGATGTTTTGGGGAGTCATCACGTTGTCGAGCTTCGCTGCTCCCGACGTCTACCTTCTCACAACTGGCAAGAACCTCCCCTGGACGGCCTATCTGGTGGTCATCAGCGTCATGATGATTGGCGGAGCAGTGTCACTCATCAAAATGCGCTTGAACGCCCGAGATTTGCGACTCTCTCACGGTTAAGTCCTCTTTCCAGTTGTTTACAAAATGTAAACTGAACCCGTGCCAGTCCTCATTCCCCGAAGCGTTGATGAACTCGTTGACATCTTTCAAGAGCACCCCGCGGCAAAATTGCTCGCTGGGGGCACCGACTACATGGTTGAGGTGAACCTGCACGGACGCAAACCCGAAACCATGATTAGTTTGCGCCAAGTAAAAGAGTTGTCCGAATGGTCGGTCCGCTCGACTCAGCGAAGTATCACTATTGGAGCGGGTCTGCCCTATGCCGACATGGAGCATGGCGAGATTGCGCGATTAGTTCCGGCTTTAGCCCAAGCCGCCCGTACAGTCGGTTCTCCTCAGATTCGTGCTGCAGGAACACTTGGCGGGAACCTTGGAACTTGCTCGCCGGCTGGAGATTCTCTACCGGTCCTCGCAGCTTTAAACGCAACCATTCATGTCATCGGTCCGGATGGAAATCGTGATGTTGAATTTTCAGATTTCATGATTGGTGTCAAAAAGAATTCACTTCGCCCAGCAGAATTCGTCCATTCAGTTTCAATGCCAATTGTTGATGGTTGGCAGGGGTATGCAAAAGTTGGAACGCGCAATGCGATGGTCATTTCAACTGCATCAGCTTGTCTTGTTCGCGACTCAGACGAAGGAATTGTTTCCATCGCACTGGGATCGGTCGGACCAACAGTCATCCGTTGTCATGGAGCCGAAACTTGGTTGATGAAGACGATGTCACTTCGTGCGGAATCAACACTCGATCCCGTAGTTGCTCAAGAGTTTGGTCAGAGGGTTGCGCAAGAATCGCGTCCCATTGACGATCATCGTTCAACCGCTGAATATCGACGCCATGCCGTTGGCGTATTAGCTCAACGTCTATTGCTGAGGTCATTTTCATGAGTATCAATATTCCGGTTTCTGGTCAGTCAAATGAGATTTACTCGTTAAGCGTCAACGGACAAGTGCATCAGGTTAAAGACGCATGGATCGGCGAGAGCCTCTTGTATGTCTTGCGTGAGCGTCTTGGTCTACCTGGGTCTAAAGGTGCTTGCGAGCAAGGTGAATGTGGAAGCTGCACGGTGATCGTAGACAGCAAAGCAGTTTGCTCGTGTCTTGTCATGGCTGCAGATGCCGTCAATACAGAGATTTTGACAGTTGAAGGTCTTGGTCCGAATGGCGCACTCACCGACGTCCAGTCGGCATTCTTGTCTGAAGGCGGAGTTCAGTGCGGCTTTTGCACGCCTGGATTCATTGTCGCTGTTCATCATCTTCTCGAGAGCAATCCAAGCCCGACTGATGATGAGATTCGCGAGGCACTTTCTGGAAACATCTGTCGTTGCACCGGTTACGGCCGAATTTTGGAAGCAGTTCGCACAGTCGCTGATCAACGGAGAACCAACTCGTGAGTACAACTTCTGCATCAACGGCTTTGCGTCACGGCACGCTCGGAACAAGCGCCAGCAGACCGGACGGCGTCGCCAAAGTTCAAGGTGGATTCGCCTTTTCGAGTGACATGTGGGCCGACAACATGTTGTGGGGCGCAACTCTTCGCAGCCCCCACCCCTATGCTCGCATCGTTGCAATTGATGTTTCAGGCGCCTATGCGATTGATGGAGTCGTCACAGTTGTGACAGCGGTTGATGTGCCTGGCAAGTTGACTTATGGACTGATCGTTCAAGATCAACCTGTATTTGCCGCGATCGGCGACACAGTTCGTTATAGCGGTGAACCCATTGCTGCAGTTGCGGCAGACCATCCCGAGACATGTCAACGCGCTTTGGCGGCGATCAAGGTGACCTACGAAGTTTTGACTCCCGTGACCGATCCGGAAGATTGCATCGCAGGTGTTGCCGAACAGATCCACCCTGATGGCAATATCTTTCGCCATCAGCGAATCGTAAGTGGAGATACATCTGTCGTCGGAGCCGTTCAAGTTGAGGGTGAATACGAAATCGGCATGCAGGATCAAGCGTTCTTGGGGCTTGAATCGGCTTTGGCTATTCCAGATTCAAATGGCGCAGGACTCGAGATGTATGTGGCGACGCAGTGGCTCCATGAAGATCGCAAGCAGATCGCCGATTGCTTGAATATTCCCGAAGAGAACATTCGGCTCGTCTTGGGCGGAGTCGGTGGCGCTTTTGGCGCACGAGAAGATATCAGTTTGCAAGTCCACACTGCTCTCCTCGCGATGAAGGCTGGTCGACCAGTCCGCATTTCGTACGGACGCGAAGAAAGCTTCTACGGTCATGTGCACCGTCACCCAGCCAAGATCTGGATGAAGCATCATGCCGATCTCAACGGCAAGATCGTCAAGATCGAATCGCGCATGGTGTTTGACGGTGGTGCCTATTGCAGCACATCGCCGGCGGTTCTCATCAACGGCATCACGCACACGCAAGGACCGTACAAGTGCGATAACGCAATTGTTGATGGTTGGGCGGTTCGTACCAATAATCCACCGTGTGGAGCAATGCGTGGATTTGGTGTCGTACAAGCGTGTTTCGCCCATGAAAGCCAAATGGAGAAACTTGCCGCAGTTGTGGGAGTCTCCCCCGTTGAGATTCGCTTACTGAACGCCATGGAAACTGGTGACCGCATGATTACCGGCCAAATCATGGACAGTGTTGCACCAGTGGCCCAATGCATCCGAGAAACAGATGCAATACCAATGCCTGCGCCACTCGAAAACAATGCCGACCTTCGCACTATTCCTGGTGGCACTGGCTTGACGGCACAACCTTCAAATATTCGCCGTGGTGTTGGTTGGGGTGTGAGCATCAAGAACCTGATGTACAGCGAAGGTTTTGACGACTTCTCCACGGCGCGTTGTCGGATTAGTAATGGTGTTGTCACCATCAAGTTCGCGACTTCTGAAGTTGGTCAAGGGTTTACGATGTTGGCTCAACAGATCGCTCGAACTGTGCTCGGCGTTGATGAAGTCATTCTTGACACCATCGATACTCAAGTTGGCTCGGCCGGTTCTACTTCGGCTAGTCGTCAAACCTGGATGAGTGGTGGAGCAGTTCAAGTCGCTTGCCAAGCTGCACTTGCTCAGTTATTTGATCATGTTGCAACAAAGTTTGAGATGACTCGTTCTGAACTCGAGATTGACGGTACTGACATTGTGGACCGTTTAACTCAGCGCCGCGTAACAGTGAGCGAGGCCATCAGTGAGATCGAAATTGATTGCACCGAGGAATATCATCATCCTCCAACCGAAGATCTAGACGAAAATGGCCAGGGAAATTGTCACGTCGCTTATGCATTCGTTGCGCATCGAGCGGTCGTCGACGTCGATCCCGAACTTGGTCTTATAAAAGTGGTGCAAATTGCCACGGCACAAGATGTCGGTCGAGTTTTAAACCCGCTTGCTGCCATGGGCCAGATTGAAGGCGGTATCGCGCAAGGTCTTGGCTTAGCGGTGATGGAAGAAATCATTGTTAAAGATGGCAAGGTCCGTAATCCGAGCTTTACGGATTACTTGCTCCCCACTTTCCTTGATTCCCCCACCGTCGAAATGGTTTTCATTGAAGAGCATGAACCAAAGTCTCCACTCGGCGCCAAAGGTATCGGTGAACCACCTTGTATTTCGGTGACTCCGGCCATCGCCAATGCCATTCGTCAAGCAGTCGGTCGCGAACTACCGCGAGTTCCGATTCGACCGTACGACATTTGTTTATAAAATTGTCAGTGGGTTTGCAGTCCTAGACGTTCGAGCACGTCTTCGGGAGCATTGATCTCCAGCAACGCTTCTTTCAGTCTTCGCACGAGACTCTTCTCAATTTCTGTTTGCACAGTGCCATGAACTGCAGCGAGGTTGTCGAGTTCGCCAGGATCAACGTTTCGGTCGAATAAGAGATTTTCATTCTTGAGACCGCCGTAAGCCCAAAAGGGCAAGAAATCACCTTGCATAAATGGCTGTCGGATGACCGGCACTGAACTTCCAGGCATCGCATCAAGATAGGCGCGTTGATCAGGGCGAGGTAATCGAATATGTGGCATTGAATGAACCGGCATTGTGCTCCAACGGTTTGACCACATCGACAATGGAAAACCGTCGCCCACTGATCCGCGGGTGTACGTGTAGTTCTGCGTCACCAGTTGAACTTCGCGTCCCCAATAACCAGACAAACAGTGATCGCGAACAGAAGATGCTTTCTGTTCAATCAGAGGCACTAGCGAGCGACCATGTGTGCGATGTTCAACAGAAATTCCGTATACGTCGCACAGAGTGGCATGAATATCAACCGTTGTTGTGAGGGCTTGTTCGCGGCGTGGCTCAATGCCAGGCCAACGAATCATCATCGGAATATGGCCGAGCGTATTGTGGATCGGAAAACCTGGCTTGCCCCAAACGTCAAACTCACCGAGATAATGCCCGTGATCGGTGCAAATAATGACCGCCGTTTCATCAGCGTCAGGCGAGGCATCAATTGCATCAAGCAACTTGCCAAACCAATGATCAATCATCGAGAGTTTTGCGCCGTATGCGGCTCGAAGCGACCGACCTTCTTCTTCGGTAATCAGCCCATTCTTCAGACCATCAATCACATACGGAGGCCAAATCATCCATGGATCTTCTTCGTGGGCGCGGTACTTCGAAGCCCAAGGTTCAGGTGTGTCAAAAGGTTCATGCGGATCAAATTCATCAATCACCAACAACGAACGTTCGTGATGACCGGCGTTGGTTTTGACCCACCGCACAGCAGCCTGCATCGTTTGTGGACCTGGAAAATCATCTTCAGTCTTAAACCAAGTGCGCGAATCCTGATATTTGAAGTGCCCGCGTCGGGGTTCATCAACTGGAAGGGCCGGTGTGCCAACCCACGACGGGTCAGGACGCGTCTTCCACGGATCGTTCTCATGCCCGCGCACGTATTCCCAAGCTTCAAAATCAATGTGATAATTCTCGCCACCACATTCAAATAAGTGAGGA
>Ga0255115_1000166_pt1 | contig 19582 bp, 13 predicted proteins | sample Law_Law_RepB_8h_FD_188474 | JGI IMG/M metagenome (GOLD analysis project Ga0255115, IMG submission 188474) | Freshwater microbial communities from St. Lawrence River, New York, United States - Law_Law_RepB_8h | ecosystem: Environmental > Aquatic > Freshwater > River | place: USA: New York... | reverse complement strand
CAAAATGGAAATCTTCTTAAAACTAGACAATGTTGTTCACCACATTAAAGACAAAGTAGTAGAAATATGCGTGCACGTTCCCAAACATGATTTTTTTGTGAAGGATAGTGCTAAAACTTTTGAAGCGGCGTTTGATGGCGCTTTTGATGCGATGGTCGCTCAAATCAAAAAACACAAAGAAAAATTAGCGGCTTAATTTTTGCGGGTTAGTCCCACCAAAATACTGGATTTAGTAGTACCGGCCTCCCTAACGGGAGGCCTTTTTTGCGCCATCTTTTGCCGTTTTGTGCAGGCTTTTTGGATCCATATAAGCGCACTTGCCCCAACACCTCAAAAAACTGTTAAAAACTCTTGGAAAATTTATGGTCCAAAATTTTGCCGAATAAAGTTTTCCATTACCTTTGCCGTCCCTTAAAAGAGGTTGTTCTTTTTTTATAGAAGTATAATGCCGGAGTAGCTCAGTTGGTAGAGCAACTGATTTGTAATCAGTAGGTCGCGGGTTCGAGTCCCATCTTCGGCTCTATTTTTTATAACAAATACTTCTAGTAGGGCAGATGGCCGAGTGGTTAAAGGCGACAGACTGTAAATCTGTTCTCTCACGAGTACGTAGGTTCGAACCCTACTCTGCCCACTTAGTTCTTTAAAATAACTGATTACAATGCGAAAGCTTTGTAAAACAAGCGGAAGTAGCTCAATTGGTAGAGCGATAGCCTTCCAAGCTATAGGTTGCGGGTTCGACCCTCGTCTTCCGCTCCATGTTCGTTTGGAGCTACCAGGCTTTAAACGAGGCTAAGCCGTTGTAGCTCAGGGGTAGAGCACTTCCTTGGTAGGGAAGAGGTCGTGAGTTCGATTCTCACTAACGGCTCTAATCTATGTTACAACGCATAATAATAGTTAAAAGCGCAAAAAATTACCTAATTTAGCGCGCCGATAACAACAAAGCATAAAAAAAGGAACACCAAAAAAGCAATTTTTCCGAAAGGAATGATTCGAAATAAATAAAGCCCAAAAGGCAAATTTTTTTAAAACACAAATAAAACCGATAAAAATGTCTAAAGAGACCTTTAAGAGGGAAAAACCTCACGTAAACGTTGGTACCATTGGTCACGTTGACCACGGTAAAACCACCTTAACTGCTGCCATCACATCGCTTTTGGCTAAAAAGGGCATGGGTAACGTCGCAAAAAAATATGATGAAATCGATGGTGCTCCGGAAGAAAGAGAGCGTGGTATTACCATTAATACTGCCCACGTAGAATATCAAACCGATAATCGTCACTATGCGCACGTAGACTGTCCAGGTCACGCTGACTATGTTAAGAATATGATTACAGGTGCTGCACAAATGGATGGTGCCATCCTAGTAGTTGCTGCAACTGATGGTCCGATGCCACAAACCAAAGAGCACATCCTTTTGGCTCGTCAGGTAGGTGTACCTAGTATCGTTGTTTTCATGAACAAAGTAGACTTAGTTGATGATGTTGAATTATTAGAATTAGTTGAAATGGAAATCCGTGAGTTATTAACTTTATACGGTTTCGATGGTGACAATACACCAATCATTCAAGGTTCTGCAACTGGTGCGCTTTCTGAAGATCCACAATGGGTTGCTAAGATCGACGAATTAATGGCTGCAGTAGATTCTTATATTCCACTTCCTCCACGTCCAGTTGATATGGCGTTCTTGATGTCAGTAGAAGATGTATTCTCGATTACAGGTCGTGGTACAGTTGCTACAGGTCGTATCGAGCGCGGTATCATCAAAGTAGGTGAAGGTGTTGAAATCGTTGGTTTGATGGATGCGCCTCTTACTTCTACAGTAACTGGTGTTGAAATGTTCAAAAAATTATTGGACGAAGGTCAAGCTGGTGATAACGCAGGTTTATTACTACGTGGTATTGAGAAAAAAGATATCCGTAGAGGTATGGTAATCTGTAAGCCAGGTTCTATTACGCCGCACACTGAATTTAAGGGTGAGGTTTATGTACTATCAAAAGAAGAAGGTGGACGTCATACTCCATTCTTTAATAAATACCGTCCTCAATTCTATTTCCGTACAACAGACGTAACTGGTGAGTGTACACTTCCAGCTGGTACAGAAATGGTTATGCCTGGTGATAACACCAACTTAACTGTTAAATTAATCCAACCTATCGCAATGGAAAAGGGTCTTAAGTTTGCGATTCGTGAAGGTGGTAGAACAGTAGGTGCAGGTCAGGTAACTGAAATCATCAAATAAGCTCAAAGCGAAAGCTTTTAGCTGCAAGCAAATAGATTTTATTATATTTGCAAATAATTCTAAAAGCTGTTCCGCTACAAACGGAATAGCTTTTAGCTTTATACGGGCATGGTGCAACGGTAGCATACGGGTCTCCAAAACCTTTGATCTGGGTTCGAATCCTAGTGCCCGTGCTAAGGTTTTATTTTTTTAAATTATTAATTTGTTCTCATGAACAAGATCACAACTTACTTCAAAGAAAGTTACAACGAGTTACTAGAAAAAGTGACCTGGCCAACTTGGAATCAGTTGCAACAAAGTACTATAATTGTACTTGTCGCTACTGTTATCATTACCGCATTTGTGTGGGTTATGGATTTCTCTAGCAACCAATTGCTGAAGTTGATTTATTCATTATTCAAGTAATCTAATCATGGAAGCATTAACAGATATTATAACTCCAGAAACCCCTGCGGTAGCTAAGCCTGAGACAAAATGGTATGTGCTTCGTGTAGTGAGTGGTAAGGAGCGTAAAATTAAAGAGTATCTTGATAAAGATATTTTAAGAAGCGGTTGGCAAGATCTTATCAAACAGATCTTCTTACCTATGGAAAAAGTATACAAAGTGCAAAACGGTAAAAAAGTAATGCGCGAAAAAAACTATTTCCCAGGCTACGTAATGATTGAAGTGCTAGATGGTAAATTAAATGATGACATGGTCATGCACATTAGCAACATTACCAATGTGATGCACTTTTTAACAGATGGAAAAGGCTCTAAGGGTAACATTATTTCTTTGCGTAAAAGCGAAGTGAATAAAATGTTGGGTAAGGTGGATGAAATGAATGATATGGGTGGAAGCATTAGTGAGCCATTTATCCTGGGTGAAACCATCAAAATTATTGAAGGTCCTTTCAACGACTTTAACGGTGTTATCGAAGAAGTTAACGAAGAGAAGAAAAAACTAAAAGTTACCGTTAAAATCTTTGGACGTTCTACTCCAGTAGAACTCAGCTACATGCAAGTAGAAAAAATTAGCTAATAAAGATTCTAACGTATTGATAATGAATTTTTTAAGGGCTACCCAACGGGTAGCCCTTATTTTTTTGAATTTCGCTTGTTTTTTTGCCATTTAATTGTACCTTTGCTGCCCCAAAAGTTCTTTTTACGAAGAATGATTGACTTTGGGAGTAGGTCCATAATAAATATGGCACTACGCTATAACCAATTAAATCAAAAAAAATGGCTAAAGAAATCACAGGCTACGTAAAGCTGCAGGTTAAAGGCGGTCAAGCCAATCCTGCACCTCCAGTAGGTCCAGCCCTTGGTTCCAAGGGTGTTAACATCATGGAGTTCTGTAAGCAGTTCAATGCTAGAACTCAAGACAAACAAGGAAAAGTTGTTCCTGTTTTAATTACGGTGTACGCAGATAAGTCTTTCGACTTTATCATCAAAACGGCACCAGCCCCAGTTCAATTAATGGAAGCTGCTAAAATCCAAAAAGGATCTAAAGAAAGCAACCGTGACAAAGTGGGTAAAGTTACTTGGGCGCAAGTAGAAGAAATCGCTAAAGACAAGATGTCTGACTTAAATGCATTTAGCCTTCACAGTGCAATGAGCATGGTGGCGGGTACTGCACGTAGTATGGGTATCACAGTAGATGGTCAAGCTCCTTGGGAAAATTAATTTATTCACCTTCAATTATTAAAAAATGTCACTTACTAAAAAAAGAAAAGTAGCAGTTACAAAGGTGGATAAAAACAAATCTTATTCCCTTAAAGAAGCGTCTACACTTGTAAAAGAAATTAACTGTACAAAATTTGATAGCTCTGTAGATTTACACATTCGTTTAGGTGTAGATCCTAAAAAAGCAGACCAACAAGTTAGAGGTACTGTATCATTACCACACGGTACTGGTAAAACAAAAAAAGTATTGGTTCTTTGTACACCTGATAAAGAAGCAGCTGCTAAAGAAGCAGGTGCAGATTATGTAGGTCTTGATGAATTCATCGCAAAGATCGAAAGCGGTTGGGTTGATATTGATGTAATCATTGCAACACCATCAGTAATGCCTAAGATTGGTAAATTAGGTAAAGTATTAGGTCCTCGTAACTTAATGCCAAACCCTAAAACAGGTACTGTTACAAATGATGTAGCAGGTGCTGTTAATGAAGTAAAAGGTGGTAAAATTGCTTTCAAGGTTGATAAAGCGGGTATCGTTCATGCTTCAATTGGACGTGTCTCTTTTGCACCAGATAAGCTTTCCGAAAATAGTACTGAGTTAATCAACGCTATTATTAAGTTAAAGCCATCTTCTTCTAAAGGAACTTACATCAAAGGTGTTAGCATGGCTAGCTCCATGAGTCCTGGCATTATGTTAGACACAAAATCATTAATGAACTAATTCCTGGTGATTTCTATCAAGTAGAAAAATGACCCGGGTTTTTAAAAAAGATCAGACATGACAAAAGATCAAAAAAATGAAGTGATTGAGGTTCTTAAACAAAAGTTCACTCAATACAATAACTTCTATATTACCGATACAGAATCTTTATCTGTAGCGCAGGTTTCTGCACTTCGTCGTACTTGTTTTGATAAGCAAGTAGAAATGAAAGTTGCAAAAAACACGCTTATCCGTAAAGCATTAGAAGCTATCGATGCAGAAAAATATGCTGCGATTTATCCAGCATTAAATAATGTTACTGCGTTAATGTTCTCTGAAAATCCTAAAGAACCAGCTGTTATTATCAGCGCGTTCAGAAAGGGTGGAGACAAGCCTCAATTAAAAGCGGCGTTCATCAATGGAGATGTTTACTCTGGCGATAACACACTTAAGGCGTTAACACAAATTAAAACGAAGAACGAACTTGTTGGTGAAGTTCTTGGATTATTACAATCTCCGGCTAAGCGCGTAATTGCTGCTTTATTAAACCACGCCGAGAATGGTAGTTCAAAGACAGAAGCTGAAGTTGTTGTAGCATCTGTAGAAGTTGCTGTAGAAGAAGCTGCTGCACCAGTTGTAGAAGCGGCTCCTGACTCAGAACCAGAAGCGTAAAAATATCCCAGGCCTGAGGGAAAATAAAGGCAAATTTTTTTAAACCCTCCGCCGGACTTGTAACAAAGTATGAAGGCGGAAAAAATTTAAATCAAATGGCAGACGTAAAATCATTAGCTGAACAATTAGTAAGCTTAACAGTAAAAGAAGTACAAGAATTAGCTGATGTATTAAAAGCTGATTACGGTATTGAACCAGCTGCTGCTGCAGTTGTAGTAAGCGCAGGTGACGGCGGAGCTGCTGCTGTAGAAGAGAAAACATCTTTCGATGTAATCTTAGTAAGCGGCGGTGCTAGCAAATTAGGCGTAGTTAAAATCGTAAAAGAATTAACTGGCTTAGGACTTAAAGAAGCAAAAGATCTAGTTGACGGTGCACCAAAACCAGTTAAAGAAGGTGTTTCTAAAGCAGAAGCTGACGATATCGTAGCTAAGCTTAAAGAAGCTGGTGCTGAAGTAGAAGTAAAGTAATTTACGGCTAATTCTAGTCCAATACATTCAAAAAAAAGCGGTTTCAACCTTGTTGAAACCGCTTTTTTTATGCCATCTTGCTATATTTTTCTCGAACCCAGCTCAATTTTAACAAAATTGTTTTTCTAAAAATATGCTGGTAATCAATATTTTACAAAAAATCCAACAAAAAATCAGCCATTTTTCATGACAGGCTGACTTTTGCGGTAAAAATTATTGATTTTTTGGACATTTTGGTCCAGTATTTGTTTGTTTCCTGCCCCTCATTTCGTACCTTTGCAAATCTTAAATTGGGATACTTGTCTCAATATTTTTTGTATTTAAACCGGTTTTATATACATGTCTACAACAATTTTGAACAACAGGGTCAACTTTGGTAAAACAAAGCACTTGGCAGAAACGCCAGACTTACTCGACATTCAGTTAGAGTCATTTAGAGAATTTTTTCAGTTAGAAACAACACCAGACCGCAGAAATGTGGAAGGCTTGTTCCGTGTGTTTAAGGAAAATTTTCCGATTACAGACACGCGTAACATTTTCGTACTAGAGTTCCTAGATTACTTTATTGATCCCCCACGTTACACACTCGACGAGTGTATGGAGCGCGGATTAACGTATGCAGTTCCATTAAAAGCTAAACTACGTTTAAGCTGTAATGATGAAGAGCACGTTGATTTCCAAACCATCGTACAGGATGTATTCCTTGGAAACATTCCTTACATGACTCCGCGTGGTACGTTTGTAATTAATGGTGCGGAGCGTGTTATTGTATCTCAGTTACACCGTTCACCTGGTGTATTCTTTGGTCAATCAGTTCACCCGAACGGAACAAAAATTTATTCTGCGCGTGTAATTCCTTTTAAAGGTGCATGGATGGAATTTGCTACAGACATCAACAATGTAATGTATGCATATATCGATCGCAAAAAGAAGTTCCCTGTAACAACTTTATTACGTTCTATTGGATTTGAAACAGACAAAGACATTCTAGAATTATTTGGAATGGCTGACGAAATCAAAGCCGATAAAAAATCTTTAGCCAATCAAGTTGGACGCAAATTAGCTGCGCGTGTTTTAAGAACATGGGTAGAAGATTTCGTTGATGAAGATACGGGTGAAGTAGTGAGCATTGAGCGTAACGAAATTGTAATGGAGCGTGACACTGTTTTAGACGAAGCTGCAATTGCAACTATCGTTGAAATGGATGTGAAGAGCGTATTCATTCAAAAAGAAGAGTTTGGCGGTGATTATGCAATCATCTACAACACGTTAAATAAAGATACTTCTAACTCAGAATTAGAAGCGGTTCAACATATCTACCGTCAATTACGTGGTGCAGATGCGCCAGATAATGAAACGGCGCGTGGAATTATTGACAAATTATTTTTCTCTGATAAGCGTTATGATTTAGGTGAAGTGGGTCGTTATAAAATCAACCGTAAACTTGACTTAGATTATCCATTAGAGAAAAAAGTTTTAACAAAGCAAGACATTATTGAAATTGTTAAATACTTAGTTCGTTTAACCAATGCGAAAGCAGAGATTGACGATATTGATCACCTAAGCAATCGTCGTGTACGTACCGTGGGTGAGCAGTTGTATGCACAATTTGGTGTTGGTTTAGCGCGTATGGCGCGTACGATTCGTGAGCGTATGAACGTGCGTGACAATGAGGTTTTCACACCCGTTGATCTAATCAATGCAAGAACACTTTCTAGTGTAATCAATTCATTCTTTGGAACTTCTCAGTTATCTCAATTCTTAGACCAAACAAATCCATTATCAGAGATCACGCACAAGCGTCGTATTTCTGCACTTGGACCCGGCGGTTTAAGTAGAGAGCGTGCAGGATTTGAAGTACGTGACGTACACTATTCTCACTACGGTCGTTTATGTACCATCGAAACACCGGAAGGACCAAACATTGGTCTAATTTCTACGTTGTGTGTGCATGCTTCTATCAACGATATGGGATTCATTGAAACACCATACCGCAAAGTAGAAAATGGTAAAGTAAACATGAAGCAATTGACGTACCTCAGCGCTGAAGAAGAGGATACTGCAAAAATTGCACAGTCTAACTCACCATTAACAGATAAATTAGAATTCGCAGAAGATAAAGTTGTTTCTCGTCAAACCGGAGACTTCCCAATATTAGATAAAGAAGATGTAGAATATATGGACGTTGCACCTAACCAAATTGTTGGTTTGAGTGCGTCTTTAATTCCATTCTTAGAGCATGATGATGCCAACCGTGCCCTAATGGGTTCAAACATGCAACGTCAAGCGGTTCCGTTGATTATTCCTGAAGCACCAATTGTTGGTACAGGACTAGAAGGAAAAGCTGCGCGTGATGCACGTATCCAAATCCATGCAGATGGTAATGGTGTGGTTGAGTTTGTGGATGCAAATGAAATTCATGTTCGTTATGATAGAAATGATTTAGACCGTTTGGTTTCTTTCAGTGATGATTTACAATTGTATAAACTCACTAAGTTTATCAAAACAAACCAAGCTACTTGTATCAACCTACGTCCTGCTGTTAAAAAAGGACAAAAAGTTAAAAAAGGAGATTTCTTAACCGAAGGTTATGCAACAAAAGATGGTGAGTTAGCATTAGGTCGTAATCTACAAGTGGCGTTCATGCCATGGAAAGGTTACAACTTTGAGGATGCCATTGTAATCAGTGAAAAAGTAGTACGTGAAGATTTATTTACTTCAATTCACATCGATGAATATGAATTAGAAGTGCGTGATACTAAATTAGGTGAAGAAGAATTAACACCAGATATCCCGAACGTTTCTGAAGAAGCAACCAAAGATTTAGATGAGCATGGTATCATCAGAATTGGTGCAACGATTAAAGAAGGTGATATTTTAATTGGAAAGATTACACCTAAAGGTGAATCAGATCCTACACCAGAAGAAAAGTTATTGCGTGCCATCTTTGGTGACAAAGCAGGTGATGCAAAAGATGCTTCATTAAAAGCTCCAAACGGAACAGAAGGTGTAGTTATCGATAAGAAATTATTCCAACGCGCTAAAAAAGATAAGAACGGAAAAATTCGTGAAAAAGCATTACTTGAAAAAGTAGAAAAAGTACACGAGCAAAATACCGAGCATATCAAAGAATTGTTGCTTGATAAATTACAAACACTATTAAAAGATAAGTCTTCTTCTGGTGTGAGCAACAACTTTGGCGAAATGTTGATTCCTAAAGGTTCTAAGTTCAATCAGAAAAACTTAGTAACACTCGATTACCAAAACGTAAATCCACTTGGTTGGACTGGTGACGAAAAAACAGATCAACAAATCAATACTTTATTACACAACTATAGCATTCGTTTCAACGAAGAACTAGGTCGTTATAAGCGTGAGAAATTCAACATCTCTATCGGTGATGAATTACCAGCGGGTGTATTAAAATTAGCTAAAGTATACTTAGCCGTTAAGCGTAAGCTTAAAGTGGGAGATAAGATGGCGGGTCGTCACGGAAACAAAGGTATCGTTGCCAAAATTGTGCGTGCAGAAGACATGCCATTTATGGAAGACGGTACTCCAGTCGACATCGTTCTTAATCCACTAGGTGTACCTTCTCGTATGAACCTTGGTCAGATCTATGAAACCATTTTAGGTTGGACTGGTAAGCGTTTAGGCGTGAAATTTGCAACACCAATTTTTGATGGTGCAAGTACCGATCAAATCGAACAATATTGTGTAGATGCGGGTATACCAAGAAATGGACACACGTATTTATATGATGGTGAAACAGGAGAGCGCTTCCACCAAAAAACATCGGTTGGAGTAATCTATATGATTAAACTTCACCACATGGTTGATGATAAAATGCACGCCCGTTCTATCGGACCATACAGCTTAATTACCCAGCAACCGCTTGGTGGTAAGGCTCAGTTTGGTGGACAACGTTTTGGTGAGATGGAGGTTTGGGCACTTGAAGCATATGGTGCTGCTAACATCTTACAGGAATTATTAACCCTTAAGTCTGATGATATCATAGGTAGAGCAAAAACCTATGAAGCAATCGTTAAAGGTGAAAACATTCCACGTCCGGGTGTACCAGAATCATTTAATGTATTAGTACATGAATTGAGAGGTTTAGGTTTAGACTTAAAATTTGAATAAGATTTTATATAAAACCAACACATCTATTAACAACAATTATCATTACAAATTTACAACCTAGATATGGCCAATAAAAGAGACAATCGACCAAGATTAACTTTCTCCGAGATCACTATCGGTCTGGCTTCTCCAGATAATATATTAGAAAGAAGTTTCGGTGAAGTATTAAAGCCTGAAACCATTAATTACCGAACGTATAAGCCTGAAAGAGATGGTTTATTCTGCGAAAGAATTTTTGGTCCAGTTAAGGATTATGAGTGTGCTTGTGGTAAATACAAGCGTATCCGTTACAAGGGTATTGTGTGTGACAGATGTGGGGTAGAAGTAACAGAGAAAAAAGTACGTCGTGAGCGTATGGGTCACATTAAACTTGTGGTACCTGTGGTGCACATTTGGTACTTCAAATCTTTACCTAACAAAATCGGTTATTTATTAGGAATGAGTTCTAAGAAATTAGAAACCATTATCTATTATGAGCGTTACGTTGTATTACAAGGTGGTATCAAAGAAAACCTTAACATGGGTGATCTTTTAACCGAAGAAGAATACCTTGATTTATTAGATACTTTACCAAAAGAAAACCAATTCTTACCTGACGAAGATCCAAACAAGTTCATCGCTAAAATGGGTGCAGAAGCCGTTCACGGTTTATTGCAAAGAATTGATTTAGATGGTTTAAGTTTCTCTTTACGTAATGCAGCTGCTAACGAAACTTCTCAACAACGTAAAGCAGATGCCTTAAAGCGTTTGAGCGTTGTAGAATCTTTCCGTGATGCAAGCACACGTATTGTAAATAAGCCGGAGTGGATGGTTATGCAATACATTCCAGTTATTCCACCAGAACTTCGTCCATTAGTACCTCTAGATGGTGGTCGTTTTGCATCATCAGATCTAAACGATTTATACCGTCGTGTAATTATTCGTAACAACCGTTTAAAGCGTTTGTTAGAAATTAAAGCACCAGAAGTAATCTTACGTAATGAAAAACGTATGTTACAAGAAGCGATCGATTCTTTATTCGATAACTCTCGTAAATCTAATGCGGTTAAAGCAGAAGGTGGACGTGCTTTAAAATCTTTATCGGATGTATTAAAAGGTAAGCAAGGTCGTTTCCGTCAAAACTTATTAGGTAAGCGTGTAGACTATTCTGGTCGTTCTGTAATTGTGGTAGGACCTGAGTTAAAAATGCACGAGTGCGGATTACCAAAAGATATGGCTGCCGAATTATTTAAGCCATTTGTTATTCGTAAATTAATTGAAAGAGGTATTGTAAAAACAGTAAAGTCTGCTAAAAAATTAGTGGATAAAAAAGAAGCTGTTATTTGGGATATCTTAGAAAATATTTTAAAAGGTCACCCGGTATTATTAAACCGTGCCCCAACACTTCACCGCTTGTCTATTCAAGCATTCCAACCTAAGTTGGTAGAAGGTAAAGCCATTCAATTACACCCACTCGTAACGTCTTCGTTTAACGCGGATTTCGATGGTGACCAAATGGCGGTACACGTTCCACTTAGCAGTGCAGCGGTACTAGAAGCACAGTTATTAATGCTTTCTTCTCACAACATCCTGAACCCGCAAAATGGTACGCCAATCACCCTTCCTTCTCAGGACATGGTACTTGGTTTATACTACATTACAAAGGGTAAGAAAACCACCGATACTGAAACCGTAAAAGGACAGGGCATGGCTTTCTACAATATGGATGAAGTGATCATTGCTTACAATGAGAACCGTGTTGATTTACACGCAAACATCAAAGTAAAAACCAATGTTCGTGAAGGTGGTGTGATTGTTAAAAAATTAATTGAAACAACGGTTGGTCGTGTTTTATTCAATCAACACGTACCTGCACCAGTAGGTTATATCAATGCACTATTAACCAAGAAATCTTTAAGAGATATTATTGGTGATATCATTAAAATCACAAACGTTCCTACAACCGCTAAATTCTTAGATGATATTAAAACACTAGGATTTAAGATGGCATTCCGTGGTGGTTTATCATTTAACGTAAACGATCTTATCGTTCCTGATAAGCGTGGTGAGTTACTTGATAATGCTAAAGCAGAAGTAGAAGAAGTTTGGGAAAACTACAACATGGGTCTTATTACCAATAACGAGCGTTACAACCAAGTTATTGATATCTGGGGTCGTGTAGATACGAGAATTACTGAAACATTGATGCATGAAATGCAAACAGATAAGCAAGGCTTTAACTCTGTTTACATGATGCTTGATTCAGGTGCTCGTGGTAGTAAAACACAGGTTAAGCAGCTCGTAGGTATTAGAGGTCTAATGGCTAAGCCGCGTAAGAGTGGTAGTGCAGGTTCTGAGGTAATTGAAAACCCAATCTTATCTAACTTTAAGAGTGGTCTTAACGTATTAGATTACTTTATTTCTACGCACGGTGCGCGTAAAGGTCTTGCGGATACGGCGTTAAAAACGGCCGATGCAGGTTACCTAACACGCCGACTAGTAGATGTTTCTCAAGACGTTGTAATTGCGGATGATGACTGTGGTACTTTACGTGGTATAGCAACTTCTGCATTAAAAGACAATGAAGATATTATTGAAGCATTATCGGACAGAATAGAAGGTCGTACTTCATTACATAATGTTTACCATCCAGTAACGGAACAATTAATTATCAATGCAGGTGAAGAAATTTCATCTGATGTTGCTAAAGAAATTGATGAAGTTGGTATCGAGTCTGTAGAGATTCGTTCTGTACTTACTTGCGAAAGTAAGCGTGGTGTTTGTGTAAAATGTTATGGTAAAAACTTAGCAACTGGTTACCTCGCACAACGTGGTGATGCAGTGGGTATTATTGCAGCGCAATCGATTGGTGAACCAGGTACACAGCTTACACTTCGTACGTTCCACGTAGGTGGTGTGGCAGGTTCTGCATCTATCGAATCTGCTCTAGCAGCAAAGTTTGATGGTACTATTCAGTTTGACGGATTACGAACTGTAGAAGCAGTTAACAACGAAGGCAAAAAAGCTAAAATTGTTATTGGGCGTACAGGTGAGGTAAGAATTACGGATGTTAAAAATGATCGTTTAATGATCACCAACAACGTTCCTTATGGTGCTACCTTAAATGTAAAAGATGGCCAAGAAGTGAAAAAAGGTGATGTGATTTGTACTTGGGATCCATTTAACAACGTAGTTGTTTCTGAGCAAAACGGTAAGATCAAATTTGAAAACGTTCTCGAAGGTATTACTTACCGTGATGAGGCCGATGAGCAAACAGGTCACCGCGAAAAAGTGGTTATTGAAACAAAAGATAAAACTAAAATACCTACCATCATTGTTGAAGGAAAGGATAACAAGCATTACAACTTACCAGTTGGATCTCACATCGCTGTAGAAGAAGGCGATGAAGTAAAAGCTGGTTTTGTGATGGTTAAAATTCCACGTATTTTAGGTAAGCTCCGCGATATCACAGGAGGTCTTCCACGTGTAACTGAACTATTTGAAGCAAGAAATCCGGGTAACCCTGCGATTGTTTGTGAGATTGATGGTGTGGTTGCATTTGGTAGCGTTAAGCGTGGTAACAGAGAAATCATTGTTGAATCTAAAGATGGCATGGTTAAGAAGTACTTAGTACCTCTTACGCGTCAAATTCTAGTTCAAGATGGTGACTTCGTAAAAGCGGGTACGCCAATGTCTGATGGACAAATTGCACCAGCTGCGATTCTTGCAATTAAAGGACCATTTGCAGTACAAGAGTATGTTGTAAATGAAATCCAAGAAGTATACCGTTTACAAGGTGTAAGAATCAATGACAAGCACGTAGAAGTGATTGTTCGTCAGATGATGAAGAAGGTAGAAATTGTAGATGCTGGTGATACTAAATTCTTAGAGGAGGATCTAGAAGATAGATTTGACTTTATTGAAGAAAATGACCGTATCTATGATAAAAAAGTAGTTACAGAAGCTGGCGAAAGTACAACCTACAAAGCTGGTCAAATTATAACATTAAGAGAACTACGCGAAGAAAATTCAATTCTACGCCGTTCAGACAGAAAGCTAGTAGAAGTGCGTGATGCAAAACCTGCAACCGCTACTCCAGTATTACTAGGTATTACCAAAGCGTCTCTTGGCGTTAGAAGTTGGATTTCAGCTGCTTCGTTCCAAGAAACAACTAAAGTATTAAGCCAAGCGGCAATACAAGGTAAAAAAGACTTGATGTTAGGTCTTAAAGAAAATGTAATTACAGGTCATTTGATTCCTGCAGGTACCGGACAAAAAGAGTTCGAGAATATGATTGTAGGAAGCAAAGAAGAATATGAAGTATTAGCTACCACCAGAGAAGCAATGAGCTTTGATGAGGAAGAATAATATTTTATAGCCTTAGTATATTTGTAAAAGTAGGAAGCCAACACTTCCTACTTTTACTTTTTAAAAGATAAATCATTTAAATTAGTAGCATGAAAAATATCAATACGGTTGTTAATGTTGTTTTAGGGATTGCAGTAGCAGTTCTATTTTATTTTCAATTTAGCGGTTCTAAACCAGCGGTAGCTGGTGGATCTAAATCGGTAGCAGCTGGTGATTTCAGCATTGCCTATTTTGAAATTGATTCTGTAGAGTCTCAATTTAATTACTATAAAGAAGTGAGTAATTCTATTCAAGCGAAAGCGCAGCAAAACAACAACGAGCTCAATCAATTAAAAGAAGTTTTTGCAGCTAAGTACCAGGAGCTACAAAAAAATGGTCAGCGTATGTCAGAAGCTGAAGTAAATGCTAGACAGCAGGAACTTCAACAAATGGACAAGACATTTAAGAGCAAAGAGCAAATGATGAATAATGAAATGCAAGATGAGAGCATGAAAAAATTACAAGATGTAAAGAAAAAAATTACCGATTATTTAGCGGAGTACAATAAGGCTAAAGGGTATGCTTTTATTTTAGGTAACAATTCAGACATGCTTTCTATGTATTACAAAGACACAGCATACGATATCACTGCAGACCTTGTAAAAGGTTTAAATGAGTTGTATAAAGCGAAAAAATAGTTCTAAATTTCTTTTATGAGTACAACAACATCCGATTTTAAGCCGTCACTTGGTTTGTTCGATGCCACCATGATTGTGGCCGGGAGTATGATAGGTTCAGGCATTTTTATTGTAAGTGCCGATATTACCCGCAATGTTGGCTCGGCAGGCTGGTTGGTAGCCGTTTGGCTCATAACAGGGTTTATGACGCTTACAGCTGCTTTAAGTTATGGTGAGCTAAGCGCTATGTTTCCAAAAGCTGGTGGGCAGTATGTATACCTCAAAGAGTCGTACAATCCACTACTCGGTTTTTTATATGGATGGAGTTTTTTTTCGGTGATACAAACTGGCACTATTGCAGCAGTCGGTGTGGCCTTCAGTAAATTTGCTGGCTACTTTTTTCCAGCATTAGAAATGACCGATGCCAACATTATTTTTCAAGCTGGTTTTCTCAAAATTTATCCCGCCCAGTTAGTTTCTATTGCGATCATTATTTTATTAACGTATATCAATACCAAGGGTGTGCAGGGTGGTAAACTCATTCAAACCACATTTACGGTAACAAAACTCGTTTCACTATTTGGCCTTATTGGGTTTGGTTTTTTACTAGCCGCCAAATCAGAAATTTGGAATGCCAATTGGCAAGACGCTTGGGCCATGAAAACAGTTGCAGCAGATAATAGCACCACACCGGTTATTGGCCTCGCAATTTTTGGCGCTATTGCCGCATCTATGGTAGGTTCTATTTTTAGTAGTGATGCTTGGAATAATGTTACTTTTATTGCAGGCGAAATTAAAAATCCTAAACGTAATATTGGCTTAAGTTTATTTTTAGGTACGCTAATTGTTACTATTATTTATGTGTCTGCTAATTTAATGTACATCAGTGTACTTCCTTTAAATGACATTGCACACGCCCCCGCAGACAGGGTAGCAGTTTCTGCATCTAATGCAATTTTTGGTAGCATTGGTACCTATGTAATTGCAGTTATGATTATGATATCAACCTTTGGTTGTAACAACGGACTTATTTTAGCTGGCGCGCGTGTGTATTATACCATGGCGCAAGACGGTTTATTTTTCAAAAAAGCATCTACCCTTAATAAAAATGCGGTACCAGAGTGGGCCTTATGGGCTCAGTGTGTGGTAGCTGCTCTATTATGTTTAAGTGGCAAATATGGTGATCTACTTGATATGGTTTCTTTTATTGTAGTCATATTTTATGTACTTACCATTATAGGGATTTTTATTTTACGCAAAAAACGTCCAGATCTAGAAAGACCCTATAAAGCAATAGGATACCCAATTTTGCCTGCTATTTATGTTTCAATGGGAACCCTATTTTGTGTGTTATTGATCATTTATAAACCTAATTTTACTTGGCCTGGACTTATCATTGCATTATTAGGTATTCCTTTGTATTACCTTGCAGTGCGAAGTAATAAAAAATAAACATGACAAATTTTGACCAACTTTTTAAAGACTTCAACAATCTAAAAGTTGTTATCATAGGAGATGTAATGCTTGATACCTATTGGTGGGGTCAGGTAGACCGTATTTCTCCAGAAGCACCCGTGCCTGTAGTTTCACTCCAGCGCAAAGAACACCGTGTGGGTGGTGCTGCTAATGTTGCTTTAAATACGGTAGCACTTGGTGCGCAAACAACTATTGTATCCGTAATAGGAACTGATGCTGATGGTGTTTTGTTGCAATCGCTTTTTGAGGCACAACACATCGACACCAGTTATTTATTAACGCATGATTCTCGCATTACAACCAATAAAACGCGTGTAATGAGTCGTAATCAGCAAATGATGCGCCTTGATGCAGAAATTACAACACCCATTGGTGCTGATATTGAAATGTTATTACTTCAAAAATTTGTTGCCTGCCTTGATACGAAAAAACCGGATGTAGTAATTTTTGAAGATTATGATAAGGGTGTATTAACACCAACATGTATTAAGGCTGCCATCTCAATTTGTGCCGAGCGAAACATTGTAATGTCGGTAGATCCTAAAAAGAATAATTTTTTAGCATACAAAGGTGTTACACTTTTTAAGCCAAATTTAAAAGAAGTAAAAGAAGGACTACAGGTGTCTATTCCTAGCATCAATCTGGAAAATTTAAGGGCCGTTCATACTGCCTTGCAAACGCATTTACAACATCAGATTTCATTAATTACTTTGTCTGAAAAAGGGATGTTTTATGACACGGGCGCCAACGCTAAAATTATTCCAACCCATGTCCGTTCTATTGCAGACGTAAGTGGTGCAGGCGATACCGTTATTGCTGTTGCGTCACTTGTATATGCAGCAACAAAAAATATTGAACTCGCCACAGAAATGGCGAATATTGCGGGTGGACTTGTTTGTGAGGAGGTTGGAACTGCAGCTATTAATAAATTAAGTTTATTGGCAGAATGTAAAATACTATTGGATAAATAAAATAGTAAACAATGCAACAATTTTCATTGGTTATACATGGGGGAGCGGGCACTATTTTAAAAGCCGACATGTCTCCCGAATTAGAACAAGCTTACCAAAATGGTTTGCAAGTAGCTTTGGATGCTGGTTATTCCATTTTACAAAATGGCGGCACAGCAGTGGATGCTATACAGGCATCTATTTTTACGCTAGAAAATAATATTTTATTTAATGCAGGAAAAGGCAGTGTATTTACCAAAAAGGGATTACAAGAAATGGACGCTGCAATTATGGATGGTGCAACACTTGAAGCAGGTGCTATAGCTGCCGTTCGTAATGTAAAAAACCCAATTCAACTCGCTACCGAAGTGATGCGTAATAGCAATCACGTTTTTTTAAGTGGCAAAGGAGCCAACGATTTTGCCATCAAGCAAGGTGTTGTGTTAGCGCCCGACGAATATTTTTATTCTCAGTTCAGGTATGACCAGTGGAAAGCTATTCGTGACTCTGACACTTATTCATTGGATCATACCAATCATCATTTAGAGGAATTATTAAAGGATAAAAAATTTGGTACGGTGGGTGCTGTTGCTTGTGATAGCAATGGAAATATTGCTGGTGCTACTTCTACAGGTGGCATGACCAATAAAAAATATGGTAGGATTGGCGATAGTCCAATTATTGGAAGTGGCACTTATGCCAATAACAAAACCTGTGCCATTAGTTGTACAGGTCATGGCGAAATGTTTATTAGAACTGTTGCTGCCTACGATGTTAGTTGCTTAATGGAATATAAAGGCCTTAGTTTGCAAGCGGCAATGGAAGTAGTGGTTCATGAAAAATTAATGGCACTCAATGGAGAGGGTGGAATGATAGGTGTAGACGCGCAGGGAAATACCGCTATGGTATTTAATAGTGCTGGAATGTATAGGGCTTTTCAAAATAGCAAAGGAGAATCTGCAACCGCTATTTATAAATAAATAACCATGAAAAAAACGGCTGTAATTGTTGCTGGTGGGTCAGGCGTTAGAATGGGTACTGACGTGCCAAAACAGTTTTTGCATTTAAAGGGTAAACCCATTATTTGGCATACCGTCCAACAATTTTTTTACGCTTATTACGATATTCAAATTGTGCTTGTATTACCGGCTTCGTATGTACAGGAAGCTACTACTTATTTTGAACCAGCTCAAGTTGCACATATTCAATTTGTGGAGGGTGGAGCTACTCGTTTTGAATCCGTAAAAAATGGGCTTCAAAAAGTGACGGAACCAAGTATCATTTTTGTCCATGATGGCGTTAGGTGCTTGGTATCTAGTGATCTTATTAGGAACTGTTACGAACAAGCATTAGTATATGGGTCTGCAATTCCAGCAGTAACTGCTACTGATAGTATTAGGCTTGTTTCTGGTGAAACGCACCAAGTCGTTGACCGAACCCTGGTTAAAATCATTCAAACACCTCAAACATTTTTGAGCAATGTTTTATTACCTGCCTTTGAACAACCCTACCAAGCTAGCTTTACTGATGAAGCTACGGTGGTGGAAGCAGCCGGTCATACGGTTCGTTTAATAGAAGGGGAGTATAGTAACCTAAAAATTACACGACCTCAAGATTTAATTGTGGCGGAATCTCTTTTCTAGAAAAAAAATGGCATTAGTGCTCAATATTTCTTAAATTTGTATCAATGACTCAAGTATTAAATAACAAGTGGTGGTGGCATACAAACTCCAATCGGGGAATGTAATGGCGCGTCCACTACTTTTTGAATAATTTCAAAAGCCCCGACCATTATAAGTCGGGGCTTTTTATTTGTGACCTATGAAAAAAATTGATTTACGTACAGAGAGCAAAAGAATGTTAGCGGATGTGTATACGCCCGTTAGTATCTACCTGCGATTAAGAGACCGTTTTAGAGACACTATTTTATTGGAAAGCACCGATGCGCATGTAGCTGAAAATAGCTACTCTTTCATTTGTATAGGTGCTATTGGTGGCATTGAAGTGAAGGATGCAAAAACAATCGAAATTAAGTATCCAAATCAAGATCCAATAAAACAGGATGTAACCACCGCTCAAATTGACAATCAGTTGAGGAGCTATATGCAGGGCTATCAAGTAGTACCTCATGCGCACAAAGAAACAAGTTTCGCACAAGGCTTATTTGGGTACACTAGTTTTGATGCCATTCCATTATTTGAAACCATTTCTTTTGCGGATGCTAAAAAAACAAACGTTCCGCTCATTCGTTACCGGTTGTACCAGTACGT
>Ga0255115_1000162_pt1 | contig 19774 bp, 17 predicted proteins | sample Law_Law_RepB_8h_FD_188474 | JGI IMG/M metagenome (GOLD analysis project Ga0255115, IMG submission 188474) | Freshwater microbial communities from St. Lawrence River, New York, United States - Law_Law_RepB_8h | ecosystem: Environmental > Aquatic > Freshwater > River | place: USA: New York... | reverse complement strand
TCACTAGAATTGGTGATTTCCTCGTCCAAATAAATACCCGCATTCATGTTTTGTATTTGGTGAATGAGGTCGAGTGCGTTTTTGTTGCCGTTTTTTTCGGGCTCGAAATTGGTATCTCCTTTGCGGTTATCGCCCCGCAAAGCCAAGATGTTGTCGATGCCCAAGAAACTCAATTCAATAAGGGCGTTTTCGGTATCTTCTTTTGAAAATCCACCACAAATCAAGTGGGGTACTGCATCAATTTTATAGTGGTTTTGCAAGGCTGCGCAAATGGCAACGGTACCGGGTCTTTTTTTGGTAGATATGCGGTCGTAGGTGCCATCGGCACGCTTCTTCAATACATAATCTTCCCGGTGATAGGTTACATCAATGAACGAGGGTTTGAATTCCATGAGTGGATCCATACCTGCCAGCAATTCATTGAAGCTAGCACCTTTTAACGGGGGCAATATTTCGAAGGAAAAAAGGGTGCTTTGAGCCGATTCGATATGTTCTGTAATTTTCATGGAATTTATTGAAATTGGATGGGAAAAGTTAGGGTTTCAGCACCGCGCAGTACAATTACAGTGGTTGGCTTATCGGCGGTTAATTTACCCAAACCTACCATGTAATCCTCTACGCCATTGACGTCGAAATCGCCCAGTTTTTGAATAATATCACCCTTTTGAAGTCCGGCTTTCTGTGCAGGTTTGCCTTCGGATACCCCATCGATGCGCATGCCTTTGCCGCTGTAACTGTAATCGGGCATCACGCCGAGGGTGATTTTGAATTTGGTGCGACCCATTTGGGCATCTTGGGTTTTGGTGAAGGGCAATTTGCCTTTTTTGTTGTTTAAAACGATGAGTTGCTCAAGCACGCTGAGGCTGTTAGCCATCCCTTGGTAGTTGATGAGGGCTTCGTCATCGGAGGGTTTGTGATAGTCTTCGTGCTGTCCGCTGAAAAAGTGCACAACAGGGATGTTTTCAAGATAAAAAGAGGCGTGATCGCTGGGGCCTAAACCACTTTTCGTGGTGGTGATTTTCAATTGGTTGGTATCGGTAGTGATCAATGAAATGGATTTCTCAAACTCTGGCGATGTACCTACACCATTGAGGGTGAGTACTTTTTTGGTGGTATCAATTCTCCCCAACATATCGATGTTGATGACGTAGTTGATCTTACCCAGTTTTTGGCTGGTTTGACCCAAAAATGCTGGCGGATTTTGTACGAAATGTTTGGACCCCAATAGGCCCAATTCTTCACCGCTAAAAGCGATAAACAGATAGTTGTTCTTTTTGTATTTCTTGCCTTTGAGTGTTCTTGCCATTTCCAACATCGCCGCTACGCCTGAAGCATTGTCATCGGCGCCGTTGTGGATTTCGGCCGGACCAGTGTGACGGCTGTTTTCGTATTCATTGATACCGATATGATCGTGGTGGGCACAAATAACAACGGTGTTTTTCTTGTGGTTATTTCTGAAGGCATAGACGTTGTGGGCATCGGCTGTGAAAACGCGAACATTGCTCACCATGGTTATCGGTGCCTGCGGGAAAACGCCTGTTTGGTTGCAATAAAACACTGGAATTTCCAATGTTTTTTCATTGCGTTTGAGGTTGCCTGAAGGCGATGTGAATTTCTCGAAGGGTTTGATGAAGATGATTCCAATGGCCCCTCTTTTGGTGGCCTCGGCAATTTTTGTGGGTATGTCTGATACTTCTGCAATGGGGGCGTGGGGGTTTTCTTCCATGCCAGGGTAACCCAGGCGAATCAATGCAATTTTGCCTTTGATATCGGCCGTTCCATAATCGTCGCGCTGCAATTTTTCAGAAACCAAGCCATATCCGCAATCGTACCATGCAGCACGAACATTGGCGTCATTGCTGCTTTGTGATAGGGGGTAATAGTCCTTGAAAAGGGTAAACTTCATTACCACTGTATCCATGCCTGGCGCGCTCACACCCAACATACATTTGTTGGTGGCCATCCGGAGTTGGATGATTGGGAATACCTGTGTTTGTGGCACCAATTTGGCCTTCGTGAATTCTTGGGCGATATAATTCGCGCTCATCGCTTCCTCAGGTGAGCCCGTTTGTCGGCCTTTGAGTTCATCTGAAGCCAAGTAAGAAATGTCTTTTTTTAATCGGCTAGGGCGATCAGTGGGTTCGTTGTTTTGAGCCCAAGTAATTTGGCAGGCAAGTGCACTTATCAGGAGGAGCCAATGGCGTTTCATGAATTGATTTCTATGAGGGTTTTAATCAGGATGATACTGGAAAGTACTGCAAATATAACGCGGAGCCAAAGAACGGGTACACGGGGCGCCGTTTTCTGTCCGAAAGATGAGAAAAACATCACCCCAAGCAGCATTGGGAGTAACAATATACCGAGAAGATAGCCCCATTGAAAAGGGTTGATGCTCGCTGCAGGGGCGTTTAATCCGTATTGAAGGAGCGATGAAATAGCCAGTATTGGCACAATACTCAGTGATAGTGACGTGGCTTGATGCATGGGTTTCTTCAGCAACATCCTGAACAAGGGCACCATGATGATTCCGCCGCCGAGGCCACTCAAAGAAACCACACAACCTGCGATGATTCCCACCAAAATGGGCAAAAAAGGCGATGTTTTGGCTTCATTTGTCAAGTTTTCTGTTGTTTTTAGGGCTGTTTTACCCCAAATCATGTTGCCGATACTCAACAAAAGGAATCCCAAGAAAACGGTTTGAAATCGGGTTTTACTGTACCAATCGCCTTGTTCAATGGCCATGGACATCGCCAAGGAACTTATGGCACCTGGGATGCCGATGTACAGACTCTGTTTCCAATCCCATGTACCCATTTTTTTCTGTCGGAAAATGCCCGAAACGCCCGACATAAAGACCAAAGCAATGGAATTTGCGAGGGTGTATTTAACCAATTCGTCTGTGGTTAGCGGATAGTTTGATAGGTACTCATTGATGACCGGTATGAATAACATACCTCCCCCAACGCCGAGCAACCCTGCCAAGAAACCACCCACAGATCCGCAGAGCAGCAACAAAAGAAAGGGCAGTATTTGTTGGGTAAAGAGATCCATGCATTGGGGAATATTGATGATTAGGGCTTCAATATTCTTTGGTATGTTGGAACATTCCTTAACATCGCGGCGGCATCTTTTGTTTCGGGATCAAAGGTCAACCACGTTTTGAAAAAATCCGTTTTCTTCAATTTTCGCATCATGATCTCCTTGTTCAGTACTTGGATGACGGTGGTTTTGTTGGCCATCAATTCTGCTTTCAAATGACTTTGCACTTGCGTTTGGTTGACTTGAAACCCACCTGTTTTTTTGATAAAGGCCGTATCGCTGTAAACACTGGCCATGGCTTTTTGCCATTTGGCTTGCATGGCGGCCTGACTTTTTTGAATCGCGAAGGATACAAATTGGTTGTACTGAGCATCCGTGATGGGTGAGAAGATCGTATCGGGTTGTGCGTTGTATATGTCGTTGGCCCAATCGAACAGAATGAGCTCTTTTTCAAGCCATTTGTACACGGCCAGTCCTTGATAGGGATCGAGGTATTTGTCTGGGTCGATTCCGCCGCCCTCAAATACTTTCCGACCATTTTGGGTTTGAAAAGCCCTCTTTTTTTCTTGCGTCAATACCGTTGCCTGTCCGTCTGAACCCCGCTCTTGGTAATTGAGTCGCTGTATGCATCTTCCGCTGGGCGTATAATACTTAGCGGTTGTCAATTTCATTTGGGTGCGATAGGGAAGGCTAACATAATTCTGTACGAGTCCTTTTCCAAAGCTGGTTTGTCCCATCACCACGGCGCGGTCCATATCTTGCAGACTGCCACTCACGACTTCTGAGGCCGAAGCGGATCGCTCGTTGATAAGGACCACCAAAGGGGTGTTGGGCAGCAGGGCTTTGTTGGGGGTGAACCAGTTTTTTGGGCCATTGACATTTTGGCCTTTCAAGGTAACCACGGATTTGTTTTCGCCCACGAAGAGTCCCACAATTTTCACGGCTTCTGCGAGGAGCCCGCCCCCGTTATCGCGCAGGTCAAGAATCACACCTTGCAGGGTGGTTTTTTCCATCATTTTTTTGAGCGATGCTTCTATTTCGTCGCAGGCATTTTGTTCGAATTCTTCCAGTTTTACGTAGGCGATATTTTCTTGAAATAGCCCGCTATACGACACCGACGCGGTTTTGATGGCCATTCGGGTGATGGTTTTGGTGAGGGTTTTTCCGTTGCGAATCAAACCCAATTCAAATTTGGTGTTGGGCGCTCCGCGCACCATGGTAAGGAGTTCCTCGGTGGATTTATCTTTGAGATTAAGGCCGTTGATTTGGGTGATTTGATCGCCCAATCGCACGTCGGCGATGTCAAATGCATAACCCTCCTCGATGTGATCTACGGTTGGGTAATGATTACGTATGGTGATTCTACAGCCAACGCCACCGTATTGACCCTGTCGCTCCATGAGGGCTTCCTCCGCTTGGTATTCAGAGAAGAAGTTGGTGTAGGGGTCTAGGGATTTGAGCATCGCATCGATGCCGGTTTTCATGAGTTTGCCGGGTTCCACCTCGTCTACGTAGGTAGCGCCGAGTTCTTTGTACAGTGCGGTAAAAATCTCAATGTTTTTGGAGTACTCAAAGAGGTTATCGACTACTTTGTTGCCTTGGCTTAGGAGCAACGCAGAAACACACAGAAGGAGCCATTTGGGCACACGAATCACCATGTACCAAAGATACGAAAAACCCAATTAGGCAGCACTGAAGCTTCCTTGGAAATCCTTTCCGGTGGGACCTTCGAAAATTTCGAGGTTAAAGCTCGGCACGGTGGCTAGGACATGATCAAAAATATCAGCCGCGATGGTTTCGTGATCCACCCATTGTTTGTCGAGTGTGAAGCAATAGATTTCCAAAGGCAACCCTTTGTCTGTGGGCGGCAGCTGCCTTACCATCATGGTCAATTGCTTGTTGACTTTGTGGTGTTGTTGGATGTACAAACTCAGGTATCTGCGAAAAATGCCAATATTGGTCAGGTTTCTACCATTGGCTAAAATTGATTTGTCGATGTTCTTTTGGGAATTGTAATTGTTGATTTCGGCTTCTTTCCGGACTACATAATCCCGAATCAGGTCAATTTTTTTATATTGTTCTAGCATGTCGGGCGTACAGAATTTGATGCTCGAAATTTTGATGTTCACAGCCCGTTTCATCCTCCGACCTTCGCTTTCTTCCATGCCTCTCCAGTTTTTGAATGCGTCGTTGATGAGCACGTAGGTGGGGATGGTGGTTACGGTGTTGTCCCAGTTTTTCACTTTGATGGTGGTGAGGTTGATTTCAACCACATGGCCATCGGCGCCGTATTTGGGTACTTCGATCCAGTCGTCGATGCGTACGATGTCGTTCCCTGAGATTTGGATGGAAGCCACCAGACCCAAAATGGTATCGCGGAAGGTAAGGATGACGAGTGCTGAGAGGGCTCCGAACGCAGTGAGGAGTGTCCAGAGGGGTTTGTCGGTTAGATTGCTAATGATGAAAAGGACCCCCACGCAATAGTTGATGATATTGAGCAATTGGGTATACGATCCGATGGGTTTGTCTTTGAAATCTTCTGAGTTGAGCAGCAGTGTTTTGGCGGCACGAAGTACGGCTTGCACAAAGAAGATGATGGCGACGATAATGTAAATATCAACCAATTTTTGCAGAGGCGATATCAGGGTGGTATAGTCTTGAAAGACAAAGGTTAGGCCTTCCTTGGCGACCAATGCGGGAACCACATGTGCCAGGTGTTTGAAAACCCGCATCTCGACCAGTATATCATCGTAGGGATTGTTGCTCCGTTTGGCGTATCGGGCAACGATGTTGAGGATGATGTTGCGTGAAAAATAATCGATGACGGCAACGACCAAGATCAAACCCAAACCCAGTAGTACCAGGTGGAGGTAGTAGCAGGATTCAGCACTCGCGCCCGTTTCACTGAGCCAGTGCATCAACCATTGAGAGAATCGCGCTTGGTAACTCATGTATGCGAAGATATACGCAGAGTGACGAATTTTTACCTGTTACGAAATGGGAATTTTGGTGGTCCCGACAGGAATCGAACCTGTATCTAATGCTCCGGAGGCATTCGTAGTATCCATTCTACTACGGGACCATGATAAAGAACCAAAATATTGGGTCTGCAAAGATAATGCAAAGGGGCGGCCAAAATGGCCGCCCCTTTGAAATTATTGGGGAAATACCGACCCATTATGGGTTTGCTGTGCTTGCTCTGATAGGATTTGATGGGCGGTGGCCTTGAGGTGTTTGATGTGGGATTTAACACCATCGATGAAGGTGAAAGATTTGTACCAATGCCCCACGTTGTTCTCAACCAAGGTTTCGCGAATGATCTTGGTTATTGCTGGATAGTGGATATGACAAACATCAGGGAATACATGGTGCGCGATATGTGTATTGAATCCGCCGAAAATAAAATGTGCGAGGTAACTATTTGGGTGAAAATCGATGGTTGTGTTGATTTGATGACTGAGCCACGAATTTTCGATCACATTTGTTTGCTCATTGGCCCGGACGTATTTCACTTCTTGGATGTGGTGACTGATGAAGAATGTGAAGGTTAAGAAAACGGATACCACAAAATGCATGATCAAAAATGCGCTCGTTACTTGAATGAGACTGAAATCGGTTAAAATGCAGGGCAGTGCGATGTAGTTAAACAAATAAATTATTTTGATTCCGATGATTTTAACCCACTCAATCATCGGTATTTTTTTGATTCTGGCGTTGGCAGAATCTTTTCGAATCATGATGATAAAGTCCTCAAAGAAGATCCAAAATAAGGTAACCACCATGTAAAGGAAGGTTGCGTAAATGTGTTGGTATTTATGAATGGGTTTAGAATCTTGTTTTGGATTGAGCAAGATCAAGGGAGACATTTCTAAATCTGAATCTCTGTCGTACACATTGGGGAAAATATGGTGCGCTGAATTGTGTCGAATTTGCCACATATATCCACCCAAACCCTGCAATGCATAGATGATTTGGAACAGGGTTCCATCGATTGTTTTGTTTCCAGTTAAACAACCATGTGCGCCATCGTGACCAAAGTTTATTCCCAAAATCAGCAAGCTGAACCCACAACACAAGTATCCCAAAATAAGCGCATAGAATTCAGTGGTGTTAAATACCCAATAGATTGATACACTCGCTAAGAAGACTTGAATAATGAACTTTATTGCCAAATAGACATTGCCGTTTTTATTGTAATTATTTGATACGAAATAATTGTCAACCTTTAATTTGATTTGCTTTAATACGTTGTCAGGGCTGTCTTTGGAGCTGTATTTAATTGACATAAAGTTGGCAAGATAAACAATCAATATTAATTTGATTGTCATTGTGCCATTGTTTGTTTAGTCCACAGTGACGTAAACAATATGTAAGGCTGTGGATGGTCTGGGTATTTGATTGGGTATAATTCGGCGATTACGGCTGACTCAATTCCCGGCCCGAAGCATCAATCCACAGGGTTTGTTCGCCTTTTAACGCATACCAATAACCCGGGAATTCTGTATCCGTGATGGCATCGTAGGCAATGGGCACAATGACTTCGCCAAAATTGTTTACCACGCCCCATCGATCATTTTTCTTCACCATGTACTGCGATGGCTTTTGCGACAAGATGATTTCTTGGTACTCGGGTTTTAAACTCCACTGCATCGAAGGCAAGCACAACAAACCCATCAATGTGGTTCCATTCAGGCTTGGTTTTGTGGCAAACCATTCGTGGTCGTTGATGCGGGAGAGCGACATTAACGTATCCTTCAACAACACCTTGCCGTTGGCGTGGGTGATAAACCAATAGCTACCAATGGGTTCCAACAAAAGGGTATCGGTTAGTTGTTGCAGGTCGATACTCTTCACTTTTCTCACCGTTTTTGTAAATGCGTGATATAGGATCCAGTTTTTCTTCTGTCGCGCATAGACCATGCCATCGCCATAGAGTCGGAAATCGTCAATTACGCCTTTGATGGGCAAGCTAAATTCGCCTTTGGAATAGTAGAAATTCCATTTTTTGTTTTTCAACAGGGCGATGGTGCTTCCCACGAGCAGAGATTTTTCATAGATGGGCGGAACCAAAATTTTGCCCAGCGTGTCAATGATGCCCCAACCATTTTGTTGCACCAAGGTATAGGGTTTGCCAAAATCCACTGCTTCGGCGTATTGTGCACTGCAGCGAATCGTATCGCGCCATAGGCAGTATCCATCGTTAATTTTACCCATAAACCTGCCGTAGGGCAAGGTTGTCATGCTCTCGTAAGCGAAAGGGGTGAGGGAGTTTCCGAGGGTATCGATCAGGGCCCAGTTGTCGTTGATTTTTGCTGCACAGCGATTTCTCACCCACAATTTTGCGGGGGATTCGGTGGGTTCGTTTTCCCAGGTTTCGAAACCAATTGCATCAAATTTGGGGGTGGTTATGAGTTTGCCGGTTTCGTTGAATAACGCCCATTTTTTGCCTAGCTGTAGGGCTCCACGTTTCGCAATCGTATCGTAGCGAAGGTTTTCGAATTTACAGGGGAGGAGCTCTTTGCCTCGGTGATTCAAGATCCCCCATCGTCCACCGCGTTGCACGAAGGCCATCGTACTGGAAAACTGAAAAATGGTTTCGTAATTGTTTTTGGTAAATGGTTTGCCGTCTTTGGTGATGTAACTGAATTCGATCAATCCGAAGGTGTCGGTGCGCATAACCAAGGCACATCCCGGGATGAGGGTAGCCCCACTTTCCACAAAATGGTTGTGGTAGTTGTTGAGGGCATAGGGGTAGGCCATTTTGAAATCCAGTTCCATCCAGGGTTGGAGGGTGGCTGAATCGGCGAAGTAAAATCCCTCTTTATACGGCTCTTTGGTTTTGTTATAGGCGATGGGAATGGGCTTTACGGTGAGCGATCGGAGCAGGAATTGGGCGCGGAATGTGAGGTCGTTGCGTTGCAAAGGCGGTGTCAGTTGCGACTTCAAAAATTGTTCATAGGCTTCTACGGTGTTGAGCTGTTGGGCGCGTTCAAAGGCAAGTCCTTCCAAGCGTTGAAGGATGGCATTTTTCTGTGGCGCTTTGGGGTATTGGGCCAAAAACCGGCGGTAACTTTGCTCTTGATCTTCGGAGGCGGCGAGTTCAAATTCCCACTGAATCAGGGTGTCCTCTGCGCGCTGAATCATGACTTTGGTTTGCGCGTTGGGCTTTTTGATGGCCAGGAGCTGGGTACGTCGGGCCGCCAATGCCGCGATGTTCCTAGTTTGCATCAGCGAGTCAAACTCCATCTGTTCGATGAAAGCCAATTGGGTTTCGATGCGTTTTTGGTAGGCTTTGAGGGCAATCGACTCAAATTTGGGTGCTTTTCCGCTGGTATCGGGGCCGTTTTTTTGTTTGGCTTGCCATTGTTGAAATGCCTCAACTTCCAATCGTTGGATTTGATCTTGGCAAGACGATATCCATTGCGATTCCATCTGCAAATCGCTCAGTATGCGCCTTGCTTGGTCTAAAGTTGCATTGCTGCGTTTGTTATAGAATTCATTGGTTTGGGTGAACAGCAGCGTATCGGTATTGTGGTAGGTGAGCTGATATTTCTGCTTGTATTTGGCCCATTGTTTTGCGGTGATGTTGTTGCCTTTTTTATCCTTGGCGATGCTAGCCCAATGGCGAAGGGCATCGAAACTGTGTTGAATGGACGAAAAGGGCTCTTTGTCGTTGGGCAACATGGCCAGTGCATGGTGCAAAACGGGGTTGTTGCTGTCTTTTGTAAATTGGCGTTTGTAGAGCAGGAGCGCGGCCTCTTGGTACTGCAGTTGTGTTGCTGCGGCGATGCTTGCCTCCACAGGGACAGTGGGGGCGATTTTTTTAAATGTTTGTTTTTTGACCGATGATTTTGCTGACTGACGGATGAGTTTAAGCGCATCGGCGATGGGATCGGCTTGAAGTTGTAAGGCGGGGGCGAGCATCCAACATGCTACAATCACTGCGCGAAACAAGTCCTTCCTTTTCATCCGCGCGAAAAGTGCAAACCTTGTGCCATAAATGGCCAACCAGTTAGGTCGGTGAAAAGTTGGAGATTCCTGCCGAAAAATTGCTTAGTACTGTGGGTGTTGAGGCTTGTTTTGTAAGATGTTTTCAATGCGCTCCATGACCTCATCGGTGAGTAGTGGCAAAATGCCTGGTGCAGTAAGGGTTTCTTGAAGTTGTTCTGGCTTGGTTGCGCCCAAAATCACGGTACTCACATTGGGGTTTTTTAGGCACCACGCCACGCCGAGTTGGGGCATGGACACACCGATTTCTGCGGCAAGGGCCATCAGATTTTTGACTTTTTCGGCATGTGTTTCTTGCAGCAATCTTTCCGATAACCAACCCAATTCATCGCGCTGTAGGCGTGCATCGGCGGGTGGTTGGTTGAGGTATTTTCCGGTGAGGTAGCCGCTGGCCAATGGACTCCAAATGGTGGTTCCAAGTCCCACGGTTTTGTAAATTTGGCTGTATTCCACTTCCACTTTATCTCGAACCAGCATGTTGTATTGGGGTTGTTCAACAACGGGTCCGATGAGGTTATATCGCTGGGCCACCATGTGGGCTTCCATGATTTCTTGTGCGCTCCATTCAGAAGTTCCCCAATAGAGGATTTTGCCGGCTAGGATGAGCTGGTGCATGCTCCAAACGGTTTCTTCGATGGGCGTTTGTTTGTCGGGGCGATGGCAAAAGTACAGATCGAGGTAATCGACTTGCAAGCGTTGCAGGGCTTGGTTGCAGGCTTCTACGATGTGTTTTCGGTGCAGTCCTTTTTGGGTGGGCACTTTTGCGCCGGCGCCGAAGAACACTTTGGAACTCACTATATAGGAGTCGCGCGACCAGTTTTTTTTGTGCAGGATTTGGCCCATCACCTCTTCTGAGGCGCCGGCGGCGTATACCTCGGCATTGTCGAAGAAATTGACGCCTGCCTCATAGGCGATGTCCATCAATCGCTCCGAAACCCCATCATTGATTTGATTTCCGAAGGTAATCCAAGAGCCAAAGCTGAGTTCAGAAACGGGTAGTCCTGATTTTCCTAATCTGCGGTATTCCATGACCGCGAATGTAATCGATTAGAAGTTCATTTGCACTTGGATGCGGATCAATCGCCCTTTTTGGGCGTTGGTTTGTTTGGCATAATCCAAGAATTCTCTGTGCGATGTGGTGTACATGGCGGTTAGTTCAAAATTCTTGTTGATTTGCCACTCGGTACCGATTTCGAATTCCTGCATTTTGTAGCTGCGGGCATCCAATTCTTGTTTCTTGCCGCCGCTGTATTTTTGGATACGTACGAAAGGAATCACACTGCCTTCTGTGGTGTTCATTTTATAAGAGAATGTGGCGTAACCTCCTTGAAGTTTTTGGGTTTCGATGGAGTCGGTAACGGGATTGAATTGGGGTCCCACACCCATGTTGTATTCAGCTTGAATACCGAAGGGCTTGGGGTAGACCACAAATTGGGCATTCACACGTTGGTCGAGGTAGCTGGCATCGGGTTGCATATTGTTGATCAGCGTGGATGCTTTTGTGAATTTTACGCCCTTGGTTAACTGGTCTGATGCCAAAGTGAATACACCTTTGTATGCGGCGATACCGGGTTCGATGAGTTGTTTACCAATGGCGATGGGATAGCTGAATCGGGCAACTACGTGACGGTTGTTGTTGAGTTCGGGCTTATTGGCAACTTGACCGTTGTAAAAGCCAAAGGCAAAAACACCGTAATCGCCAGAGCCTTTGAGGTTTTCTTTAATGAGGTCTGCGTATAATTTACGCGTTTTTGATGGGGCCCACATAAAGAACAAGCCCATATCACGTTCATTGGCTACGGCAGAATTGGTGGCATCGGCGCGGTCTAGGGGCAATCGGTTTTGACTGCTTTGCAAGTTTTCGAAACCAAAAGGCACTTTGCTTTGTCCGAAACGAAGGCGGAATTCATTTTTCTTGTCGAGGCCATAATCGAAATACAAATCTCGCACTTGGAGGAATTGCATGCCTGTACCCACAGTGTTGGCGGCATCGGTTTGAAAGTATAGGTAAACGCGTGGGTGAACTTGTCCGGAGATAATGAGTCGGGCACGACGGATACCAACGCCTTGGTTATTTCCCCAGTAGCGATCACATTGTTCACATTTTAAATTGGGGTTGGTTTCGCCCAAACGGTTGTAGCGCACTTGGGTGTAGCCGCGCATTTGCAGGGATTCATACCAGTGTTTGGCGGCCGGTTTTTCGGCAATTTTCAGCGCTTTTGTGGTGTCGGTGAGGGGTTCCATTGACGCTGCTTTGGCTGCGTTGTTGAGTGCGCAAAATGTTGCGATGGTTAAAATAATGTTTTTCACAAATGAATCTATTGTTACCTAAATGTAAAGCGATGCAAAAATGGTTAACATTGAATTTACATAGGGTTAAACTAACAATAATTCTATATTACTAAATTGTTAATTAATGGTGTTTGAGAGAGGGGTATTTTGCACAGAAATGGTTGCTTGTAGTTTTAATTATCAAGGATGATTGATTTTTCTGTATTTTCGTTTTTGTACTTATAATACTGGTTATGAGATCCTTGAAATACTTAACAACCCACTTGCCAACGATGGCGGTAACGGTGTCCTTTGTGATGGGTGGCAACTGGTCTTGGTTTGCAGTTTTGTTTGTGTTTGGTGCGATACCGCTCATGGAATTGGTCATGGGGGCGAAAGGCGCTACTTTGAATGAGGCGGAGTTACAATTGGATGCGCAGGATCGTTGGTATGATTATCTTTTGTATACGATTGTGCCCATTCAATGGTTTTATGTGGTGTGGTTTTGTTGGATGATGGGGCACAGCGAGCCGCAGGCGAGCTGGCAGTGGTTTGGGTTGGTGATGGCGATGGGCATTATGTGTGGTAGTTTTGGTATCAATGTGGCGCATGAGCTGGGACATCGCAGCAACAGAATGGAGCAATTTTTTGCCAAGATGTTGTTGGCGAGTTCATTGTATATGCACTTTTTCATTGAGCACAACCGCGGTCATCACAAGCATGTGGGCACGCCGGAGGATCCGTCTACGGCGCGAATGCACGAGGTGGTTTATACATTTTGGCTGAGGTCTATGTTTCAGACTTGGGTATCGGCTTGGAGGATTGAGGCCGAGCGCCTGCGGCGCGAGGCCTCATCACCATGGTCACTGCGCAACGAAATGCTGCGCTTTCAAATAACCCAACTGTTGGTGGTCATTGCAATCTATTTCATCTTTGGCGGCTGGGCTACCTTCTCCTTTTGGTTGGCCGCACTCATCGGTGGCATATTCCTTGAAACCATCAATTACATCGAACACTACGGGCTCAGGCGGAAGAAAACCCAAACCGGCCACTATGAAATTGTTCAACCAGAACACTCTTGGAATAGCAATCACGTGGTGGGTAGACTGATTTTGTTTGAATTGAGCCGACATTCAGACCACCATTATAAATCCAACAAGAAATACCAAACCCTTCAATCCATTGATGCGGCACCGCAGATGCCCACGGGTTATCCGGGTATGATGGTTTTGAGTTTGGTGGTACCCGCATGGTTCTTGATCATGAATCCACGCGCCAAGCAATGGCAATAGTTGATTAAATCGCAGCGGGAACATTCCATCGCCACTTCGTTTACACGGTCTTTTTTTACTGGAATTTCTCAGTAATCCACGCAAACTTCGTGTTGGCGTATTTGGGTAAATTCACCCGCTGCTTGAGTTTAACCAAACTGCTGTAAGGGCCCTCTGATATGAATAAATTGATGATCCAAGCAGGTACATCCCCGCCCGGATCGAGCAACAAGAAATATTCACACTTGTTCTTGTTTTTAGCCAATGGTTTGATGGTCCATGTGGTCCGATTTTTTTGCACCCTCACCACCCCCGAAACCACGGGTAGTACCTTGGGGACAGAATGGGTGATGATGGATACATCCAAACTCCTGGGATCCTGCTTTAGAACATAATGCCCTATTACATCGCGATCGTCTAAAGGCCATGGCGTTTTCACCCGCTGATACACTTCAAACTCTGTGCTGCTAATGGTTTTAATCACCCGGGCCTCGGTCATTTGATAGATCCATTGGGTGTATGAGGGGATGTCGGCCAAACAGGCAACGGCAGTATTCATGGAGCAATCCAACTCCAATTCAGCCTTGATTTCCTTGATGGATGAGCCGGCAACCGGACGTGTATACACTTTTACTCCATGACCAGATTTGGATGGATTCCAAGGGATGTCGGGCGACAATAACCAGGGGCTGGCGGTTAATAATGCTGAGATCAACAGCAATTTCATCGTTTGCGAAAATAAGTGATTCATAGCGAGAACGAAGATTATCTTTGAGGTTTCCCCTATGAATTTGCTCCAACAGGCCTTTTCTCATTCTGTACCAAACGCCATTCAACGATTTCCCCAATCGCTGAAGTTGGTGCACTGGGGACAATCGCTGTTGTATTCTCGGAATCGAACAATCAAGCGGTGGGTGAAGCAGGCGACCTCAACATGTGAGGGTGTTCTGCTCGATGTTGGCTGCGGCGATGGTCATTATCTTTTTCAACTGAAGAAGGCCAAAGCGAAAAGGGTGATCGCCATGGATCGAAATGCGGATTGGCTCAATTTTCTATCGGATTTTCAATCCAAAAGCACCATCGTGGATGGATTAAAAGTTGAATTCAGGACAGAAAATCTGGATGATGATTTTTTGGCTGGAGAAAAGGGACTGGATCTGATTTTTTGTTTCTCGGTGCTGCCTTATGTGAAAGATCCTGGGCATGTCTTTGAGCGATTGTCGGCTTTGGCCAACCCCGGATGTACGCTTTTGGTATACTCGCCTGTGGCTTTTGATACGATACTCCCTTTGTATCGATGGATGTTTGCCCGGTTTCAACACTATGAATCCGTTCAATCTCGCAAAGAATTACTCAGTGCTTCGGCACTCACTCAGTTGGCATTAAACCATGGTTTTGTGTTGAAATCCGCTGTTTTAACCTACGGTTTTTGGGGGAAATTGGGACATGAATGCTGGTCGATGAGTACCATGCTTTTGGGTGCATCGTCTTTCCTATTGCGGTTGGTTGGCGTGTTAAGCGTTCCCATTACATTGCCGATGAACTTGGTTTGTGGCTTTGTTGACCGTTGCAGCGAGACAGTCCAAGGAAATGGTTGGATGGCCTCTTTTGAGCGGATTTAACGTTCTACTGTGGCTTTGGGTTTGATGCAGAAAAACTGAACCAACAACACCAATCCGCAGAGCAACAAGCCAATGCTTTCCCGCGCCAATTCGTTGTTTGCCGTTTTCATTTCAGTGCCAAAACCTTCCCATTGCGGTGGGAATTGCAAAAAGCTTCCGAGCATTAATGCCATGGAAGCCGCCAAAAAGAGCCATTTTAGGCGCTGTGCCCAATCTATTTTCAAATAGACAAAACAGAAGATGGCGGTCATCGTGTAAGTGAAAATCCAAATGGCAGGATCGGGGTCGTTGAACTGCACCGAGGCAAACAACAAAAATATGATCCCCCAAAACAGGTTGATGAAATACTTGAGGGCAGTGACTAATTTTTTCATGGGTTTGGGATTAGCGAGTGGTGTTTTTCAGGAAAATACAGGCCGGACCGGCAGCGAACTTTTTCACCTGCTCTTGGCTCATGAAACTCTCAGGACCCATCGACAAATTGCCAAAAACCAGGTCTTGGTCGCCATCGCCATCCACGTCGGACGCGTCCATCGTAAGCCATCGCCCCATGTCGTAACCCGGCAACGCATACGGCTTGAAATCCATCTTGTTGTTTTCCAAATACACAGCGGCTTCTTCGTGTTGTGAAAGGAAATCGGCGAAGAACGAAACCGTGATAATATCTTGGTCGCCATCGAGGTCGAAATCGCGCGCCAAAGCCTTGAAGCAACCGTGGATGGGGTAGAAATAGCCTTGTGTTACTTGGTTGTTGCCTTGGTTGAGATAGACGTAAACGCCGTGGTAATCTTTCAAAATCACCGAGTAATCGGCATTGTCGCCACAGGTATAGACGATATCCAATTTGCCATCGCCATTCATGTCGGCCAGGTCAAAACTGTTGGAGCCATACACCGGCATGGTTTCGAGTAAGGTGGCGGTTTCTTGGTATCCGCTGCCTGTGTTTTTGAAGAAAACGATGCTTTCTTTGTTCTGTGCGAACAGGGTGAGGATGTCTTTTTTACCATCTCCGTCCCAATCAGCGATCCGCGAGCAGATGGCTCCGGGGATGTCGCGAAGCACCTGTTCTTGGCTCTTTTTGTTGGTGTTGTAGGTGTAGGTTTGTCCTTTCAAATGTCCGAAAGCATTGATCAAAATTTGGTTGGATTGGGGGAGGCGGAACGACATTACAGGCCGGGCCACTTCGCTGGCCACCACGCTGCTGTTTTTGGATTGGGGCGAGAAATTGTGGATGCTGCCAATTTTTGCGTTGGTGGGTTGCACAGAACCGATGCAAGTGACCAGCCATTGGTTGGGGTTGGAGAAATCTACCCAGGTGGGGGCCGACGGGAATTCTTGCGACCAGTTGCGGGTGCCGTTGGTGTTGAACGAGGCCAAGTTGCCTTTTTCGCCAAAGCTCCCCATGATGATTTCGTTTTTGCCGGGTACCATCGAAACAAAGGTGGTCATGGGCATATTGCCCACGGCGGGAAACATGCCATTTTGGTGGTTGAGTTGGAACAAGCCGTTGTCTTTGGCGATGGGATATTTGCGGTTTTGATTAGGCAGGGCATCGGGCGCCAACGTTTGGTAGTAATGGAAAATTTTATCGAGGTCTTCCGGAGCAATGGTTGGGTTTAATGGGTAGATACTGGCGTCTACATTGGGATCACTTTTTTCATTGAAATAGGTTTCGCCGTTGTGTTCGAAGATGCCCATTTTGGGTGCCATGACTTTGATTACGGCTTCCCAAGTGGTTTTGTCGAGCTTATCGGCGGGTACAAAAGCGTGACAACCACTGCAAGCGGTTTTGACCATGGGTTCATTTTGCAGGGCGATTTTTTGCGCCTCGGGGTCTATGTTGTTGGCTGTGTTTTCGTTACTTCCGCCACAGGCGTTAATTGCGATTAGGGCGATGCACAATCCGGCGATTACAAAGCGACCAAAACGGGGTCGGGGGTCATTTTCGTTCACCTTTGGTGAACGGCGGAAGAGGGAATTTATTGTGTGGGAAGTTCAAATCCGGCGGGTTGGATGCCGGTTTCTTCGAAAAAATGACACAAGTACGACAACATGAATGTGTGTCGTTCCGCGGCCAACCTTTTCCCTGTTTCGGTATTCATGCGGTCTTTGAGGAGCAGTAGTTTTTCCCAAAAGTGGTTGAGGCTGGGGTTGCCACCTTTTTTGTATTCTTCTTTGCTCATGTGGGGGTTGGGGGGCAGGGTTGGGTTGAAAATTTCGCTGCCTTTGAATCCGCCATAGTTGAAGGTTCGGGCGATACCGATGGCACCGATGGCATCGAGGCGATCGGCGTCTTGCACAACGGCGAGCTCTTTTGAATGAAACTGCGTTTGTTCTTTGCCGCCTTTGAAGGAGATGTTTTCGATGATGCGAACGATGTGGAGAATCTGCTGGGGCGATAGCTGATTGGGGAATGCCGGTTGCGCTTGGGTTTCGAGAAACAGTTTGGCCGTTGCGGGGCCGATGGTTTCGTCGCCGTTGTGAAATTTGGCATCGGCGATATCGTGTAGCAGGGCGGCGAGTTCTACCACTATGGGGTCCACGGATTCGGACTGGGCGATTTTTTTGGCATTGGTATGCACGCGGTGGATGTGCCACCAATCGTGTCCGCCTTCGGCGGCCTCCATCGTACGCTGAACAAAAGACGCTGTAAATGCAATGATATCCACGGTGCCAAAGGTACTTTTTTGCTGCGGAAATTGGATAGGTTGGGTGCATCTCTTTGATATCAGACCGGGTCAAATCCCTGGGTTTTTTAACTTTTGGTCTTGCTTTGAGGAAGGCATCGCTGCGGGCTGACTTGAATTAGGCATCGCCCAGTACCCTAAAATTTCAGAAAAATGCAGGGTTTTTGGGGAAGAATGCCCGAATCGACGGTTATTTGTAGCAAGAAATTGAAAGTCTCATGATGGATAGAGAAGAAATACTGAAGCGGATCGACGAGAAATACCGCGCGATAGACCAGAACCCCGATGTGCATTTGGAGGGATTGTCGTGGTCTAACCCCATTACATATTGGGATTATATTTTGCCTGATGCGTTGTTGGGATTGCAGGTGCAGAGAACGGATCAGCCCGATGAGATGGTGTTTATTATGTATCACCAAATCAATGAGTTGCTGTTCAAAATGATTTTGTGGGAGATTGATCAGGTATCGAAGAAAGAGGTGGTTGAGGCGGCATTTTTCACCGAGAAATTGCGCAGGATCAGTCGGTATTTCGACATGCTATCGAGTTCGTTTTCGATCATGGGCGATGGGATGGAGAAGGAGCAGTATATGAAGTTTCGGAACACGTTGACACCGGCGAGTGGGTTCCAGAGTGCTCAGTATCGGTTGATTGAATTTGCCAGTACGGAGCTGATTAATTTGATCGATTTCCGTTTTCGGGCCACCATCGATAGGAACACTTCATACGAGCATGCTTTTGAGCATTTGTATTGGCAGGCGGCGGGGAAGGATCACACTACGGGCCGGAAAAATGCATTGTTGAGCAACTTTGAAAAGCGCTATAAGGCGGATTTCTTGGGTAAGATGGAGGGGTACAATCAAACGAATTTGTGGACGAAGTTTCAGCAGTTGCCGGAGGATGTGAAGTCGGATGCGGGGTTGGTGGCGGCGATGCGACATTACGATTACACGGTGAATGTGACTTGGGTGATGGCGCATTACCATGCGGCGGGCAAGTATTTGGGCGAGGCGGCGGCTACGGGTGGCAGCGATTGGCGCAAGTATATGCATCCGAAATACCAGCGCAGGGTGTTCTTTCCGGGCTTATGGAGTGCTGATGAGCTCGCGAATTGGGGCGAAGGGGTTTAAAACAAATAGCCTTAATTTGCTCGTATGAATAGTGAAACAATTTTTTATGTAGGGATAGCGATTGCGCTTGCGGCGACGTTGTGGGGAAGGGTGATTAGAGAGCGCGGATTGAAAGCGTTGAATGCAGAAGAATTGCACGATTTGATGTCGTCGTTTGCCAAGACTCGCACTTACAGTGTTTTCGTGCTAGTGGGTATCATTGCGATTTATTTGATTTTGGGTGCTAACAACAGTTTTGAAAAGCTTTGGGCGATGGGTATCAATCCCATGTATGCCTACTTTGGGATGTTGATTGTATATGTATTAGTGACCCAAAGCATGGGTATTTCCCGCATGCGCAAAATGACATTGCCCGCTGCTTACATGAAATCTGTGTACCAAGCCGCTGCTTTGCAAGTCATCGGCATTTTGTCGATCGCCGTGGGTTTGGTGATGTATTTATAATTTGATAAACCATTGTCTTTGAGTACCTGCTGAGATGATATAATTTCCAGGTGCCAAATCACGGATCACCACGGCGTTGCCCTTTCCTTCAAGCATCAAGATTCCTTGCAGGTTGCAGATGCGCCAAGCAATTGTTTCAGGGGCCTCGATATACAACACCTCACTGGCCGGGTTGGGGTAAATGCGCAGGATTGATCGACCAAACTTGTGCGTGGAAACCAATTTGGGTGCTACGTAATGGCCTTCTACACACTGAATGCAACCCACTTGGCCCATGCGTTTTTTAACGCCAGTGCATACAT
>Ga0255115_1000150_pt1 | contig 20267 bp, 13 predicted proteins | sample Law_Law_RepB_8h_FD_188474 | JGI IMG/M metagenome (GOLD analysis project Ga0255115, IMG submission 188474) | Freshwater microbial communities from St. Lawrence River, New York, United States - Law_Law_RepB_8h | ecosystem: Environmental > Aquatic > Freshwater > River | place: USA: New York... | reverse complement strand
GAGAATGCCAATCGCCCACACAATGCCGCATCCCCAAGACCTGATTGAATCCCTGCCCGCCCGGACCCGCGCGCTTCGGGAGGAAGTCGCCAAAGCTATCGTGGGACAGGAGCGTGTTGTCGAAGACGTGCTCCTGGGCCTTTACTGCGGTGAACACGTCCTGCTCACCGGTGTGCCAGGACTGGCCAAGACACTGCTGATCCGCTCGCTGGCGGAGACACTCGACCTTGATTTCAAGCGCATCCAATTCACTCCGGACTTGATGCCGGCGGACATCACGGGGACCGAGATCATTCAGGACGATCCGGTTAAGGGCACGCGCGCACTGAAATTCATGCCGGGGCCGGTTTTCACGAATCTTTTGCTGGCAGACGAGATCAATCGGACGCCGCCCAAGACGCAGGCGGCGATGCTTCAGACGATGCAGGAACGCGAAGTGACGGCTGGTCGTGAGACCATGGCCTTGCCCAAGCCATTTCATGTATTCGCCACCCAGAACCCGATCGAAATGGAGGGTACGTATCAGCTTCCCGAAGCTGCGACTGACCGTTTCATGCTCTCGGTGAGGATTCATTATCCCGAGCCGGCTCAGGAGGTGGACATGGTGCGCCGCACCACCGGCACGGTCCGTCCGGCATTGGAGAAGGTCATGAATGGCGATGACCTGCTGGCGATCCAGCAATTGGTCCGTGCGGTGCCTGTCTCTGATGAGGTGATCCGCTTTGCGGTGGATCTGGTGGGTTCCACCCGACCGGATGCGCCGGGGGCCGCTGAACAGGTCAAACGTTTCGTCCGCTGGGGCGCCGGACCGCGTGCCTCCCAGTATCTGATTCTCGGTGCCAAGGGAAGAGCTGCGATGATCGGCAAACCCTGCGCGGATGTGGAGGACGTGCGATCGGTGGCGCTTCTGGTGCTCCGCCATCGGATCCTGACCAACTTCAAAGCCCGGTCCGAGGGCGTCGATGCGGACAGCCTCCTGAATGGGTTGGTCAATGCGGCCAGGATTTAACTGAGTCAGCTTGTGTCTGAAGCCGCACTTTACGCCGATGCTGAGTTGCTAGCGGGTTCCCGTGACCTGCTGCTTCTGGCGCAGTGCATGGTTGAGGGTTATGCCCACGGCATGCACCGCAGCCCGTATTCCGGCAGCAGCCAGGAGTTCGCGACGTACCGCGCATTCCTTCCTGGCGATCCCTTGCAGCGGATCGATTGGAAGGTTTACGGCCGGACCGACGACCTGTACGTGCGTGAATTCGAGCAGGAGACCAACCTGCGCGGCTATCTGTTTCTGGACGGCAGTCGCAGCATGGATTTCGGAGCTGGGGCCGGCAATAAATTCAGCTATGGCCGCTTGTTGTGTGCGGTGCTGGCCGTGCTCCTGCGCCGCCAGCAGGACGCGCCAGGCCTTGCGGTGTTTGGAAAAGGGGAGTCCATTCCCCTTGATGACTGGTGGCCGCCGAGCACCCGCCGGGATCATCTTGAACACCTCGTGCACCATCTGGAAGGTTTGGTGGCGGACGGGCCCCACGACCACCTTGGCGGCCTCGCCGATCTGGTCGATGAATGCCACCGGCGCTCACTCGCGGCGATTATCACCGACGCGCTGGTGGACCCAACCGAACTCAACGAAATGCTAGGCCGCTTGCGGATGCGCGGCAGCAAAGTCATTCTTTTCCAGCTGTTGGCCCGGGAAGAACTGGACCCGCGGATCGAAGACGAGGTGGTGCTGGTGGATCGCGAGACCGGAGCCGAGCGCGCGGTCGACGGCACGGTTTATGCCCGCCTTTATCAGGAAAACCTGACGCGGATCCGTGCGGAGATCGAGCAGGTCTGCCACGATACGGAGACCGAGTATTGTTTTCTGCCCACCGATCAACCCATGGATGAAGCCCTGCGCCGATTCCTCCTGCTGAGATCCCGATGATGCTTGCGATCGTGATGCTGGGACCGTGGTTTGCGATTGCCGGGCTGGCGGCGGTTGGCCTCGCGGTGTGGATGCATCTTTACGAACGGGTTGCTAGTCGTCGGGTGCAAATGAGTTCCCTGCGCCTTGTGCCGGAAGCCCCGAGGGTCGCACGCAATCGGCGCAAGATCCGCCGCTGGCCGCTGCTTCTTCTGCGCGCCCTTGGGGTGATCCTGTTGGGACTGGCTTTTGCAAGACCCGGGCTCCCCGGTGGGGGGCAGGCACCGGTCGGGGGACGGGAAGCGGTTGCCTTCGTGCTCGACCGCTCGGCCAGCATGGCGATGCGTTCACCGGGAGGCAACACGGCGTGGGAGGACGCGGTGGCACAAGTCCGCGAGCGTCTGGACGGACTTAGTTCCGAGAGCAGGGTTCGTTTGTTTTGTTTTCCTCCCGCGGCCACTGGCGACGATTGGTCCCAGCCCTCGGAGCTGCGCAAGAGACTAGCCGATATGGCTCCGGCCATGGAGGACGGACAGCCGTTCGAGGCAATGCGCGATGCGGCCGAGGCGCTCGCCCGGTTCCGCAGCGATATGCCTGAGTCGCTGGAAATCATCGGCGATCTCCAACGCCAGGGCTGGGAAGAAATTGATACACTGTCGCTTCCGGAAGAATTGCGCGTGAAGGTCAGCCAGACAGGCAATCCCAAGGCAGCGAACAAGAGTCTCTCGCTGGGTGTCCGCGGATTCGATCAACTGCGTCGCGGCGTGGTCGAGTTGAGTGGTGGCTCATCGCCGCTGCTTGTCAGCGATCAGGTTGGCAAGGATGGAAAGGCCGAGAAGCAGGAGATCCCACAGCCCGACAAGATCCTCGAGTTGCCGTACCGGTCCGGGACGAAAGGATGGGTGCGCCGCGAGATCTCCTTCCGGGAGTCCACCGATGGCCTTGCAGAGGACGACCGTTTGTTCGATGTCTTTCTGTCAGTTCCCGAGGTGCCGGTTCTCCTGTTGGAACCCTATCCGGAACGTGATGCCTTCCTGCAGACAACATTTTTTCTGAACCAGGCCCTGCGTCCGACGGCTGGTGCTGGAGGGGCTGATTCACGGTTCCTGCCAAAAGTGGTGGCGGTGAAGGATGCCGTGGGTGCCCTTCGCGGATTGGAAGACAATGAGGCCGTCGTGGTGGTGCCGCCGCTGGCGGAATGGCCCGCGGATTTGCCTGCCGCCGTCCAAGTCTTCACGCAAAAGGGTGGTGGTGTGGTGTTTTTCGCCGGGCCGGAGATTCCTCCTGCCGACTTCACCACGGCCTGGCGGAGCCTTCTACCGGTCCTGCCCGGTGCGGTTTCGACGCTCGATGGAGGTTCGACCCTTGAAGCGATAGGGACATCTCATCCGCTGTGGGGTGGTTTCGGTGCGGATCTGCGGGAGGCGCTGCGGAAGGCTCCGCTTAAAAAGCGGTTCACGCTGAGTATCACCGAAGGAGCGGAGGTGATGGCGCGTTATGCCGACGAACTGCCATTGGTGGTGCGAGGGCAGGCGGGTCCGGGCCGCGTGCTGTTCGTCAACACCAGTCCGGACCGCAGTTGGGGTGATTGGTCAGCCGACGGAGTCTTGTTCGTGCCCACGGTCCACGTGCTGGTGTCCGCGGTGTTGAATTCCCCGTCGCAGAGCCTGCGCAACAGTCCTGGTGCAGGAATCTCAGGAGTGCCTTTCGATGTCCGGGTTGATCCCGCGCTGGCAGGAAAAGTTCTGCGTGCCGATGGGCGGACCTTCAAGGCGGATGATCAGGGTTGGGTGCGCGGCCTCAACTTCGACCGCCCGGGCATCTATGACATCCTAGCGGAAGATGGCGGCTTGGTGCGTCCGGTGGCGGTGAATTTTCCTCCCGAGGAAAGCCGCCGTGAATTCATCCTTCCCGCCATCCTGGAACGGCAGGTCGAGGCGCGTCGGCGAGCGGCAGGCGGCAGCGGCGAAGTGCCCCGAATCGATTTGGTTTCCGAATCCGGATGGTGGCGGTGGATTCTTGCTGCCCTTGCCGGGGTGTGGCTGGTGGAACCGTGGTTGGCTTTCCGGGCGAAACAACAACCCGTTGAGAAAGGACAATCATCGTGACGGAACTCCAGCAAATCATCCATCAAGCGTTGGTTCGCCATCGCGGCATTCGTCGGCGACGCGCATGGCTGGCGGCTTTCGCGGCCTTTGCAGCGGTGATGGTGCTGACCGCTGTGTTCGACCGCATGTGGATGTTTTCCGGTGGCTTGAGATGGATCGGATGGATTATCGGGGTGGTGACGGCCGCATTCGCTGCCCGATGGGCGATGGGTGCCGCTTGCACCGATGCCACTACGATCGCCCACCAGATCGAAAAGGAAGCCGGGGAAACGGCATCGGTAGTGGCGACCGCGATTGATCCGGCCGTTAGGCTCACTGCTGGAAGGGAAGCCATGGGTGGAGTGATGCTCGAGCGACTGGACCGACTGGCGAACGATGCGATCCGCGCGGCTCCGCCCTCTTTCCGTGGTCGGCTTCGTGTGCCAGCATCCTTTGCCGCCACAGCCCTCGCGGCGATTGTCACATTGCTTTTGATCCAAGGCAGCAACGGCTTGCTGCGCATGCTGATTCCCTGGATGGCATCGTCCTACACCTCGATTCAGTTAGAGGGACCGAAAGAGGCCATCGCGGAGGGCCGGCCCTTCACACTCACCGCCCGGGTTTCGGGGGTCCCGGTCAAAGCTGTGACATTGTACCGACGGGATTCGCCGCTGGCGATTGCGGAGGCTGTGCCAGGCCCCGATGGCGTGGTGCGGTTGGCGATGAACGGTCTGGATGGCCCCGCAGAGTTTGTTGTGCGCGCGGGTGACGGCCAGTCCGCTCCTTTGCGCGTCATGCCTTATCCGTTGCCGGCAATTGGATCATTCGAAATCGACGTCACTCCGCCGGAGTACGCCGCTCACGCGAAGGAAACGAAACGTGAACCGTCCTTTTCGGTCCTGCGTGGCAGCCGTCTCGGCTACAAAGTGAGACTCAAGGCTCCCGCTGTTTCCATGGTGCTCGAACGCAGCGCACCCCCGCCGAAAGAGGAACGCGTGAGCCGGACGGAACAGGCCGGAATGAAGCGTGGCATTTACGGCGAACCGATAGGGATCGAAGACCCGGCCACCGACCAACTGGCCATCCCGGTTTTTCAACCCGATCCAGCGGACCCGCTGGTCTGGCACACGGACTGGAATCTGTCCCGGGAAGCGGATGAAATTGTCTACAGGCTCGTGATCAAAGGCCAGCAAGGCGATCTCGTCCGGAACGAGGAACCATGGCGGATCAGTGTGGTGGCGGATACCCCCCCGGTCGTGCGCATCCTGAGCCATGATGGGGGCGAGGTCATCCGTCTCGGCAATGAAACGGTGCAATTCAAAGTCAGGGCCGTCGATGATGTCCGCCTCAGCGGAGCAAGGTTGGTTTTCCGCAAGCCCGGCCAGCCCCACACGCGGCAGGAAATCAAGCTTCCCGCGGAGGCTGGGCGCAGTTGGTCCGGCGCTGAATTGCTGGCGCTGGCTCCCATGAATGTGAAGCCGCTAGATATCATTGCGGTGCACGCGGAAGCGGAGGACTCGAATGCCCTCGAAGGCACGGGCACCGGCCGCTCGGAAGTGGTGTATCTGGAGGTTCCCTTGCCGGAATCCGAGGATGATGGCGGAGGCGAGGGAGGAGGTGGCAGCGGTCCTCCGCCGGTCAATCCGTTGGTACTGCAGATGGAGATTCTCAAAGCCACAGTCGTGATGCCCGACAACGCCCCGGCGTCCGATCGCGAAACCATCGCCTATGACCAAAGGAAGAATGCCGAATACACCGGCATCATGGCGCGGGAGGCCGCAGGTATGTTCTTGCAGGATCTGGCTGACGTTCTGGATAAGGCCCGGATTTCGATGGAAGCGGCGGCAATCCTTCTCGACAAAAAAGCTGCAGTTAAGGCGGTACCGGACGAGGAGGCTGCTTTAGCCAATCTGATCGAGGCGGCGAAAATGCTGGAAGAATTGAAGGTGTCCATGCAATCGGCTGGGGCAATGGAAGGAGGCATGACCTTCACCCTGAGCAAACCCAAGCCTAAGAGTTCATCTTCCAAGGGAGAAGAAGACCCGGCGGAAAAGGAATCACTGAGCAAGCTCCTGGAAGAAGTGCAGCGCCAGCTAGCGAAACAGCAGAAGCTCAACGAGACCAAGGGCGATCCTGCGGAACTTTCCAAGCAACAACAGGGATTGGCACAGGCTGCGCGGTCCGCGGCCCGCCAGGCGGAAAGCATAAAGGCCTCCGCCAATGGCCGAGGCGATCCCAAGGCGGCCGGGGAGGAACTTGAGCGCGCAGCCGGTCTCCAGGATGGCAACGCGGAAGCCCTCGCGAGCGGTGAAGCCGAAGCGAGCAAGAATCTCGGAGAGCAAAGCGAGCAAGCCCTCGCAAAAGCGCTGCGTGAAATCGCCGCCCAGCTGGGAAGCGGAATCACCGAAAGCGAAACCTATCCTCCCGGATATGAACGGCTGGTGGACGACTACCTGCGATCCATTTCCTACGAATAGTTATCATGGAATGGACCACCTACCCAGCCTGGTATTGGATCACCGCAGCGGTTTTGGTCGGCTTCGCCGTGATCTCGTGGCATACCCTGCGCGCTCCGCATGGCCCATCCATAGGGCTCCGTTGGCTCTGGCTGCTGCTTCGCGGCGCGCTGCTTGGACTTCTGCTCATCCTCCTCCTGCACCCGCACCGGGTGGAACGCCGCGAGTTCCGTGAGCCGCAGGATATTGCAATCCTGCTGGATGATTCGGCTAGCATGAGCCTCCGCGACGAACCCGGTTCATCGCCGAGGATTGATCAGCTCAAGGCGCTAGCCAAACCGATGGCCGGACTGGCTGGTGGCGGAAGCCAGCTGCGATGGTATGGCTTTGCCGGTGAAGCCCGGCCGGTGGCGGGCCCGGAGGAACTCACGGCCACTGGAAATGAATCCCGCATCGACAAAGCCCTCGAGACTGTTCTGGGCGACGAACGCACCCGCGATCTCGGCGCGGTGGTTTTGGTGAGTGATGGACAAACCGACGATCCCGAGGCGGCTCGTCGTGCGGCGCGTCTCTACCAGCAGGCGGCTGTTCCGCTCTACACAGTTCTGGTAGGAACGCCGGAAGAATCTCCGGATCTGGCGCTCTCCGATCTCAATGGAGCGCAGGAGTCGCTTTATAGCAGGAAACTCCGTCTGAGGGGAACCCTGGAAGCTCCCGGCTTCACTGGCAGGGAGGTGACGATGCGTGTCCAGTGTGAGGGCCGGGTGGTGCATGAATCAGTGGAGACCGTTGTCCGCGATGCCCAACCCTTTGAATTCATCTTTGAAACCCCGTTCACCGGCTTTCACCGCTATCAGGTGGAGGTGCTCCCTCTCGACGGCGAGCGCCTCGCCACCAACAACTCTGGCATCATCGGCGCGGAAGTCGTCGAGCGGAAGATCCGCGTCATCAACATGGAAGGCACGCCTAACGCCGGGCACTGGCTGGAGAATGCGCTGGAGAGCGATCCGGACATAGAGGTCACGAGTCTGTTTTTCCCGCAGTCCGATTCTTTCGAAACCTCCAGTAAGATCCCTTTCACCGTCGATGCCGATGGCCGCAAGGTCTATAACATCGCCCATCCGATCAAAGGATACCCGCGCACGCTGCAGGACATGCTGAACTACGATGTGATCATCAACAGTGATATCTACAAGGAAGCCTTCACCCCCGAGCAACTTGATCTGACCGTGGCCCTTGTGGAAGAACACGGCGGTGGTTTCGTGATGGTGGGTGGCACGACGGCCTTCGGTGCCGGCCACTACGACGAGACTGTGATCGACAAGCTGATGCCGGTGGATGTTTACGGGAACGAGGACATCAAGTATGGAAGCTTCAAGCTGCAAGTCCCCGCGGAAATGTTCGACCACCCGGTGATGCAACTCGGCACCACCCGGGAGGAGACCGCTCAGATCTGGAACGAGCGTTTCCCTGGATTCGGCGGACTCAATTCCGTGAACCGCGCCAAGCCAGGAGCCCGCGCGCTGGCTTTCAATGAGAACGAATCCAACAACTATGGCCCGCTAGTGGTTTTCGCCGTGCAGCAGATCGGGCGGGGCCGCACCATGGCGTTCACCTCCGACACAACCCAGAGCTGGGGCAGCGAATTCCATACCAGCTTCGGCACCACTGCGGACGAGACCCTTTATTATCGGCGATTCTGGAACCAGGCCGTGCGCTGGTTGGCCGCGGACCGCATCCGACGCAAAAGCGGGGAACTCAAACTCTCGCTAGATCGCAATGTTGCAGTGCCGGGCCAGAATGTGGATGTGCGCATCCCGTTCCCACCTACCTACCCGGATGCGGTGGTCACTCTGAAACGCGCTATGCCGGGACAGGAAGCGGTGCCTGTGGAATTGATCCGCGATGAGGTGACCCGCACGTGGCACGCGAGTGTCGCGCTGCAGGATCAGGGCGAATGGAGCTTCACCGCGAGCTTGCCGCGCACAGGGTTGGATCCGGTGTTCTCTTATGCGCTCGTCAACGTGACCCCGGACACCCGCGAATTTTCATCCACAGCGGCGAACCGCGGGTTGATGGTCGAACTCGCGCAACTCGGAGGAGGAAAGCTGTTGGAAGGCGACCCCGGAACCTGGTCGATCGCGGTGGATCCGCGCGGCAGTCGCATCATCGAATACGGCCGTCGCGCCATCTGGGACCGCTGGTGGGTCATGGCCCTGATGGTCTTTTTGCTCACCATGGAATGGGGCCTGCGCCGCCGCTGGGTCGGTGGCGGAATCACCTGAAGACTAGCGGCATCGACCAGGACGCACGGGGCGATCCGGGCGGCCCTGGGTGTGAATCAGCGGGCGCATCTGCGAGACAGGGAAGAGTGCGGCTAGTCAACAGAAATGCTAGCTGAGGGGATTACTGATCCGATGCTTCCGCCGGGCACGAATCTGGCGGGGATGTTGATGGTCTTTCGGTCGGCCCTGCCTTTCCTGACGGAATTCACCCAGCGTACCACCCGGCGCACGATCAGCCGGTTGTCCCAGCGCATTTGGGCAAGTCGCGGCCAGCACATGTCCAGTATGGGGACACATTCTCCAGCGACCAGGGAGACTTGTTCGGGAACGGAGATGCCGTGCCGGACCATGAATGTCAGTGCTGCGATGAACCAGCTCGGCTCATCGACAATCAAGGCTGTGGGAGGAGTTGTTCTGAACAGGCTTTCCATCAACTGCGCGAATCCCGCTGGAGTTTCTGTCCACTCAGGCAAGTTATAGGGACCTGCCGGGATCCCATGCGCTTCGAGCTCGTTGAAAAATGCCAGCTCGCAGCCTCCTACCGGCGGCCTGCGGAATTCTTCGCGGACGATCAGGACGATTCGGCGATGCCCGAGCGCGATGAGCTCACGCGTTGCTGCTGCATAGGCTGATACAGCATCCGGGCCGGTGCGCGCGATCTGCAGGCCCTCGGTGCGGCCATACAATGCAAGACAGGGAGTCTCCTGCGAGGCGCACCACTCCAGCAGGGGGCGTGAGCCAGCCTCGATCACCCAGGCATCTGCACCGGCGGCGATCAACTGTCGTGTCATCTGGGGGACGTCATGCCTGAGCTCGACCTGAGTCTTCCTGCATTCAAACGCGTCATATCCCGAAGCTTCGAGGGAGCGCAAGATGTTGGCTAGGATGAGTGCGGTCTGGGGATTGTCCTCAAGGAGTGAGTCGTTGCGCAGAATCGCGACGCGCAATGGCCGCTGGGATGCCATGGCCGACCCCGCGGCAGTGATGCTGCGGCTGCGCCCGAGTCCCCGCCTGACCACCAGGCCTTCCTTCTCCAGGATCTGAAGTGCTCGCCGGGCAGTGTTGCGCGACACATCCAACTCCGTGGCCAGCTGAACTTCACCGGGAAAGTGATCTCCCCAGCGTCCCCCCTGGATGCCCTCGCGCAGGCAGGCGGCAACCTGTTCGGGCAGGGAGAGGCGATGAACCGGACGCACGCGGCTGCTTGTACTTTCCTGGAACAGGTTGTCAAGAATTCAGCACTTCCAACGACCTGTTTCCGAACGTAGCTGCGTTGGATTCTCCGTTAAATAACGTCGAAGGTACGTTGCACGCGGCAGGGTTCCCGATCATACCTCCTCAGGAACCCACTCCAGATCAGTTTCCCGGCATGAAAATACCCAGCGCGTCATTCCTTGTGTTTAGGTCCCGGGCATTCGCGCTGACTCTCACCGTCGCAGGCGCCTGTCCCGCGGAGAAAACGCCGCCGGTGGTCCCTCCGGTCGGGCCCGATGCTTCGAAGGAATCCGTGCCCCCCCCGGCGGCCCCGACTCGTCCCGATCCGGCGCCGCCACCGTCCTCCGAGGGCGAACCCATTCCTGAACTCAAATTCCCCGGAGTGACGATCAATGCCAGAGAACGCTGTATCGACGTCGACGCGAAAGTCTGCCTGTCGGAGGGCGCACTGGAACTCATTGCCTGCAATGTCGGCGGGAAGGTTCATGAGTCGATCGTCGCTGTCGAGGCGAGGCCCTCCCACATCCATACAGCGTTGCTCTTGCTAGGAGCAAACAGCGGCTCCCCCGCCATGCGTCGGGCAGTGAATGAGGAACAGACTCGGTGGGTTGACATTGCCCCCACGGGTGACCTGATCGACGTATTCCTCGAATTCAATAATGCGGAGGGCAAGGCAGTCGAACGTCCGATCAGTGATTTCATGCGGCGAAGGAACCGTGACGGCGTTGACCACGCGAAAAGCGGACCGGAGGCCAATCATGCGCAGAGCATTCCCAGCGCCTTCATTTTTGCCGGGTCACACCTCAAGGCCGATGGGGACGGGCCGAGAGGTTACCTCGCCGACATCAGCGGTCATGTCATTTCGATGAGCACCTTCGGTGACGAGTTGCTGTGCCTTCCTGAAGTCCACAGCCACCAGCAGGGGGCACTCACATGGGAAATCGATCCCACCCATCTGCCAAAGAAGGGAACTGCCGTCACCATGCGCCTCCGTCTGAAGAAGAGTCCCGAGCCAGAGCCCAAGTCCAAGCCAGATTCCAAACCATGAACCGTTCCATCTTCATCCTGACGCTTTTCGCGCTCATTGCCCATCTCCGCGCCGGAGCCGAGGGCAATCCCGATCAGGAGTATTACACCGAAAGACCGATGTACCAATCCCGCCCGAATCCGGCGAGTGAGAGGTACTTCGGCGGCATCGGCACCACCGGCCTCAAGGCGCGCATCTACCCTGGTGTGGTGCTCAAGGTCGAGGAAATGGCACCGGGCTCGCCGTCCGAGGGCAAGTTCTCGAAGGGAGAGATCCTGACTGGAATCAATGGAACCGCGCTCAGAGGATTGAACCCGTTTGTCGCGATGGGCAACGCCCTCACCAAAGCAGAAGCGACGGACGGGCAGATGGTTTTCGAGGTGACGTCTTCCGATGGGAAGTCCCAGCGCAAGCAATCCGTCACCATTCCCGTGCTCGGTGCTTACAGCAGGAGCTGGCCGCTGGATTGTCCGAAGTCGAAACGCATCATCGCGGAGGCCGGCGCCTTTTATTCCGATCCGGAGAAATTCAAAGAGGACGGCATTCCCGGTGCCCTCGTCTGTCTTTTCCTTCTTTCCACCGGTGATGATCAGTATCTGCCGCGAGTGAAAGCCTACTTCGATGCCTTTCCCAAGGACGTCAAAGCCATCGGCGACCATACATGGAATAACGGATACAACGGCATCGCCTGTGGTGAATACTACCTGCGCACCGGAGACAAGTCGGTGTTGCCCATCATGCAGCATTACTGCGACGACGCGAAGGCCCGCCAGGTGTTTGGCTGCGGGTGGACACATTGGGGCTATGGAGTTTCTCCCGGCTACGTTGCCGGCGGCCTCTTGAATGCGGCAGGCGCGCAGCTGCTGACCACGATGCTGCTAGGCAAGGAATGCGGGGTGAATGTCGATGAGCAGACCCTGCTCAATGCGCTGCGCTTCTTCTACCGCTTCGCGGGCCACGGTGGCGTTGCCTACGGAGATCACCGCCCCGAGGGCGGGTTTGGCTCGAATGGCAAGGATGGCATGATCGCTGCCGCCATGAAGATCGCCTCCGGTGCTCAAGGTGATACGACGATTTACCAGCAGGCCGCGAAGTGCCTTGCGATGACGATGCTCGAGAGTTACCCGGGTCTTGCCATGGGCCATGGCGATGAAGGCCGTGGTGACGGCATCTGGGTGAGCATCGTCAATTCCTACATGGCAAAGGAAAAGCCAGCGCTCTACCATGAGGCCATGGATCGTCTCACATGGTGGCATGACCTCAGCCGTGAACCCGGTGGAAGCATCGGGATCGCGACGATGGAATGGGGCGATGGCAAAGTGGGCTCCTCAGGACCCGGCATTGGGCTTTCCTATACCGCGCCCTTGCAAACCTTGCGCGTCACAGGCGCACCGCGCACGAAGCACTCACAGAAATACACCCTGCCCGAAAACTTGTGGGGCGTCGAGGCGGACAGGGCCTTCTTTTCGATCAAGCATCATCCGAAGTTCCACGACTACGGTCCGGAAGAGCCCGCCCATATCGCCTTCCTCGCATTGGGTGATGGCTATACCAAGCCTGAGAAAGACCTCACGAGCCTCCCTCGGGAGATCATCCTGAAGAATATGCATCACCGGCGCTACGTCGTTCGCACCCAGGCCGCCCTGGCACTGCGCAAGGTGGGTGCCTTGGATGAACTGGAGAATTTCCTCAGCGATCCCGACCCGCGCCTGCGGCGTGCGGCGATCGATGGTCTCATCGATTGGACCTACTGGTTTGGACCGGGCGGCGAACCCATTTCGACCGAGAAGTTTACGCCCGGCATGCTGGCAGCAATCACCAGAATGATCTCCGACCCCAAAGAATCATGGTATGTGAAATCCGGGGCCCTGATGGCGCTCAAGCTCGCTCCGGCCAAGGACATTGAAGAACGCAAAAAGCTCATCCAGCCATGGATCAAGCACTCCGACTGGTGGATGCGCGAGGCCGCCTTCTTCGCACTCTCCGGCTTGGCGAAAGACGACGCCCTCTACGTAAGGATCCTTCCGACCCTCCTGACAATGGCGACTAGCGAAACGCAGACGATGCCCCGCGAATGGATGAAGAATCACTTCGAGGAAGTTTTGCGGAACAAGAAACCGGAAAGCGATGCCGGAAAACTCATCATCGCCGGAATGAGACAAGCGGTGGCCGCGACCGAGATCAAAAGCGGCGTGCGTTCGGCCGAAGGGGCTTACAACGTCATGGAAGCAGTCAAGCTCTGCCTGCAGACCGATCCCACACTCGCCGCACCACTTGCCATGGCTGTGCAGCCCAGGTTCGCCGACTTCAGCACCGACGATCTAGTCAACCTCGTCGGAGCAACTTCCGCCAATCCCGCAGGAAATCCCTTCGGCCTGTATACCGTCCTGGAGAAACTGGAACCCGAACAGCGCGGCAGTCTTCAGAAAGTGCTTTTGCAAACCTACCGCCCCGAACTCCTCAAGCGACTGCGCGCAGAGAAGGACGGAAAGCCGCAACTGCTCAACTCCATCATCGACCTGACGAAACTCGCAAACCCCAAGGCAGGCTGGAAACCCATCGGCAAGGTGCCGCCAGCGGAACGCACGTGGAAATTCAAATCCTTCGACGCCACTGAGGAAAAAGACCAGCTCCCGACCCGGGAGAGAAGACGCTTCCGCGACTTCACCCTGCCGGATGATCTCAAGGACTGGTTCAAGCCCGGGTATGACGACAACAAATGGACATCAGGTCGTGCACCCATCGGGATCGGCACCTTCAAGTCGGGCGATGATTTCTTTCCCAATCGGTCCGAGTGGGGCAAAGGGGAATTCATTGTGATGCGCACCACCTTTGAGATCGACGCCCTCGATTTCGACTCCTACCGGGTGAGTATCCTGTGCCCTCAGGGTTTCCGGATCTATCTCAACGGCCATGAGATCGCAGCCTATGGCTGGTGGCAGGACAAGCCTCACTACGCCCCTTGGGACTCCAGCGCCTCCCAAAACCTGAAAACCGGCACCAACACCATCGCGGTTTACAGCAACATCGCCTACGATGACTCCACGAAAGCGCCCTACGGGCAGGTGGACTGCGTGATCGAGGGCTTGAAGCTCTCGGACCTGAATTGATAACCATGCACCTGGATTGAGATCATGAAAATGCCAACCATTCTCACTGCCGCAATCCTCTGCGCGCTCTCCTCGTTTTCCATCGCCAAGCCGCTCAAGGTCTTCATCCTCGCCGGCCAGTCGAATATGGAGGGGCCGGCGAGCATCAGCACCTTCGACTATATCGGTGACGATCCGGCAACCGCGCCATTGCTGAAGATGATGCGTGGTGCCGACGGGAAGCCGACCGAGGCCGGGGGCGCATGGATTTCGTATCTGACCGGACCACCTAACGGAGCCAATTCCGAACTCCATGGCAAGCTGACGGCTGGCTATGGATCAATGTGGGGGCAGGACCCCACCAAACCAGGAACGAACATCGGGCCGGAATTCACCTTTGGTCTCGCGATGGATGCATCGCTGGAGGAACCGATTCTCATCATCAAGGCGGCATGGGGCGGCATGAGCCTGCACACGAACTTCCGTCCGCCCAGTGCCGGGCGGTACGAACTGCCAAAGGCGACCAAGGAGCTTTGGGCTCAGTATCCCGAGGGTGCGCACGGCGTCCCTGCGGAGAAAGACCGGCCGAAGTGGTTTGCCGATCAGGCCGCTGCGGCCGGTGTCCAATACCGGCTTATGACGGAGATCGCCGAGAAGCACGACAAAGTTCAGCAGATGCGCTCGGCTCTCGATGGCAAGAACAAGGATCATGCGAATGCGGACGGAAAAATGACCGATGAGCAGAAGAACGAATTCATGAAAAAGTATGAGGCTGATCTGATCAGTCCGGGGGAAGCCACCGTATGGAAGCGCGGGGCTTCGAACTTCGGTTTTCATTATCTCGGCTGCGCCAAGACGTTCGCTCTGATGGGCAAGGCCTTCGCCGAGGCGAACCTCAAAATGATGAAGAAGCCCTGAAGTCAACTCCGACCGAATCGAGATCCATCAAACTACTCCCAATGAAGAAAACTGAAATTCTGGCAGCAGCACTGCTCTGCGTCATCGCACCGCTCTCCTATGGCAAGCCGCTCAAGGTGTTCATCCTTGCCGGCCAGTCGAACATGGAGGGACATGCCGAGATCAGGACCTTTGACTACATCGGCAAGGATCCGTTGACGGCGCCGCTTCTCAAGGAGATGCGCAATCCTGATGGGACGCCACGGGTATGTGACAAGGTGTGGATGTCCTATTTGACGGGCCCTTACGATGGCAGTGCCAATGGCGAGGGCTTGGGGAAGCTGACGGCTGGCTTTGGCGAACGAGGAGAAAATCCGACCCGGCTAAGCCAAAAGATCGGGCCTGAGTTCACCTTCGGAATCTTCATGGAGAAAGAGCTGAAGGAGCCCATTCTGATTATCAAGACTGCCTGGGGCGGCAGGTCGCTCAACACCGAGTTCCGTCCGCCCAGTGCCGGGCAATACAAACTGCCCAAGGAGATTCAGGATGTGTGGGACCAACACCCCGAGGGAGCTCACGGGGTTCCCAAGCTTGAAGAGCGGAAGAAATGGCAGGATGAAAAGGACGCCGCCTCGGGTGCATTTTACCGGATGATGGTGGAGCACGTGAGGAAGGTTCTGGCGGATCCCAAGCGGGTCTGTGCGGAGTACGACGAGAAATCCGGCTATGAGGTGGCCGGCTTTGTGTGGCTCCAGGGCTTCAATGACCTCGTCGACGGGACGACGTACCCGAATCAGAACTATGATGAGTACTCGCGCCTGTTGGCTCACTTCATCCGAGACGTGCGCAAAGATCTCTCCGCCCCGAAGATGCCGTTCGTCATCGGCGTGCTCGGTGTGGATGGCGAGAAGAATGTCAACTTCCGGAAAGCGATGGCCGCACCCGCCGCCATGCCTGAGTTCAAGGGCAACGTGGTTGCTGTAGATACCGCGCCATTCTGGGACCGCGACATTGAAGCCGCAGAACCGAAGCAGGGCCAGTATAACGAAATTGTCGGGACTGCTCACACCCTGAAACCGGATGGAAGCTTGGACAGGGATTGGAAATGGGAGAGTTACTGGAAGCCTGTGGGCAAACCGCTGCCAGAGGAACGGACGTGGCGCTTTGCTGCGGTTGATGCCATCGAGAAGAAGGACAAGATCGAGGAATACACGGAGAGGCGCTTCCGTGACATCACGCTGCCAGCCGGGATGGAGAACTGGTTCATGCCGGAATTCGATGACAGCAAATGGACTGAAGGCAAAGCCCCAATCGGAAAGGGCGTCTGGAAGCACAACGGAATCACCCTCGACAAGTTCCCCTCAAAGTGGGGTGAGGGCGAATTTCTTCTGATGCGAACCACCTTTGAAATCGAGGACCTCGACTTCGAGTCATATCGCATCGCGATCCTGGCCAGACAAGGGTTCCATGTTTACTTGAACGGCCACAAGCTGCACACTTACATCTGGTGGCAGGACCATGCGCGTTATGGTTCCATCGTGCTTGATGCTGAACAGGTGAAGCATCTGAAAAAGGGAAAGAACGTGTTGGCTGCTTATTCCAATGACCAGTATGACCCGAGCGCCCCGGAACATTATGCCGGAATCGACGTGCGGATCGAGGGCATCACCAAAGCCGACCAGAAGAAGCTTGATCTGGCCCTGGAGGAAGTCCTTTCTCCGAAAGACAGGGAGGCGCTCAAAGGGGCATCCAATGGCGGCTACCATTATTTTGGCAGTGCCAAGATCTTCGCGCAGATGGGCAAGGCATTTGCAGAGGCGCTGCTGCCTCTGCAGAAATAGGTGTGTGCGAAGTGTTCTGCTCTTTCGTGATGCGACGGGTTGGACGGAGACATTGGGGATCGCACGGATTCCGTGTCTCTGTCCTCCGGCGTAAACGGACGGCTGCTCCTTCATCCCTGCGAGTTCGGTGACGTTTGCGGAGACAGCCAAGCAGAAAATAGTTCCGTTGTTTGAATCCGGGATTCGGAAATCAGCGAATTCTGTGATGAGCGTCCCACCGGGCCTCTTCACAACAAACAAAACTGAACGTCATGAAATCGATACTCACTTCCATTCTCTTTGGATTCTTCGCCATCGTCTCGCCGGTTTCCGCGGACGAGCCGAAGGCAGCCCCGAAAGACATCGTCGATACGGCTGTCGGCGCTGGTTCATTCAAGACCCTTGCTGCTGCGCTGGGTGCAGCCAAGCTGGTCGAAACCATGAAAGGGACCGGGCCGTTCACGGTCTTCGCTCCTACGGACGAGGCATTTGCCAAGCTTCCGAAGGGGACAGTTGAAGATCTGCTCAAGCCCGAGAACAAGGACAAGCTCGTGGCGATTCTGACCTACCACGTTGTGTCGGGCAAGGTGATGTCCAAGACGGCGGTGACTCTCGAAAAGGCGACGGCATTGAACAAGAAGGACATCTCACTTTCTGTGGTCGACAAAGTCCTGACACTCAACAAGAGCGCTAAAGTGGTCACCGCTGATATCGAATGCTCGAACGGCGTGATCCACGTCATCGACACCGTGATTTTGCCTCCAACCGAGTGACCGAAATCGATCCGATGCAGTCCCGGATGCCGCTCCAACGCGGCATCCGGGATTGACTTACCCCCAAAGCGCGGCACATTGGCCTATCGGTCGTGACAGATAGAATTGGTACCATATCAAATGACAGGATTCTCCACGAGGTTGCCCGCGGAGTTGAGCGCGCCATGCAAGAATGCATCACCAAGTACAGTGGCTTGGTCTGGTCCATCGCCTGCCGTTACGTGAAGAATCAGACGTGCGTCGAAGATGTGGTTCAGGAGGTTTTTACGGATCTGTGGAAGTGTGCGAAACGGTATGATCCGGCCATTGCGAGCGAGTCCACGTTCATTGGAATGCTCGCGCGGCGACGGGCCATTGATTTTGTCAGAAAGGAGAGCAGGCGACCGCAGCTTGAGCCGCTTCCCGAAGGTGAGTTTCAGGGACATTTCTCCTCGGAGCCGACTACGGTCATCCGCTGCGAAAGCGGCGACGTCATGGAGGCAGTCAAAGTGCTCCCCGAGGAAACCCGGCAGATTTTCTTCCTTCACTTTGATGAGGGAATGACTCATCCTGAGATCTCCGAGAAGACTGGTTTGCCTCTGGGCACAGTGAAGACCCGGTTGCGTCGTGGCTTGATCGAAGTTCGGAGAAAGCTGCGCCTCGACGGTGGAGGCGACGCTGCGCAACCTTCCAATTCCATCAACTCATGAATGACCATGATTTCCGGAATCGCTTCGAGGAACTCGAGGCCGGACGCATCCTTGGTGATCTTGATGCCGAGGAAGTCAAAGAGTGGGAGCTCCTTTTGAAGGACCCCCGCTGCACACGCGACTCCTCACTTGAGTTTGCAGCAGCGGCGGTGGAGGCAGGGTTCCTGCAGGCGAGGAAGAGTGAGGTGCCTCGTGGCTTGCAAGAGAAACTCGTGGCGGGCATCGCGGAGTTCGTGGTTCCTGCGCCTGTGAATGTTGTCAGGGTTCCCTTTTGGAGAAGGATACTGTCGGCTCCACAAGTTGCATGGGGCGTCGCCGCGACGTTGGCGGTACTGCTCGCCGCCGAGAGATTTCTTCAGGATCCTCCGTCAGTAGATCCAGTTCGGTCTGGTGGCGTAGTCATGTTGCCGGCTGAGGCGAAGAGTCAGTTGATGCAGAAGGCCAGCGATTTGAAAGAGACTGAATTCGGTGGCCTTGCTGATTACGGCAAGATGACTGGCAAAGTCATCTGGAGTGATGCACATCAGGAAGGGTTCATGACGCTCACCGGTCTTCCGGTGAACGATCCGGCGGTGAAGCAGTATCAGCTATGGATTGTCGATCCGAAGCGGGATGAGAAACCGGTGGATGGGGGCGTGTTCGACATCCCGGCCACGGGGACTGTGGTGGTTCCGATTCGGAATCCTGTTGCTGTCAGGGATCCGCAGGCCTTTGTGATCACAATGGAACAGCCCGGCGGCGTCGTGGTTTCCAAGCAGCAGGTGGTTGTCGCCATTGCGAAGGCTTCCTGAGGTGCATGGAAGTAGTGGATGATGGCTACTTGCGGACCTTGTGATCAGCGGGGCCTACTTCGTGTCGGGTGTTGTGGATTGGCGCATCCTCACCGCGGAGGCCAGCGTACCCGCTCAGTGCGTGTCTATCGTCCGGCCGAAGTGAACATGGCACGCATTGATTCTGTCATCGTGCAGCAGCAAAGGTCGGCGGGAAAAAAATTGCTGATTTGGTGTCGGTTTTCCCATCCCCGCTGCGCGTGTCTATTTGTCATGAAAATGCATCTAATCACATTGATCGTGGCCGCCTCGGCGGTGGTTCACGCCCATGCCGGGGACCTTGCAAGTCAATTGGAGGGCTACTGGAAGCCTGATTTGGAGAAGACCGGCGCGCTGGCGAAGAAGGCTGGCCGCAATGAGGTAGGTGATGATGATCCAATGGCGCAGGCCTTGGTGGGCAGGATGGTCTTCGAGTTCCAGAACGGCAAGGTGACCGTTCATCCTCCATTGGGAGGGAAATTTGAAGAAGGTTCCCCTCCCCTTGATTATAAGGTGATCGCGGAGGACAAGGCTGCGAAGGCGCTCACCCTGCGGATCGATGGCAAAGAAACGAAGATCCGGTTCGACAAGGAACAGATGGCCATGTCCGATAAGAAAGAAGGTGGCTGGATGATCCTCAACCGGATGAGCAAGGAGGACTTTGCGAAACGTAAGCCCGCCTTGGCTGAGATGCTGAAGGAAGGCAGCGCCGCCGCCCCGGCAGCGGAGAAGCTTGAAGACATTTCAGATCAACCGATTCCTGACAAGCCAGCCACAGGCAAGGTCCGTGGCAAGGATTTCAAGATCGAGATGGCGAAACTCGAGGATGGCAGCCTGGTATTGCGGCAGGGCGAAGTGGAGGAGTTCGAAATTACATTTCGGGGGGAGAAGGTCGGCAATTACGCCGGGAAAACATTCACGGTGAAACCAGATCAGCAGAACACCGGCTTTGGCATCGAACTGGCATTCTCGAGAGAGCCAGGATCGTTCAGCACCTCCACAACCAATCGGGGATTCGCCATGAGACTCGAATTCGGGACCGCAAAGAAGGGTAAAATCCCCGGCAAGATCCACCTTCGCCTGCCGGATGCGGCCGGAAGCTTCGTGGTCGGTACTTTCTTAGCGGAGATCAAATAGACCCATGCCGGATTACACCCGTTGGCTGAACAACTCCGACAAGACCCGTGACAACGAGGTGTTCGCGGGGCTGTATGCGGAGC
>Ga0255115_1000149_pt1 | contig 20292 bp, 11 predicted proteins | sample Law_Law_RepB_8h_FD_188474 | JGI IMG/M metagenome (GOLD analysis project Ga0255115, IMG submission 188474) | Freshwater microbial communities from St. Lawrence River, New York, United States - Law_Law_RepB_8h | ecosystem: Environmental > Aquatic > Freshwater > River | place: USA: New York... | reverse complement strand
CAGTAGCCACCCGAAGATTGAGGGCAAATCACCCAAAGAATACGAACGCTCAACCTATGCAGGCCGCGTTGGGACGCTTGTTGAGCCTGTCCTAAAGCCACTTGGGATGGACTGGAAAATTGGAATCGGTTTGTTGGCTAGTGTCGCGGCCCGTGAAGTCTTTGTGGCGGCGATGGGTGCCATTTACAATGTTGAATCGAGCGAGGATGACGACCACCTAGGCGTTGCTGTCGGAGCCCGGATGCGTGCCGAAAAGGATCCCATCACAGGAAATCCTGCCTACGACATCGGGACAGGGGCGGCACTCCTCGCATTCTTCGTGTTCGCACAGCAATGTATGAGCACGTTTGCTGTCATGCGTCGCGAGACTAATGGCTGGAAATGGCCATTGCTACAATCAGTTGCGTATTTAGTGCTCGCTTGGGTGGCTGCATTTATTGTGCGAACAATCGTATTGGCGGTGAATACGTGATCACTGACATCCTTGCCTACACATTCGTCGCGTGGGCATGCTACACAATTGCAATTCGTGTTTACAAGCTCTTTACAAAGACATCCAGCTGTGATGGATGCTCATGCAGCGGAACAAAGTCGGATACAGGTCTGATTAAGTTGGAATTACGCATCTCAGACCGCTCCTCCAACAAGAAGTCAACGGGTAACATTAACTAATACCAACTGCGTTCTTTGGAACCAGCAGTGCCAAATATGGGGTATCAATGTAACGTGGGACTGCACTAGAAATGTAGACTGTCCTAATTTTTGGCACCTTCACGGAGGGTCTGTGCAATGCTTGGGGTAGAGCCTTTAGATCGCTGGTTGCAGGAAATCATCACACATTGTCAACCTGACAATACAGAAGTGTTTATCGCTTCACCGGAACAGCTGCTTGTACTCAAGACCCGGATGATTGAGAATGGCCTTCTTGAACCCCTAAGTGGAAATGAGCGCTGGCTTCATCGTAGTGACTCAACTGACGTCGCTCGAATGGAACATCGAACATTCATATGCTCGCAGCACGAACGCGATGCCGGGCCGACGAATCACTGGCTCGATCCGCAGGTCGCACGAGAAACCCTTAATGGGTTGTTCGCGGCAAGTTTTGTCGGGCGAACGATGTATGTTATTCCCTACGCGATGGCACCACTTGGCGGTGTATTCACTCAATTCGGCGTAGAGATTACCGATTCACCGTATGTTGCATTGTCGATGTCCATGATGACCCGCGTGGGACCTGATGTACTCGCTGCATTGATGGCGGCTGATCCACGTGAAGTTGTTCGGGGGATGCACTGTACTGGCGAACTCGATCCAGACAACCGATGGGTATGTCATTTTCCTGAAACCCGTGAAATCTGGTCTTTTGGGTCTAACTACGGCGGAAATGCACTCCTTGGAAAGAAGTGTCACTCTTTACGCTTGGCATCTGTGATGGCTCGTGACAACGGCTGGTTAGCCGAACACATGCTCATCATCGAGCTCACGACGCCAGCTGGTGAGCGACAGCATATTGCCGCAGCTTTTCCATCGGCGTGCGGCAAGACGAATTTGGCGATGCTTCAGTCGTCCCTGGAGGGCTGGGATATTCGTGTTTTGGGCGATGATATCGCGTGGATGCGTCCGGGCAAAGATGGCCTTTATGCTGTCAATCCTGAGTATGGCTTTTTCGGTGTCGCCCCGGGAACCAGTGAAAAGACAAATCCCGTTGCTCTATCAATGACTGAACGCGACACGGTTTTCACCAATGTTGCTGTGACATCCGATGGTAACCCTTGGTGGGAAGGGATGAAGCCACTTGATGCCGATACATCTGTTCTAGACTGGCAAGGGAGATCTCGCACGGTTGGCGATGGAGCTGGACACCTCGCTCATCCAAATAGTCGCTTCACCAGCCCACTGACAAACTGCGCAACACTTTCCGACAGCTGGAACAATCCAGAAGGAGTTCGGATAGATGCGATTCTCTTTGGGGGTCGTCGGCCTACAACCATCCCATTGGTAATGGAGGCTCAGGACTGGACGCAAGGTGTCCTCTACGGCGCAAGTATGGCCTCGCAGACGACTGCTGCTGCAACAGGTGCTGTTGGAGTGTTACGCCGTGACCCAATGGCGATGCTGCCGTTCTGTGGCTACAACATCTGTGACTATTTTGGACACTGGCTGACAATGACCGAATGCGTTCCCGTACTGCCCAAGGTGTTCTCTGTCAACTGGTTCCGGCAGGATGAATCTGGAAAGTACATTTGGCCAGGATTCGCGGCAAACATCCACGCGATTAAGTGGATTTCGGAACGCGTGAGTGGCGCAGTGGATGTCGACAAGACTCCTGTTGGAAACCTGCCATTGCGCATGGACCTTACTCTCGAGGATGTTGACATCTCAGAGGTAGCTATTGAACTTCTTACAAGTGTCGACAAGGCTGCATGGATGATTGAAGTGGATGCGATTGCAGCGTACTTCACATCGCTTGGCGAATCGGTGCCTAAGGAGCTGCGCGACAGGCTGGATGCCATTAAGGCCGCACTAGGGTAGAGGTTTTTGATACTACTATCCATTTGTAGTTGGTCGACCGTACAGTTACAAAAAAACAGCGCCGCATGTCTATTTGACATCGGCGCTGTTCTATTAGCGAGAGCTACTTTCCAACGAGGAAACGATACTCAGTCTTTTGACGATATGTCTGACCGGGCCGCAACACTGTGGATGGGAACGATGGGGTGTTGATCGAGTTTGGATAATGCTGTGATTCTAGGCAGAATCCGTAGTTGCGCTCGTACACCTGACCCGACTTACCCTTGAGGGTTCCATCGAGGAAGTTACCAGAGTAAAACTGGATACCTGGCTCATCCGACCAAACCTCAAGGACGCGCCCGCTATTTGGTTCCGAAACGGTTGCTGCTTTACGGAAAGCGTTTGGCTTTCCATCAACAACATAGTTCAGATCATAGCCATTTGGCTCGCCATCCGTCTGAGCGATATTGTCACCGATTGCATGCATCGTTGTAAAGTCGTACGGAGTACCTGTCACCGTAACGATTTTGCCAGTTGGTAGCAATGTCGCATCCGCTGGTGTGTACTTAGATGCATTCAGATGAACGCTATGGTTTAGGATTGTGCCCTGACCCGCTAGGTTGAAGTACGCGTGGTTGGTCATGTTAATCGGCGTTGCCTTTGTCGTGGTCGCACGGTATTCCATACGAACGGCATTGGAGCTGGTCAACGTGTACGTAATCTCAGCCTTCAAGAGACCAGGATAACCTTCCTCGCCATCTTTGCTGGTGTAACGGAACCGCACACTTGGGCCAGCATTGTTCTTGACAACCTCTGCCTGCCAAATAACCTTGTCCCATCCCTTGACGCCACCATGCAAATGGTTCGGTCCATTGTTTGTTGCAAGCTGGTAGCTCGCACCATCCAACTTGAACTTTCCTTTGCCGATACGGTTGGCAACACGGCCGACCGTACTACCAAAGTAGGGGTGTCCAGCTTCGTAACCAGCCACGTTGTCAAAACCCAGACAGACATCCGCGATGTTGCCGTTGCGGTCAGGAGCATGAACTCCTGTCAGCGTTGCACCAAGGGTCATAATGTCTGCGGTAATCTTGCCGTTCGTCAACACAAACTTGTGAACGACTGCTCCGGATTTCAACTTACCGAAAACAGATTTCTTGACACTAGGTCCCTGTGCCATTGCCGATCCTGCCGTCATCGTTAGGATTCCCCCAGCGGCAACCATTGCCGATAAAATCTGAACAACTTTGCTCATGAATGCCTCGTTACACGTTGGGCTCCAATGGGGCAACTAAGCCCGATTGTGCTAGCGTCATGTTACGGGATGCCAAGGATAATTCCTGCCATTGACCGACTGGCTTGGTTGCAATATCTGCCGATGCCAACCGTTTATATTCATCAAGTACATGTTGATGAGGGCTACACATCTAGCATTCCTGATCACGAACCAACGGCAGGGTGTGGACCTGAGTGGGACTTCGTTTTAATGCTCGTTGTCGATGTACCCGGTCACTTACACAAGATAACTGACGGTGCGCATAAGCGGACAGAGATTCAGTCGCTCTACTCGGGGCGCGTTGTTGACCAGAAGCGACCGATCAAAGGATAGCTGCTGCTGCCCGGGGGGGCTGAGTCAACGGCCCGGAAACCAATCGCAATGTGTGCGCTGATTGCATCCGCATGGGCTAGCACCACCGCTTCCGGCGTTGCGGGGACCTTAGCGGCACCATGTTCCGGACGCTCATGATGGCTGAGAATCAAGTGGGCGAGGTGGTTTCGCATCGACTCCGGCCAGTCAAGCGTCAAGTGGATAATTCGGGCAGCGCCATATGCGACATGGCCGATTAACATCCCGTTATCTGAGTATTCACCTGCACGAAGGCCGTGTGTCATTTCATCCAGCTTGGCAAAGTCATGCAGCAACGCTCCCGTGATCAGTAAATCGCGGTTTAACCGTGGAAATCTTTGGCAGCATGCATCACAAATGTCAGCGACTTCCAAGGTGTGCTGAAGTAGTCCACCTCGGTAGGCGTGATGGACTTCTCGGGCAGCAACAGCATTTAGGAACAGCGAACGCTTCGAACCATGCAGCAATGTGTGCAACAGCTTCTTGCAAAGAGGGTGGACGACAGTTTCGATCAGTGCATCGAACTTTTCAACATCAGCATCGTGCGTGTCTGGGAACGATGGAAGCAGAGAATCTAGGATCTCCGGTGTAACGTCAACAGCCTCGATTTGCTCAACCGTCAGCTCACCGGCATAGCGTCCTGGTGGATTGACACGACCGGTAACCTTCACAGCCTCTGCTACATGCATTGCTTGGACGACTCTAGGCTGAGGCTTCCAAATCACTGCCTTTCGAGAGCCAGTACTGTCACCGAGGGTCAAGGCAAGCCGTGGACTGTCACCATCAGGATAGTGTGTTGCAGTCTTTAGGGCATAGATTCCGCTGAATGCCTGCCCATCACGAAGTTCAACCAGCTGCATATGCTTGCCTCTCTTGATTGTCTGCAACCCGCTGACGATGTTGTGAGCGGCCCCGCACGGGACGCTTCTTCAACCTAGCATGGTAGTCCACATTTTTGAAACATGTGATGGCGGTACGGTCCCGCAAGACAACAACCGTTCCATTCAACCTTGCCCGCTCTCTGACATCAACCCAATCCGGTATCCACCGGTTGCCAAGAAAGCAAACAACATCATCGCCTTCATAATGACGATACCCATATTGAACTGCCATTCGGATGTCACGCTCCCGAATAGACCGCTGAGCTGACCTACTTGCCGAATGCCGAGTAAATGCTAAATCTGTCATGATGAATCTCCTTATAGGAGTCATCGCTTGTCACCCAGTAAACGTGACAGGGTAGGTAGAAAAACATTTTGTGGAAGTCGAATGGAAAACTCTCGAACGAAAGACATTGTCCTACCGGCTTACGCAGGGTGTTTGTATTGCCGGGCGAAATCGCTTGTAACCCAGTAAACGAGACAGGTAAGGAAGAATTAATTGGATTGAACGTGGAGTGCGATGTTATCGAACGTAAGCAGACATCCGGCAGGCTTACACGGGATGTTTGTATTCCCTGATATTTCCATCCGTTGCCACTTTTTCTGGAGGAACAATCCTACCGGTTTCTCCTCTTGACAAATGGAAACGCGTGAGCAGTCGATATTCGCCTTTAGGCGCATTCGGCGTATAAACACCATTGCCAAAGTGCAACCCCCTGGCTAAGCACATTGCATCAAGCAAAAGCTGTGTGCTGGGATCAAACAAAAGCAAGCCATCAAGCTTTCCCCTATATCGCCGCTTTCCATCCCGTGTGCTCATTTGAAAATCACAATGCACTTTTGCCAAAAGGCCCGTTGGTGACCTTTCTACAACAGCGACACTTCCTTCACATTGCTTGAGCTCAGACTTGCTCCAAAGCGTTGGCGTTCCACGCACGCCATCCACCAAATGAAACCGTCCGAAACGCTGCGTGACACTTCGGGGGATGTTTGCATTTGTCTTTGCGATCAGCGATGCATACATAGACTTTTGTTCGTGCATCCAGATCCACGCAAAGTCACGGCCAAGGCTTTTGTTCAAAAGAGAACACCCGGCTGGAACATCTGGGATGCGCTCCAGGACTTCGAGTACGGTTACATCCGTTGGCACAGGAACGTGAAACATATCCGACAGAGCGGCATCTGGAACGAACACATGCTTGAGCCCGGTCGAGCGTACATTGCTATCTGCGATGTTTAAGAAGTCCCGGATGTCATCGTAGCCGTGGTCATTTGTAAAACCGAAAGGGCTACCAGCCGAGTCCGTAACGTATATTCCCTGTGGATCCGATGTCTGGACCATTTGACGGTTCAGGTCTAGGCGTGACCGTCCGGGGACATCGCCACTAAGGACACTTCCGCTACGGGTGCTAGTCCCGAAGAGCATCGTAGATTTCACCAGATTCATGAACCACGTATGCGATTTTGAAGGGTAGTACTGTAAGTCTTGCGTGTTTGCAATAACCGGGATGTACTTACCTTTTATCCGTGCTTGAAGACGGGGATCTGAGAAGGACCGACGGCCCCTTTGACCATTGTTTCACGTACATCCCTGCGGGTTCCCGACCATAATCCACATCAGAATTGGGAGCTTTTCCTTTGTGGAACGTTTCCGTGCTGCCATGATGTTGGTCATCCACGGGATTGCTTTCCAGCGATCATCGGTTACGGTTGGCTCTAAGGACTCCAACTGTTTGATGAAAGTTTCTCCAAAGATGCTTCTGATTGTTTGTGTTGTAATTCCAGGCATTTTTACCGGGTTTCCTGATTCTTCGCGTGTATTTGCGACTATATGTGAAGGATTGCGTGGATGTCAATCGGAAATGTCATTCATGGAAAAACCTGGTACAGCTGGCCTGAAAATGGGTCCGGGATTGGTTAATCGTCGGTCAGTTTTACTGGGTGCTCTCTACGGTGGGCTGCTCGCTGCCACAACCTTGGCCCCAGTGACAGCACTAGCATCCGGCAACCTACAACGCCCAGCTGGTGCCAACAAACGGGTCATCATCATTGGCGCTGGAATTGCCGGCCTTTGCTCAGCCTATGAACTTGAGCAGCTGGGATACGACGTTGTGATTCTCGAAGCGAGCGACAGTTATGCCGGTGGGCGGGTGCGAACGCAACAGCTGGGGGATGGCCTCTACGGTGAGCTTGGCGCCATGCGCATTCCAGCAAACCATCACCTCACAAGGCACTACGTTAACAAGTTTGGCCTAAAGCTGCGCCCGTTTGTCCAGTCGAATCCGGATGCCTACTATTACGTCCGCGGCAAGAAAGTACGCATCCGTGACGAGGCAAATGTCAACGCACTTTTTCAACTAACCGGTGATGATGCGACGAAGTCATCCTTTGATTTCTGGAATCAGTCTGTTTTGAGCATTCTTGAATCTCTTTCTGACGATGAGCGTGCCGATTTACGCCGTGTGGCATTCACCACAAACCGACTGCGCAGTCTTGACCGCTTATCGCTGGAAGAGGTGTTTCGTCAGAACGGAATGTCAACCGATGCCATTGAGTTTTTTGCTAGTTTGTGGGCCTACGAAACATCCCTCCAATCAGGAATCACAACACTCCTTCGTGAGGAACTGGAAGAGGTTTGGATAAATTCATTTGATGAAATTGTCGGTGGAATGGGTGAGCTACCGAAGGCCTTTGTGAAACAGCTCCGCTCCAAGCCTCGCATGGGATGTAAGGTCACCCGGGTTGAACAAAACGCATCAACTCGCAAGGTAACTGCGTTTTATAATTCTGGTGATGGCTGGGACAAGGTTGTAGGGGACTGCATGATCTGTACGGTTCCGCTCTCTGTGATGGGCCGAATTGAGTTTCTACCGGGTCTCAGTGCTGGCAAGATGCGGGCATCAAGACAGGTCATTTACGATTCTAGTACCAAGGTTCTTGCACGAACATCCCGTCGTTTCTGGGAAACAGAAGATGGCATTTACGGTGGTGGAACGATGACCGACCTTCCAACGGGAATCACGTACTACCCATCTGATAACGCAACGGTGCGGGACCCACGCATTTCGAAAAAGCCAGCCGTGATGCTCGCATCGTATACATGGGGACAGCCCGCGAGGCGCTTGGCTGCGTATTCGCCGGATGAGCGGCATGAAGTGACTTTACGAAACCTCAGCAAGGTCCATCCGCAGCTGCGTGAGAAGGACATGGTGGAGAAAGTCGTGAGCTGGTCATGGGATACAAATCCACTGAGTGCTGGAGCATTCTGTTGGTTTGCGCCAGGTCAGCATGATGCTCTTTATCGGGATGTCATTTCAACGGAAGGTCGGATTTTCTTTGCCGGTGAACATGCATCCCTGACGCACACGTGGATACAGGGAGCCATTGAATCCGCACAGCGTGTCGTTCAGGAAGTTCGCTTGACTGCTTAATGATTGAGACGAACTAGTGTGTAAAAACACTGGGCGTTAAAACTACGCTCTCCATGTAGCGGTGCAGCGCAGCGTGTCTCCTCAATCATTCTGTTCTGGCAGGAATACAGGCCGCCCTTGTGTAACAATCGTACCTATGGAAGAAACACAGATTACCCAGGAAGCTGAGCTCCGCGCAGCAATGACGCGTCGCAAGCTACTCCGTGATGCATCGTTAACCGTTGGCGGCGTTTTGGCTGCCGAGATTGTGTCTGCTACATCGGCTGATGCACTTGATAAAACGCCAAAGATCATATTGGGCTCAGGGAGCCATAAATATGAATGTGTCCACGACTGGTTGGTGCTTCCCAACAACGTAAAGTGGGGCGACACACAGGGTGTTTGTCAGGATTCTAAAGGCCATATCTACATTTCGCATACCGTAGGTGCTGACAGCCAGAGCAAAGATGCAATCGCTGTCTTCGACCGCAAGGGCAAGTTCATCAAGACCTTTGGTTCGCGCTTTGCCGGCGGTGGACATGGAATTGAAGTTCGTAAGGAAGGCTCCAAAGAGTATCTTTACCACTGCGATACGGCTCATCGTCAAGTTGTGAAGACCGACCTCGATGGCAATGTCATCTGGGAAAAGGGTCTGCCAACCGAGTCTGGTGTTTATCAGGGCGGTGCTGCATTCATCCCGACGAACGTCACGTTTGCCCCGAATGGTGACTTTTATGTCGCTGATGGCTACGGCTCAAACTGGGTTCATCAGTTCAATATCAAGGGTGACTTGGTACGAACGTGGGGCGGCAGTGGTAGCGCTAATGGAAAGCTTAGCCAGCCACACGGCATCTGGGTCGATGCGCGTGGATCCGAGCCACTCGTGATGGTCTGTGACCGTGGCAACAATCGCTTGCATTACTTCACGTTGGATGGCAAGTTCGTCCGAATTGACAAGGATGGAATGCGTCAGCCTTGCCATGCAGATATTCAAGATGGACATATGCTCATCCCCGATCTCGCGGGTGTCGTAACCGTTTTGGACGAAAACAACAAGGTTGCTGTCCACCTCGGTGATAGTGCTGGCATCGCAAACTTGCCAGGACGTGGCCGTGCGCGAACGGAATTCCTTCCAGGTAAGTTTGTCCACCCACACGGCGCCAAGTTCCTTGCAAACGGAGACATTCTGGTAGGAGAGTGGCTTCCTATTGGTCGCGTCACCCTCCTCAAACGTATCAAGGCATAGTCGTAGGCATGCCCCATTCAGAACTTTTCCGGATGGGGCATGCATAGCAACTGCTCACTGCAGGGTATACTTACACTGCTGAGGAGCGTTGCAATCCGTCATCCGGATCAGGCTCAGCTAAGAGAACCGCGCTCACCTTGGACCCACCAAGGTGGGTTTTTCTTTGTTGAGAGGCAACTGATATGAACGATGTAACGACATCCACAATTGCAACCGACTTTGTGGTTACTGACCTCGGTCTGGCTGCATGGGGTCGCAAGGAAATTGCGATTGCAGAGACCGAAATGCCAGGTTTGATGGCAATCCGTGCTGAGTATGCAGCGGCACAACCCCTCAAGGGCGCACGTGTGACCGGCTCCCTCCACATGACCATTCAGACGGCTGTTCTGATTGAGACATTGGAAGCACTTGGCGCTGAAGTCCGCTGGGCAAGCTGTAACATTTACTCCACACAAGATCATGCTGCGGCAGCTATCGCTGCTGGCGGCACGCCTGTGTTTGCCAAAAAAGGCGAGACACTCGTTGAGTACTGGGACTACACCCATCGCATCTTTGAGTGGACCGATGGCGGCTACACAAACATGATCCTCGATGACGGTGGAGATGCAACCTTGCTTCTGCACCTCGGTACCAAGGCAGAGACCGACCTCAGTGTGCTGGACAATCCTACATCCGAGGAAGAAGAAATTCTGTACGCATCGATCAAGGCAAAACTCTTGGTTGATCCGCATTGGTATTCCGTTCGCCTCGCCGAGGTTAAGGGAGTAACGGAAGAAACGACAACCGGTGTACACCGCTTGTACGAGATGAGCCGTCGTAATGAATTGATGCTTCGTGCTATCAATGTCAACGATTCGGTTACAAAGAGCAAGTTCGACAACCTGTACGGCTGCCGTGAGTCGCTGGTCGATGGTATCAAGCGTGCAACCGACGTCATGATCGCAGGTAAGGTCGCGCTGGTTGCTGGTTACGGTGATGTTGGAAAGGGCTCTGCTCAGGCACTGCGTGCACTGTCGGCTCAGGTCTGGATCACCGAAATTGACCCAATCTGTGCGCTGCAGGCAGCCATGGAAGGCTACCGAGTCGTTACGATGGACTATGCTGCTGACAAGGCTGACATTTTCGTAACCGCGACGGGTAACAAAGACATCATCACCCGTGCCGTTATGGACAAGATGAAGGATCAAGCAATCGTCTGCAACATTGGCCACTTTGACAATGAGATCGATGTTGCTGGTCTCGAAGATCTCGAGTGGGATGAGATCAAGCCACAGGTCGATCACGTGATCTGGCCAGATGGTAAGCGAATCATTCTTCTTGCGAAGGGCCGTCTCGTAAACCTCGGCTGTGGAACCGGACATCCGTCGTACGTGATGAGCTCATCGTTTGCGAACCAAGTCCTTGCACAGATTGAGCTGTGGCAACATCCTGACACCTACGAGGTTGGTCAGGTCTATGTCTTGCCAAAGCACCTAGACGAGAAGGTTGCTCGCCTCCAGCTGTCAAAGCTTGGCGCAATGTTGACTGAGCTTTCCCCAGAGCAGGCAGCGTATATCGGTGTTGAACAACACGGTCCCTATAAGACCGAAACCTATCGCTACTAGGTATTCTCGTTCCTTTAGGCTATGTGGCCGGCTTGATTTTTCGAGCCGGCCACGTGTCATTAATTACGCTCACATTTGTATTGACCGGATGTGCCATCCCGATATAATCGCACATCAACTGTTCCCCAGTGGAAATATCAGGTCAACTGCATGCTTATACAGTTCCGTTTAAAAACGCTTCTCTTGTGCGTCGCTGCATTCCTACCAAATCTTGGATATGCACAAATCGTACGGAAGGAGCTGTCCGTACCAGCAAGCTCAATCGATACGCGCCTTTGGCAACCGCAAGTTGTAGAACGCCATCAGGGAAATGTTGAGCCGCCTGAAAACCCCGTGATGCCGCCGAAGGTAACCAGCAAACGCCACGATGTTCCAGTCGGCAAAGTGGATGCAGGATCAGCGCGGGTTGCACCTGGTAAGAAGTTTCCGGGTATGTCCAGTACCGGGTGGTATCCACCGGACTGTGATATCGCTGTGGGACAGAATCATATTGTTGAGGTTGTCAATTCTTCGATAGCCTTCTACACAAAGTCTGGTACGCGTCAGCTGCAGCAAACGTTCGAAACATTCTTTTCGGGTGTTGCGGGAGGTTCGTTCCTCTTTGATCCGAAGGCGTACTACGACAGGGCGAATAACCGCTATGTAATCGTGGTTCTCGAACAGGATGGTGGCTCGGAAACAAGCAAAGTTCTGGTCGCAGTTTCCGATGATGCCGATCCAAACGGCACGTGGCACCGCTATCGCTTTGAAGCCAAGCTGACTCTTTCCGGTACATCTTATTGGCTCGACTATCCGGGCTTTGGTTATAACCAGGATGGCTACGTCATCACTGGGAACATGTTTGGCTTTAGTGGTGGCTGGGCAGGTGTGCAATTCCTGACGATTCCCAGCGCGCCTTTACTTACCGGTTCGCCTGCCAATGTTTACTCACTTCGCGATGGCAATGGTGCATCTGCTCAGGTCGCGGAATGTGTTGATACATCGAGCGCGGTGTACGCAATCGGCGCAGCCGGTTCGAATGACCACAGACTTTATGCCTTGACCAATGTCGGGACAGCCAATCCGGCGTTAGTCTCCAGCGATGTCGGCGTCTCGAATTACAGTGGCCCTACAAAACGTGCGACGAGTACCGGGGGGCAAACTCTGGATGCCGGTGATGGCCGTCTTATAAATGCATGGTGGACCAATGGCCGAATGCTGGCTGCGCACGCAATTCAGATTGGTAACAATGTCGGTATTCGCTGGTATGAGTTTTCGACTGCTGGCTGGCCCAATGGCGGAAGCCCGTCCCTTATCCAGAGTGGCAACATTACCTCCAACAATTACGACTACTTCTATCCTGCGCTCGCCAAGGATTCCAGCGGGGCTATTGGGTTGGTCTTTGGCGGTTCTAACGCTAGTGAAACAGCAAACATCTTTGCCACTGGACGCCTGACAACTGACCCGCTTGGAAATGTCGGGACCCCGGTAAATCTTGGGGTGTCGGCTGGCGTTGGGTATACCGGTGGCCGCTGGGGAGACTACTTTGGTACTGAAGTCGATCCTGTGGATGGGCGTACCTTTTGGTCGATTGCAGAAACGTTAGGCGCAAACAACGATTGGGAGACACAAATCGTTAGTTTTAGTCTTAGTCCTGTTGTTTCCACAGTAACGGTATCTCCAACCACACTGGTTGCCGGACTTTCCGCTACAGGGACCATCACGCTTTCAGGGCCAGCCCCGGCCGGTGGGCAGCTCGTGTCGCTTACAACGAACAATGTGGCGGCGACCGTCCCCGCCACCGTGAATGTGCCACAAGGTTCAACATCGGCCACATTCAGTATCACAACTGTAGCCGTTCCAGCAGAGGTGACGGTCACAATCACAGCCACCACAAGCTTACGTTCATCGAGTGCAACATTGTTGCTGAAGCGAACGGCTATCGATGCTGTTAATGCGCAAAAGACCTCAGTCCCAGGGGGCGAGTCGGTTTCTGCATCTGTATCCCTAACCGGCAATGCGGGTGTTGGTGGTCTAAAGGTGGATCTGTCCGTAAATGATCCATCCGCAGCAGTACCTGTCTCAGTTACAATTGCATCGGGGCAGCTTTTTGCCGCGTTTTCAGTTTCAACATTCCCAGTTGTTGATGACCGTGTTGTTACGATTCGGGCAACCGCCGATGGGCTTGTAAAGACCAAGCAGATTACTGTTGAGCGGCCGAGATTATCTACTGTTCAGTTATCACCATCATCCTTTGCAGGTGGCGAGCAGGTACAGGGTACGATTCGCCTGACCGGAGTCGCACCTGTTGGTGGGATTGTGGTTGCATTGACATCATCCGATGCCGCATTAACCGTCCCTGCGTTTGTTACGGTAGAGGCTGGGAAGTCTGAAGTCTCGTTTGATGTAACGGTGCGTCCGGTCACAACAAACAAGGATGTTGAGATCTCAGCAGCGCACCGGGGACAAACGCTCAAGGGTACATTCCGACTTGAAAAAACAGTCCTAAAGGACCTTTTATTCAGTACATCCGAGTGCATTGGTGGGGAGACGGTTCAACTGGTTGTTTCCCTAAATGGTCCGGCACCGGAATCCGGTATGGTTGTCAACTTGTCATCCAGCCACGGTGCGGTCTCAGTACCATCCAGTGTTACCGTGCCGGCAGGTGAACGGTCTATTACGTTGGACTTGAACATAAGCGCCGTTGCAGTTGACACAGCTGTTACGTTGATTGGAACGGGTAACGCCGGAGAAGCTTCGGCCTCGATCTTGGTAAATCGCCCTGAGTTGACATCGTTGCTGATGTCGCCGAAATCAGTGACCGGTGGTCTGGATGCATCTGTTATTGTTCGTCTTACGGGCATTGCGCCAGTGGGTGGAACAACCGTAGGCCTGACATCGGATAATGCAGCAGCACAAGTCCCTGTGTTTGTCATTGTTCCCGAGGGCAAGTCCGAAGTTTTGGTGAAGGTTACTACGATTGCCGTGGGGACTGATTCAGAAGTCTACGTTTCGGCGAGCAACGAAACCGAATCATTGAGGGCGAAGTTGATTGTAAAGCGGGCGTCGATGGCGACGGCGATTTTGACACCGAATTCAGTCCTTGGTGGGACAGCATCGAAGTTAGATCTGACCATTACCGGTCCTGCTCCAATCGGTGGGTTGAAAATCGATATCACCACCGATGGCTCTGGCACGCTGATTCCATCAACGGTGACGGTTCCATCAGGTGCAAAGAGTGTTTCTGTTCCTGTCACGACTTTGGCTACAAATCGCACCCGGGTCGACCGAATCTCGGCTCACGTCAATGCGACATCGGCGTACGACATGCTCACGGTTCGAGCCGTCGTTCCTTCTGTAATCTCGCTTACACCAAATCCGGTGACAGCTGGCGGAAAGGTTACCGGCACGATTACACTGCGCGACCCAGCTCCAGTTGGTGGATTGCTTGTTGCGTTGTCCAGTGATCGTACATCGGCCGCTGTACCTGCATCTGTGCTTGTGCCTGCTGGAAAGTCATCGGCCACGTTCATCGTGACGACAAGTGTAGTGACTGTGGATGTTCAGGCGACAATCAAGGCAACTGCCAACGCTGAGTTTGCATCGACCGTGCTGGCTATACGCGTTCCTGCTCCGCAGCGCATTACCTTCACTCCATCCGAATTAACCGGAGGTGCCAAGGGCACGGCGACGATAGACCTTACAGTGCCTGCACCAACCGGGGGACTGATTGTCAAACTGACATCAAGCATTGCATCGTTGGTCATTCCGACATCTGTGGCTGTTCCTGCTGGAAAGTCATCGGTTACGATTCCAATCGCAACCTTGGTTGTGTCATCGGATGTAACGGCAAAGGTGACTGCAAGCGCAAATGGAATTGCAGTAGTCGCAAACATCCCGATAAAGACTCCGAGAGTTAAAACAATCATTGCCACTCCAACTGCTGTTCTTGGAGGCAAACCAGTTGCCTTTACAGTCACCCTGAGTGGAGTAGCCCCGGCAAGTGGAACCTCGCTAACGATTGTGAGTACGAGTGGTGTGTTGGTCGTACCTGGCAGTGTTAAAGTCCCATCCGGAAAGGCGACAGTCAGCTTTGTGGGGACGACCAGTTCTGTGTCAAGCGCGACAGATTGTAAAGTGCGTGTAACTGCGGCTGGTGAAACCAGTGAGACGGTTGTAATGGTGAGACCGACGGTGGTGAAGTCAGTGGTCATCGCGCCGATATCCGTTGTCGGCGGTGGCAAGGCGACGGTGACCGTAACGCTTACGGAACCTGCACCACTCGGAGGCGTCATCGTAAACCTCGAGTCTTCATCGACCAAATTTCCGGTACCTGCTGTGTTGTCAGTTCCAGCCGGAAAGACATCAGGTGTTGTTTCTGTAGTGACAGCTGCAACGTCAAGGGCCGAGAGCGTCGTTGTCACTACAAAGCTTGGGGGAGCAGCAACTTCGGGAACGGTCACTGTTGTCCCTGTTGCACTGGCATCCTTTACGGCGACACCTACAAGCGTCAAGGCTGGTGGATCGATTGTGATCACGCTCAAGTTGGCTGCTGTCAGTGGTGTACCGGTTGATGTCGTGATGACAACATCGGATAACGCCCTTCTGCCAGTGCCGGCAATCATCACGATTCCTGCTGGTCAACTTACGCTACAGCAAGTGATTACCGTTGGGGCTACTGGAGTAAAGAAGGCTATCCTTTTGAAGGCTTCGACGCAGACGGTACCGAAGCAGCTTACGGTGAATGTGAATCCATAGATTACGAAAAGGTGATTTCAATGACAAGAAGAAGTGTTTTGACAGGGTCGATGGCAATGATGCTGGGAAGCAGCGCCTTTGCGGGCATGCAATCCAACTCCGGTTACAAGCTAATCGGGCAGGATCGGGGTCATGTTGCGATTCTCAGCAAGAATGGTGAGGTTGAGTGGGAGATTGAATGCCGACATAACTCCCATGACATTGCGGTTCTTCCCAATGGCAACTTCCTGTTACATACAGCTCCCAACAAAATTGTGGAAGTAACACCTGAGAAGCAAGTCGTTTGGTCGTGGGAATCCAAGCCGGTTGCGCCTTATACAGGATATGTCGAGATCCACGGTTTTCAGCGGTTACGCGATGGAAGCACGATGATCGCGGAGACCGGAAATCTTCGGATTATTGAGGTTGATAAGGCTGGCACGATAAAGAAAACCGTTCCAATCACCGTCGAAAGGCCCGATTCGCACCGTGACACACGTCGGGTTCGTAAGACGGATGCAGGCACTTATCTTGTTTGTCATGAAGGCTTGGGCAAAGTTCGCGAGTATGACGGTGCTGGCAAGATTGTGTGGGAGTACACGCTGGACCTAGCTGGTCAACCTGCCACCGGCGGCCACGAGGGTCATGGGGTGAGTGTCTTCAATGCGGTTCGTTTGAAGAACGGCAATACACTCATCGGTGGCGGAAACAATAACCGTGTCTTCGAACTTACCAAAGAAGGTAAGACTGTCTGGAGCATTGAGCGGGATGAGCTGAAGCGTCCGGATGGTCGTTCTATTCACCTTTGTTGGATCACGAGTCTTCACGTACTTCCTAACGGAAACATAGTCTTCGGAAATACACACGCTGGACCTGAAAATCCTCAAATGATTGAAGTAACGCGCGATAAGAAGGTTGTTTGGACACTCGACAATTGGAAAGTGTTTGGAAATGACTTATGCGCCGTTTGGTTGATGGATGCAAAGCGTGGAACCATTCGTTAATGTGTTGATTTTTTCACTCTCTAATCGTGATTGAGCAGTGGAAATAGTGAATTGCATTGTTCCGATGTGTCATTCCTATGCTGAAACGAACTCAGACTGTCGAAATTTTCGCAGTCTGGGTTTCTTTTTGTTAAGAGATGGAGTAATGGTGAACGGGAAATTCAGTGAAATTCCGGGGACAATGTTGGAAGGTATCCGCACTCATCATGCGGAAATTTCCTCTAACCCTGTCAAAGGGTCGAAAGGGTTTCGGTATCGATCACCATGCAATCCAAAATGATTAATCGAAAGGCAGGCCTCCTGCTAGCATCCCTCGGGGTGCTCGCGGTTGGTACTGTGCCGGCTGAAGCGCAAGTGCGTCTCGGTTGGGTACGTAGTACTGGCACTAATCCAACGTTGGCAGTTACCCGTAATGCTGCGGGTGAAGTGTTCACGTTCGGAAATGGCACTGTTAACAAGCACTCTAAGACTGGTTCACTTGTTTGGACCAAAGCTGTCGGTACATTTACGTACGGTACGACGGTTGCAAACAACGTTGTGTCCCTTCATGCCGGCCAAGATGGCGGCGTCTACCTCGTAGAACGTCAGGGGCCAAACTACACATCCACCGTTATTCGCTACTGCAATAACAATGGCGTTGTAGGTTTCACCCGCACGTTTTCCGGTCACGTAAATAACGCCTTCAACGCGAACTTCCCTGTTGCAGTCTCTGACTCTGCAGGCAACCTGTTTGTGACGGCGCAGACCGGATCAGAGACTGTTCGCTTGTGGAAGGTAACCCCTGCTAACGTTTCGACAGCTGTGGACGTCACGGTTACACCGCTTGAGCTTGGTGTCACCGATGTCTTTACATCATCGTTGATTGTCCCAGACAATGCCGGTGGAGCTGCGCTGTTTATTGACCACTCTGATGGTAAGGGACATGCAAACCGCCGCTTCAATGCATCTCTTGGAACAACCCAAACAGTCAACTACAACACATCGGCTTATGAGCGATGGGCACAGGGTGCCGAGCAGTCTGCTGTTGTCAAGAATGGCTTGATCTATGCTATTCGAAACACAACGGATGTCTTTGGTTCAACGACTGGTAAGGATCTTGTCGAAGTTGCAGCGGATGGCACACGTGCAATCAAGCGTTCTGGGACGGACCTCCGCGGCGTATCGCTTAGCCATACCGGAAACTTGGCTGTCGTTACAGCATCAAGTGTAACGCGCAACAGTACAACCTATCCTGCATTCAATGTAGGCTTGGAGAACACTGCTGGCACGATTACAGCTCCAGTGCGTGCATTTGCAAACTTCGGCACGACAACACCAATCCAGTTTGGTGCACTTGCCACCAGCCTCATCTCTGGCGTACGCTCGAACCCGTTTGGTGTCAGCTACTCCTCCGGTGTTGCAAATGGCGCATTCTATGTGGTCAACGGTGTTGAGGATGCTACATCCACATTCGCTGGACCATGGCCAGTTCGCTTCAGCGAAGTTGGTTTGAATGTCGCAGATACGGCTTCTGTGGTGAACCTCTCCACATATATGAGCCCGAACCGCTTCTTCTTCAACAACGCATCAGCATACGTAACGACAAATGCTGGAACGGGTGTAACTGGATCCCTTCTGTGGTCTGGTCCTCTGACAACGGCGTTCAGCGATGATGGCATCTATGCTGCACTGACCGTTGCTGGAAATGCATCTGTTGCGAAGTATCACTTCACTGCACCTACCGTCACTGGCCAGCCAAGCACCATTCCTGGTGGACCCGGAGCTACCGATCAGGTCATCACCCTTACTGGTGACAAGTTCGGCTACAACGATGTCTTCCGGATCAACGGTGTAGCTTGTGCGACCAATGTCGTATCTGATGGTTCCCTCGAGGTCACGATTCCTGCATCGGCAATCAGTGTCAAGGGTATCTACCCGATCAGCCTTGGTTACACTTTCGAAAACGGAACAACCAATGCGCTGGACCTCGGGACAATTGAGGTTGGACCTCGTCCTGTACTCGATGTTGCATCCCTTGCACCAAACCCATTGCATGGCGGTGAGGATCTTACCTTCACGGTTTCCCTGAATGAGCCTGCTGGCTTCCCTGGTCAAACCGTTACCGTTACGAATACCAACCCTGCAGTTACTCTGCCAGGAACGGTTTCCTTCGCAACGGGTGAGACCACCAAAACCTTTACCATTGTTCCTTCGTACGTAACAACAGATACGACGGGCGATGTTACATCGGTTCTTGATGGTGTTACCAAGACATCGACTCTGACAGTTCTTTCGCACAAAGTCGCAGCGCTTGATGTAACGCCATCAACTGTGATCGGTGGAAACAGCTCTGTCGGTACCGTTACCTTGACAAGCAAGGCTGCTCCTGGTGGCTACGTGGTTGCGCTGTCATCTGACAATCCAGCAATCACGGTCCCAGCAGAAGTGACGGTGGCTGCAGGCGAAACGACAGCAACATTCCCAGTTGATTACGATGTCGTTGCTGATGATTCCAATGGTGTTGTGACAGCTCAGTTGAATGGTTCTTCCAAGACCAGCAACGTAACGGTCAAGGCAGCAAACATCACCTCGCTCGGTTTGTCCAAGACAAGCACAGCTGGTGGAAATGATGTCACCGGTACTGTTACGCTTGATGGAATGGCACCAGCGGGTGGTTTGACGGTTACATTGTCATCGTCGAACTCCAAGGTCGTTGTTCCTGCATCTGTAACGATTCTTGAAGGAATGACTGAAGCGACCTTCACTGCAACAACGGTTTCGACGGCTGTTGCAACCCCTGTGACTGTCACAGCAAGTGCACGTGGCGTTGTCCTCAACAAGGACATCACCATTACGGCACCTGTAGTTGTTTCCGTTGTGTCGAACCCGACATCCATTACCGGATCAAATACCGGTACTGCGACGGTTATGCTTGATGGTCCAGCTCCAACATCCTGGAACGTGACGGTTACCTCTGACAATCCTGCCCTTGGCTTTGGATTGGCTGCTGGTGTACCTATCGCAACAAAGGCCACTTCGGTTTCGGCCGGAGCGCGTAGTGTGAATGTTGGTATCAACACGGCATATGTCACTGCTGATACTGCGGTCAACGTCACGGCTACACGAGCTGGTGTTTCTGCAACAACGGTTGTCAATGTTCTCCCACCTGCTCCTGCAAGCGTCGTTCTGACTCCTGCATCAGTGCGTGGCGGTGTCAACACATCGCTGAGAGTCAACATCACTGCTAAGGCACCTGTAGGTGGCTTGGTCGTTGCATTGGCGTCCAATCGGTCTGAAGCAACTCCTGTTGCTAT
>Ga0255115_1000121_pt1 | contig 22614 bp, 18 predicted proteins | sample Law_Law_RepB_8h_FD_188474 | JGI IMG/M metagenome (GOLD analysis project Ga0255115, IMG submission 188474) | Freshwater microbial communities from St. Lawrence River, New York, United States - Law_Law_RepB_8h | ecosystem: Environmental > Aquatic > Freshwater > River | place: USA: New York... | reverse complement strand
CCTCCACCTGCCGCGCTTCCTCGCCAAGGCGCGCAAGCATGTGCACGGCGAGCTGCCGAAGTCTTACCAACGCAATTTCTGCAAAGGTTTCGATCGTTTCCTCTGCCTGCACCTCGGCATCGACCCCGAGGCCTTGGTCGCCTGCGTCCGCGAGGCCGGCGATGACGCCGACCTCGACGCACGCCTCCTCCGCCTCTTCCCGGCCGACCTCCGCGTCGCCACCTGGAACCGCGAGCTGGTGCAGAAAGGCATGAGCGAGATGGGCCGCGAAGCCCTGACCGACGCCAAACGCAAGATGGGCGCCGAGCACCGCACCGACATCATCTCCTTCGCCGACATGATCGACCTCGACGAAGGCCGCCTTCCGTGACCACCCCCGACCCCCACCCCAACCGTCTCGTGCTCCGCGGGATGGCCTCCTTGCTGGCCTGCCTGCAGCATCATCCCAAGGCGCTCCGCGAGGTCGCGGCCACGGCCGCCTTTGCGCCCGAACTGGCGCCGTACGACGCGGCCTTCCGCGAACTCGGCGTCAAGACCCGCATCGTGGGGCCGATCGAACTGGCCCAGACCGCGGAAGGTCCCTGCGAGGACGTGTGCGCGCTGACGATGCGGCCGGACTTCGGCCTGGCGCGGGTCGGTGATTTCACGGATTGGCGGGAGAGCCGCGAGACCATCGTCATCGCCGACGGCCTGACGGACCCGGCCGACCTCGCCGCGCTGGCGCGGGCCATGGCCGCCTTCGGACTGGAACGCCTGCTGCTTTCCTCCGGCACCGAGAAGCTTTCCTTCCACCCCGAGGCCTGGCACCTGGCCGCGGGTGCGATGGAGAAACTCAAGCTGATGCGCGCCGCCGCGCTGGGCGGCTTGCTCAAACTCGTCGAAGACCGTTGCTGCGTCGTCGCGCTTTCGCCCGACCTTGGCCGTAAGATCGACCTGGCCAACCCGGTCCGCGTTCCGGCCCGGCACCTGGCCTTGCTCGTCCCCGGCGGGCGCCTGGACCCCGACCTGCAGGCCCGCACCGAACATTGCTTTCGCCTCCCCGGCCAGCCGCCCTTGACCCTCCGCGAGACCATCCCTCTGGCCATCGCCTGGTTCGCTTCGACCCCGAAACCCCGCCCGGACGGCTTCCTCGCCCGTAAAAGGGCTCGCCACGCCAAGGACTCGGGTTCCAATCCGGCCTCTTGACCATGCCCGACGACGCCCCCGAATCCGAGGAGAATATCATCTCCCTGCAGAGCATCAGCCGGACCTTCATGGCGGCGCTGCAACGCCAGCATGACATGCTCGCCTTCAGCCTGGCGGGCCTCCGCACTTCCGACCCGCGGGCCTACGATTACTACTCGGCCGTGAGCCGGGTGATGCCCTCCCCCCAGAACCACCTCACCGCCGACCAGGTGAACGCTTATGCGCGTAACCTGATGATGCGGACGACCATCAATGATTTGCTGGGCATCGCCGCGGAATGCCTGCATCGCTGCCACCTGCTCTGCGTGCTGATCAAGGTGCGCGGCCAGAACCGCACCCCGGACGCGGACCTCGACCGGCAGATCGGCGAGGCACACCAGGCCTTCCTCCCGCTATCCCTGCAGGACAAGTTCGAGGAACTGGAGAAGTCCTTCGGGATCATGTGCGACCTCGAGGACAGCATCTTCAGCCTCGCGGCGGCACTGCGCGTGCTCGCCCGCGTGGGCGGCATGGTGACGAACGACGACCTCGCGCCCGACGGCAAGCTGACCTTGGAGTTCATGGCGATGAAGGATTACGAGGTCGACGACCAGGACGCCGAGATCGACGACGAGGCCCCCGAGACGCCTCCGCCCGGCGTCATCCGCCACCCCCTGCCCGGCGAGGCCGACCTGCTGAAAAAGCCCACGAAGACCTTGTCCAAACTCACCGAGACCACGCGCACTTTCCAGCCCGGCGAGATGCTGGACCTGAACGAGGAGGAACTGCTCGGGCTCAACATCACCGTGGCCAAGTTCTTCGACGGGCTGTTCCGCTCCGTCGACCACTACGGCCGCAGCCGCATCGGCGAGGGTAGCTAAGCCGTGGCCAGCGACGCGACCCAGCCTGTGCGCCGCGTCTGGTGGTGGGTCTTCGGCGGTTTCCTCTTCCAGTCCATCCCCGCAGCGGTCCGGGACGAAGCCCTACCCGTCGCCCTCAAGAACCTCGGACGGGAAGACGCCGAAATCACCCGCTGGGTCGCCGGGCTGGGCCTGCTCGTGGGCATCAAGATCCTCTGGGCGCCGCTGGTCGGGCAGATCTCCCGACCACCCCGCCTGGTGCTGGGCTGTCAGGCCGCGATCGTCCTCCTGCTGCTCGGCCTCCAGGTAGGGCTGGGGCTGCCGGAAGGGCCCTGGGCCTTCGTCGCGCTGGCCTTGATCTCCATCGCCTCAGCCTGCCATGACTTTGCGCTGGATGGCTATTACGTGGCCTCCCTGGCGGAAAAGCCTCGGGCGGCCTACTCCGGCCTCCTGACCTTCGCCTCGAAGACCGGTCAGGTGCTCGCCGGCCCCGGCCTCATCTGGTTGGCCGGGCACTGGCACCACGCCGCCGGGACCACTTGGGCCGCGGCCTGGCAACAATCCCTGGGAGTCGCCGCAGCCCTGGCCGCGACCTGCCTCCTCCTCAACGCCTACGCCTTCCGGCACGAGCCCACCCTGCCCGCCGGCCCCAAGGTGGGGCTGGGAGAAACCTTGATGGAATTCTTCCGAGACCGACGCTTCCTCGCGGTGCTCGGGCTGATTTGTTTCTACCGCGCCAGCGAAGTCCACCTCACCCGGGTCCTGCCGCTCTTCTCGATGGCGGCGCCGAGCGTCGGCGGACTGGGCTTCGACAACGAAAGCTTCGCCGTGCTCCGTCTCGTGACCGCCATCGGCGGACTCGCGCTCGGAGGGTTAGCTGGTTCCCGCGTGGTAGCGCGCCTCGGCGTAGGCCGGGCGTTGCTCCCGCTGGGTGTTGCGATGCACCTTCCGCTGCTCGGCATCCTCTGGCTCGCGCACCACCCCGACGCCTCGCGCCTCCAAGTGGGACTGCTCTACTTCGGCGAATACGTCGCCTATGGCGCGGGCGTCTGCGCGCTGCTGCTCGCGATGATGAAATTCGCCGCCGGTCCGCAGGCGGCGGTCCGCTATGCCGCGCTCTCCACGCTGGCGCTGGTGGCGAATTACCTACCGGGCTTCTGGGCCGGCGAGCTGGCGACCCGGCTGGGCTACGCCGATTACTTCGCTTTCGCTTTGTTACTGGCGCTGCCCGGCCTCGCGGTGACGCTCTGGGCCCGGCGCCACTTCGAGGACCCGGCCTGATTAGCTCTTGGGCAGGACGACGAGCTCCTGCTCGAACTTCGGGTCCAGGAACCGTCGGGCGAAGGCCTGCACCGCGGCTTCGTCGGTGAGCGCCATGCGGCGTTCCCACTCCACGTCGAAGTTGGCGCCGAGCCCGGCGACTTCGCGCACGAGCGCACCCTGCATGCGCGCGCCGGCGGACTGCCGACCCTGCCGACGCGAGACCCGCATCCGACGCTTGGCGTCCGCGATTTCGTCCGCGCCGAACTTGCCGGACCGGAGGCGCTCCAGTTCGAGGCGCATCTCTTTCACCACGTCCTGGGCGGACGCCGGCGCGGTGCCGGCGTAAAGATAGAACATGCCCTGGTCGACGACTTCGACGCGCGTGGCGCCGACGAAATACGCCATGCCCTTCTCCTCGCGCACGCGACGGAACAAACCGCTGGCCATGCCGCTGAGGAGTTCTTCAGTGACGTTGGCCGCGACGACTTCATCGGGCGCGAAGCCGCAATGAGGGAAGGCCAAGGCCACGACGGCCTGCTCACCGGTGGCATGCTCCTGCAGGCGGGAGGCCGATGCCGGCACGTGCAACGGCAAGGTCCGACGGGTCAGCGCGGCTTTCGGCAAAGCCCCGAAACGACGATGGATGAAATCCAGGACCGACTGGCGGTCGAAAGCGCCGCTGACCCCGACGACGACATTATCCGCGACGACCAACTTGCGATGCAGTTCCGCGAGGTCCGTCGGCTCGATCCGGGCCAAGGTCGCCGGTGTGCCGCAAGCGTCGACCGCCAATGGGTGGGTGCCGAAATACTGACGCTGGAGACGCAGGCGCGCCTTCTCGACGATGTCATCCTCGGCTTCGCGGCAGGCGCTGATCAGCGCGGCGCGTTCGGTGGCGAAGGTCTCCGGGCGGAACTGCGGGTCCAAGACGCCGTCGGCCACCAGTTCGGCGAGCTGATCGAAATCCGAACTCAAAGCCTCGCCCCAAAGACCACAGGACACCTGCGAACCATGATCGGCGAAGGTCGCGCCGAGTCCGTCGACCAACTGGGCGACGTCTTCTTTGGAGCGGCGGGCGGTGTCTCGAGCGAACAGCGTGCCGAGCAGACCGGTCGTGCCGCGCTTGGCATCGTCCTCGTAGGCGACACCGGCCGCCAGGAAGACCCCGAGTCCCGCCTTGGGGATGGTGTCGTCATGCTGCAGCACCACCCGGACGCCGTTATCCAAGGTCAAAGTCTCGAAACGATCGGGCGTGGCCACGCCGGAAGCAGCCGCGGCAGCGGCATGGACTTTCGCGGAGCGCATGGTGCCGAGGGTCACATTCTCCGCGCGAAGCCACTTGCGGGCCTCCCGGGTGAGGTCCTCGGCGCCGAGGCGGGCCAGGTGCTCGACCCCGCGCTGGGGCCAGGCGATATCGTATCCAATCGTCGCCGCATGGGCGACCCGACTGGTCAGGCCATGGATATTCTTCTGGCCGTTGACCATCCCCACCACGGACTGGCGGCGCACCTTCGCGAACTCATCGGCCGTGACGCCGCGTTGGAGAAGACCGTCCACGACTTCGGCGATGGCACGCTCAACGACGGAAGCATCCGACCCAGCCTCGCCGCTCCAACTGCACCAGGCCAGGCCGAGGTCGCGGATGCCGAAGCCCGAGGCATCGATGGCGTGCACGAGCTTTCGCTTCTCGCGGAGTTCGCTCCACAGCAAGGAGCTGTTTCCGGCGCCGAGCACGCCGAGGAAGAGGTCTGTCGCAAGACGGCCTTCGTCGAAATATCCCGGGATTCGCCAGCTGGAGACGCCCTTCACGGTGCTGACTTCGCGCACGAGGTCGGCGCGGCGGACCCCGCCCTGCGGCGGTTCGAACTGGTCCGGGGCCTCGACGAGCGGGCGACGGGCGAAGCGGCCGAACCAGCGTTCGGCGGACGCGAAGGCTTCTTCGGGCGGCAGGCTGCCGCCGAGCGCGAGCACGACGTTGGAAGGCACGTAACGTCCGGCATGGTAGGCGCGGAGGTCGTCGGGAGTGATGCGGATGAAGAGCTCACGGTGGCCGATGACGGGCTGGCGGAGCGCATGCGCGCGGACGGCCTCCTCGAGCACCGACTTCGCGAGCATCTGGTCGTGCTCGTCGTCGCACATGGCGATCTCGCGCAGGATGACTTCGCGCTCCATCCGCGCGTCGGCGTCGGTGATCAGCGGATCGAAGACCATGTCGGCGATGGCTTCCATCGCGGTCTCGAAACCCTCCTGAGGGGCATCGACATAATACACCGTCCGGTCGAAGGTCGTGTAGGCGTTGGAAGAGCCGCCGCTGCGGTGGATGGCGTCGGTCAGTTCGCGGTTCGTGAAACGTCCGGTCCCCTTGAAGACCATGTGCTCCAAGTAGTGCGAGATCCCCGAGCCTTCCCAGCGCCCTTCATGGATGCTGCCCGTGCGTACCCAGGCCTGCACGGTGCACAGGCCGATACCGGGACGATGGGAATACAGGACCTCCAGGCCGTTCGGCAGGACGCGTCGCTCGGGCAAGGGGCCGGCGATCTGCGCGAAACTAAGGCCTTCGAGGTACGACATGGTGCATGTATGCCTCCGCTCCGGCCGGGCGCAAGCGCCCCTTCGGCGGCCTCCGCCGCGCGTCCGACCGCGTCCATGGCTTCACCGTCGCGGGCGCCAACCCGGCCCGAATCGAGGTTGAAAAAGACCCCCACCCCTGTATCCCCGAACCTTCCGCCATGTATATCCCGCCTGAAACCCGCGCCCACCTAGAGGAGGTCGAACGTCGTGCCGGCCACCTCTGGAAGTTCCTGGACGTCCCGGGCAAGCAGGTGGCCATCGCCCGCCTGGAGGAACAGATGGGCGCCGCCACGTTCTGGGACAGCCAGAAGGCCGCGCAGAAGGTCATCGCGGAGTGCAACGGCTACAAGACGACGGTCGCCCCACAGGTCGCCTTCCGGCGCAAGATCGACGACGCCAAGACCCTGGCGGAACTGATCGTGGAATCCCCCGACGGCACGGCCGACGCCGAGCTCGAGGAGCTACGGGTGCTCGCCGAGACGCTCCTGGTCGAGGTCGCGGACATCGAGATCGCGGCCTTCCTCTCCGGCCTCCACGATAAGTCCAACGCCATCGTGACCGTCAAGGCGGGCGCCGGCGGCACGGAGTCCAACGACTGGGCCGACATGCTCTTCCGCATGTACACGCGCTGGGCCGAACGCCGCGGCTTCAAGGTCGAGATCGAGGATGTGGCCGAAGGCGAAGGCGCGGGCATCAGCCTGGCCACCTTCCGCCTCGAAGGCCCCAACGCGTACGGCTACGTGAAAGCCGAGCGCGGCGTCCACCGCCTCGTCCGCATCTCCCCCTTCGACGCCAACGCCCGGCGCCATACGTCCTTCTGCTCGGTCGACGTGGTCGCCGAGATCGACGATGACATCGACATCGAGATCAACGAGGCCGACCTGCGCGTCGATGTCTACCGTTCCAGCGGCAAGGGCGGCCAGCACGTGAACAAGACGGAATCCGCCGTCCGCCTGACGCACATCCCGACCGGCCTCGTGGTGGCTTGCCAACGCGAACGCTCCCAGGTCAAGAACCGCGCCCTCGCGATGAAGATCCTGCGCGCCCGCATCTACGAGAAGACCTTGGACGACAAGCGGGCCGAGATGGAGAAGTACTACGGTGAGAAAGGCGACATCGGCTGGGGCAACCAGATCCGCTCCTACGTCTTCCAGCCTTACCAGATGGTCAAGGACCTCCGGACCGGCGTGGAGACGGGCAACATCCAGGCGGTGATGGACGGTGATATCGACGCCTTCATCAACGGCTGGCTGCGCGCCGGCGGTCCCCGCACCCGCAACAAGGACATCAAGATCGAGGACTGACCTCGCGCCCATCATGCCGTCCCGGGAAACGCTCCGCCAGAAACTCCTCGATCCTCCGCTCTTCGCGGAGAAGATCTGGAAACTTTCACCCGAGCCCTGGCCGATCACCGCCGCCCAGTTACGCGAGCTCAAGCTCATCGGCCTGGCCTGCCTGAGCTACCAACGGGCCCTCGAGCGCCTCTACGTCCGCTCGGCCGCGGACAAGAAGATCCTCCGCAACCGCGACATCCATGCGCCCTGGGTGGCCCACTACCTCGATCGCCACAAGCCGCCGGGCCTGGTCGAGCATGGCCGGCACCGCGCGGTCAAGGGCCAGCACCCGCTGGTGCTGCGCCCGGACCTCCTGATCACGGACCAAGGCTTCACGATGACCGAGCTGGACAGCGTCCCCGGCGGGGTCGGCCTCACGGCCTATCTCAACGAAGTCTACGCGGAGGACTTCCCCGAGGTCATCGGCGGCCTCGGCATGCCGGCCCGCTTCCAGGCGATGCTTAGCCGGCTCGTACCAGGCGAACGCTTCCCCACGGTCGCCATCGCGGTGAGCGAGGAGGCCGCGACCTACCGCCCTGAGTTCGAATGGCTAGCCGAGAAACTCCGCGGCCTGGGCCACGATGTGCACGTGGTCGACCCCTCCCAGGTGATGAAGATGGGCGACGAGTCTTTCATCCCGCTCCACGGCGCCCCGACGCGCATCCACGTCCTCTACCGGTTCTTCGAGCTGTTCGACCTCGCCAACGTGAAGAGCGCCGACGGCATCTTCGCCGCGGTCGAGGCGGGCAAGCTGGCGTTGACGCCGCCGATGAAGGCCTTCCAGGAGGAGAAGCTCGGCTTGGCGCTCCTGCACCATCCCCAGCTCTCGGAATTCTGGAAGGAGAACCTGCCGGAGGACCACCGCGAGGAGCTCCTCCGCATCGTCCCGCGCACCTGGATCATGGAGCAAGGCGAGCTACCGCCGACCGCGGTGCTGCACGCCCCTATGGTGGGTGACCAGCCCATCCGCGACTGGCACGAGCTAGCCGAGGCCAGCCAGCGCGAACGCAACCTCATCATCAAGGCCAGCGGCTTCCATGAGACCGCCTGGGGCGCCCGCAGCGTCACCCTCGGCAGCGACGTCTCACGCGATGAGTGGCTCGAGGCGATCGAGCATGCGCTCGACCCCGAGAACGACACCTTCCACGTGATGCAGGAGTACCATAAGCCCTCCCGCCTGAGCCACCCGGTCTACGCGGATGACGGTACCGTGACCGCGGCCGATGGGCGCGTGCGGCTGTGCCCCTATTATTTCGTGGACGGCGACACGGTCGAACTAACCGGCATCCTCTCGACCTTCTGCCCGGCGGATAAGAAGATCATCCACGGCATGCGCGACGCGGCCTTGCTGCCCTGCCGGCTGGTCCCCTGAGGCTTGACCGCCCTTGCCTCCGGCGGGTTTTGCCCCCAGTTTAGGGTCATGCGACTCCTCTCGTGCATCCTGCTCTGCCTCGGCGGCCTCCTCGCCGAACTCAATGCCGCGCAACGCACCAAGGTCGACCTGGTCAACCTGTCGCCCGAGATCAAGGCGGGCGGGAAGTCGCTGATCGCGGTCCGCTTCCGTTGCGACGACCACTTCCACATCTACTGGAAGAACCCCGGCGACGCCGGTCAGTCCCCCGCGATCGCCTGGAAGGAAACCGCCGGGACGAAGGCCGGCCCCTTACTCTACCCTGGCCCCATCCTGCTGGACCAGAGCGGCGTCTACAACTTCGTGCACGAGCATGAGACGTTGTTGCTGATGGAGCTGGACGTACCCGCGACCGCGAGCGGCGAGCTCAAGCTCAAGGCGCACGTCGAGTGGCTGGAATGCGACGACAAGGGGTGCTACCCGTTCGAGCAGGATGTCGCCCTGACCGTCAAGGTCGGCCCGGGCAACACGCCGTATCCCCATGAACCCAAACTCTACCCGGACTTGCGTCCCGTCGTGGCCGCCGAATTCAGCGCGAAAGGCGAGCAGTTGACGGTCCGCCCCGTCGCCGGGGCCAAGGTCGACCTGTCCAAGACGTGGTTCCCCGAACGCGGCTTCCTCAGCCCGGGCGCGGTCTTCAAGCAGAAGCGCGACGCCGGGTCCCTTGCCTTCAGCCTGCAGGAAGCCCCCGAGAAACTGACGGACGGCCCCGTCAGCTTCGTCGGCCCCGATGGCGCTGGCGGGTTTGTCCGTTTGCTCGCCACCGCCGCTACCGGACAAGGCACCGGTGCGCCGCCATCCCCCGCGGCCCCGGCCGTAAAAGGCACGTCGGATTGGCTGCCTTGGTCCCCCGCAGCTCAGGCCGAAGCCTTGGCCGCCGGCAAGACCGTCTACATCGATTTCACCGCTCGCTGGTGCGCGAGCTGCCAGGTCAACAAGCGCGTCTACACCCAGCCGGAGGTCGCCGCGGCGTTGGCCAAGGACGGCGTGGTACTGATGAAGGCGGACTGGACCCGCAAGGACGAGGTCATCACCGCGGAGCTGAAGCGGTACGAGCGCGAGGGCGTGCCGCTCAACGTGTTCCTCCGCAAGGACACCGCGCCCGCGGTGCTGTCAGAATTCCTGACGGGCGACGAGGTGCTCGCGGCGCTCGCCGCCGTCCGCTCGGGCCGCGCCTATCAGGCGACCGCGACACAGCACGGCTACGGCGTCTGGCTGCTCCTAGCCTTCGGCGGCGGTGCGCTGCTGAACCTGATGCCCTGCGTGTTCCCGATGATCGGCCTCAAGGTCCTCGGCTTCGCGAAGGAGGCCGGCGCCGCACGCGCCACCGTGATCCGCCATGGCCTGCTCTACTCCGTCGGCGTCGTGCTGAGCTTCCTCGCCCTCGCGGGGCTCATCCTGGCGCTGAAGGCCGGCGGCGGCTCCGTCGGCTGGGGTTTCCAGATGCAGTCCCCCGGCTTCGTCCTCGCGACCTGCGTGCTCATGGTGACGCTCGGCCTCAGCCTAGCGGGGGTCTTCGAGATTGGCACGGGCCTCGCCGGTAAGGCCGCCAATGCGGAAGGCCAAGGCGGCTCCGCCGGTGCCTTCTTCTCCGGCGTCCTCGCCACCGCCGTCGCCACGCCTTGCACCGCACCCGGACTCGGCGCCGCCCTCGGCTTCGCCTTGGACAAGCAACGCTCTTCGGGCGAAACGCTGCTCTTCTTCACTGTGATCGGGCTGGGCATGGCCTTGCCCTACCTGCTGCTGTCGGCCTTCCCGCGGCTCGCCGCCCTACTCCCTCGCCCGGGCGAATGGATGGAGACGCTCAAGCAGGCGATGGCCTTCCCGCTCTTCGCCTACGCCCTCTTCCTGCTCTGGGTACTGTCCGCGCTCGTCGAGGAAGCCAGCTGGGTCCGCGACGCGTCGCTCGGACTGGCCGTGATCGCCGCCGCCTGCTGGGTCTGGGGACGCTGGGGCGCCCCGCACCGCACGGACCGCGAGCGTCTGATCGGTAAGGCCGTCGCGGCACTGCTCTACGTCGGTACGCTCGGGTATCTTTACGGCACGCTCGCCTGATCGCCTCCGTGCAGAACGTCGCCAACAAAAAGGCCCGCCGAGCGGCGGGCCTTTTACGTGAAGGGGAGGCGCTGACTCAGAGTGCCGTCACCGGACCGGGAGCCGGACCAGAGACCGGCGCCTTAGTCGGAGCAGCCTTGCCGGCGGCCGGAGCTGACGGAGCGGCGACGCCGCCGCGGGTGAAGTAGTTGGCGTCGACGACGACGGCCTTGCGGTCCTTAGCGCCGGACTGACGACCGGCGGCGGACTTGTCGGCCTGCTGCTCACCGAGACCGAGGACTTCGCTGTCGGCGGGATTACAACCGACCTTCACGAGGTAATCGCGGACCGACTGGGCACGCTTGTCGGACAGGCCAAGGTTATATTCCTCGGTGCCGAACTGGTCGGTGTAGCCGACGATCAGCAACTTGGTGGCCTTGGCCTTGCCAACGGCGGCGTCGAGCTTGGCGCGCTCGGCGGCGCTGACGGTGTACTGGTCGAAGTCGAACAGGACGGTGACAAGGATCGCTTCCGCAGGGATGATGCCATCACGGGCCGCCTGGGCAGCCGCGCCGGCGGCGGAAGACCCGAGCAGATTGAGGTCGGTCGCACCACCGGTACCGCTACCCGCCGCGGAACCAGCGTAATCGGTGGGCATACGAGACGGACCACAGCCGACAAGGAAGGCGGCGGCCAAGAGGGGGAGAGTGAAGCGCTTCATGGGTGTAAGGGGATAAAAGGCAGGGCAAAAGGGGTCGGCAAGCCTTGACTGGCTCAGTAGCGGCGGACTTTTGGGTCGATCTTGAGCGACCAGGCGTCGATACCCCCCTGCACATTGGCGACCTGGGCATAGCCTTTGGCCCGCAGGAACTGCGTCACCTTCATGCTGCGGCCACCGTGGTGGCAATGGACCAACACCGGAACATCGCGGGGTATCTCCACCAGCCGCTCCGGCACCGTGTTCATCGGAATCAACTTGGCTCCGGGGAGCTGGCAGACCGCGAACTCGCTCGGTTCCCGGACATCCAGGAGAAAGGGCGGCTCAGCGGAAGCGAGCAAACGTTGGGCTTCCTCGATGGAAACCTCCAGGGGATAGGCGGACATGGCGGGAGGGGAAGAAAGGGGGTTGGACGCGCAGGTCGACGCGTAGCGCGCAGGCTCCAGTTGTCGGATCGCGGGATGGGCCCCGCAGACCGGGCAGGCGGGATCGGCCGAGAGCCGGAGCGCACGGGAAACGCCAGCGGCCAGGTCGACGACCTGAAGGCGCGATTCCTGGCGCTGGCCGAGCAGCAGGGCGATGACCTCCGAGGCCATCCACGAGCCGATGACGCCGCAGGTGGCGCCGAAGACCCCGCCCTCCGCGCAGGTGGGCACGGTGGCCGGATCTGGCATCACTGGGTAGACGCAGCGGTAACAGCCGGCACCGGGCAGGAAGACCCCCACCTGCCCTTCGGCGCGCAACACACTGCCATGGACCAGCGGCTTGCGACCGAGCACGCAGGCATCCGCCGCCAGGAAACGAGTCGGGAAATTATCGGTGCCGTCGACGACGAGGTCGTAGCGGGCAACGAGGTCGGCCGCGTTCTCCGAGGTGAAGCCTTCGGGGTGCAGGACGATGGTCAGCCCCGGGTTGATTTCGGCGAGCGCTTCCGCGGCCGAGATCGTCTTAGGCAGCCCGAGGGTATCGAAGCCATGCAGGATCTGACGGTGCAGATTGGAGACCTCCACCTTGTCCGGATCGGCGATGCCGAGGGTCCCGACGCCGGCGGCCGCGAGGTAGAGCCCGACCGGCGAACCCAGACCGCCGGCCCCGAGCAGGAGAACTTTGGCCTCGCGCAGACGTAACTGCCCCGCCTCCCCGACCCCGGGCAGACGGAGCTGCCGCGCATACAAGGCGCGCTCGTGCTCGGTCAGGCGTGGCTCCGCGGACATACCTCCATGGAGACCGCGGAAGCGGCGGTGTCAAACCCCTCCCCGATGCGGTTCGGGTTGAAATCAAGGCCGGACCCGCCCAGCGTGAAGCGTGTCCTCGGTCTACCTCGGCATCGACTATGGCGCCAAGCGCGTCGGCTTGAGCCATGCCGACAGCCTAGGCTTCGCCTTCCCGCTCCCGGCGGCGATAGCCCCCGAGGCCGAGGAACGCTTCGCCCAAATCGGACGGGAAATCGCCCGCCTCCGGGCGACCCAACTCATCCTGGGTTACCCACTGTCGGTCGAAGGCGAACGCACGAAACGTTGCGACGAGGTCGACGCCTTCGCCGCCGAATTGACCCGACGTTTCGGACTGCCCATCGAACTGGTCGATGAGGCGCTGAGCAGCCAGGCGGCTGACGAATTGGGCGGGCCCCGCAAGCCGCGCTCCGCCCAGGAGCGCCGAGACCAAACCCGCAGCGGCGAACGGGATTCCCGGGCGGCGGCGGTGCTACTCCAGGACTACCTGAACAGCCGCGGCATCGGCGCGAGCCTCTGACATGGGCAAACCGCTCAAGTCCATCCTCAGGCCGGAGCGCTTCCTCGCGACGATCGCCTACGACGGCACGGACTTCCACGGCTGGCAGGTCAACCCTAACCAACGGACCGTGGAGAGCACGATCGAGGAGCGGCTCTCGCGGATCTTCCGGACGCCGATCGACGTCCACGGCAGCGGCCGCACCGACGCGGGCGTGCACAGCGTCGGCCAGCGTTTCCATTTCGACGCTTTTTGGCCGCACCCGGCCAAGCACTTGATCTCGGCGATCAACTCTTGCGACCAGGAAGGCCTGCTCGTCACGGACCTGCGCCGCGTGCCGGGGGACTTCCATTGTCGCCATTGGGCCAAGGGCAAACGTTACCGCTACGAAATCTGCCACGGCTGGCCGCCTCCGTGGGAGGCTCGCTACTGCTACGGGACGGGTAAGCGCCAGCTCGACCCGCGGCGCATGCGGCAAGCCGCCAAGTTACTCCTCGGCACCCATGACTTCCGCGCGTTCAGCGGCACCCATGCCCAAGGCATGGAATCCGAGAACCCCGTCAAGGACCTGCGTCGACTCGACATCGCCGTCCACGGGGAGCGGATCACCATCACGACCGAGTCCAACGGTTACCTTTACAAGATGGTGCGACGATTGGTCGGTGGCCTGATGCGCGTCGGCGAAGGCAAGATCCCACCCGAACGGCTCGCCACCTACCGGGATGAAGGCGTCATCACCGCCGAAATCCCCACGGCCCCGGCCCGCGGTTTGTTCATGGAGAAGGTCTTCTACGACCCGACCGACCTGCGGGTGCGCTCGTGACCTTAAGCCGGCATTAAGGCGTGCCAAATATAGTTTAGGTTTAGTCGTAACTCGCTTGGGTCGGCGGGTTTTAAAAGGTATCAAACCTCCATGAGTCGCCCTACCCTCGCCTCCTTCCTTCCCTTGCTATCAGCCCTGGTCCTCCCCGCCGCCGAAAGCGTGACGGCCAAGCCTGCCACGGCCGGGAGCCCGGATGTGGCGGCGCTTTTCGATAAGCGCGCCTTGGTCAAGCCGATCACCGAAATCGAAGGCATCCTGACCGATGGCTCCAAGTCCACCGTTTACAAGATCGTGGTACGCTCGCTGCCGCCCGACCATGAGATGGGCCCGTGGGCGCCCGCGACGCTCAAGGACAAGGGCGGCTTCTGGGAAGACACCGTGGATAAGAAGCTCTACCGCGTCGACGCGGACTACCTGAAGATGCTCAACAAACGAGGCTGGGATATGTTCGAGGCCGACGGCACCGTCCACCGCACCAAGGACCGCACCGAGTTCGACAAGGTCGCCCGTCAGGAGCTGGGCGGCTGGACCTTCGAGCAAGCCAAGGCCAGCGGGGTGGTCAACTCGATCATCGAACTGAAACCCCTCGAGCAGATCGTCACGATCTTCCTGCCGAAGAATCCGAAGGCCACCGCCAAGGTCACCCCACTCCGTCAGGCCAGGTTCTCCCCGCGCTCCGGCCTCGGACTCAGCGTCAACGGCATCCGCTTCTTCCCGCCGGAGCCGGTCGGCCGGATCACGGCCTTCCATAACATCGCCCCGCTGGACCCGCAGGGTGGCCACACGGGCTTCGGTCATGAATACCACTACCACCGCGCCCCTTCCGTGATGAACGAGGACAAGTCGGGCAAGATTGTGGGCTTCGCGTTGGACGGCTTCGCCATCCGCGGGCCGACGGAGACCGACGGCAGCAAGCCGAAGGGGCTGGACAGCATCAGCGGTCACGAGCACGACGGCCTGCCGTACCACTACCACGTCAGCGACCAGTGGCCCTACGTGGTCGGCGGCTTCAAGGGCCCGCTCGGCACGGCCGGCCTGGGCGACCTGGACAAGTGCGACGCCACCCAGTCCTCCGGCGGTCCCGGCGGCGGCGGCGAAGGCAAGGGCGGCAAAGGCGGCAAGAAAGGTCCTCCGGGCGGCGGCAACGGCGGCCCGCCCGGCGGTGGCCCTCCGGGCGGCAAATAAATGTCCACGATGATACGCGTCACGCTGTTCCTCCTGCTGGGCCTGCTCCCGGTCTTCGCCCAGAAAGCGCCCAGACCGACGAACGTGCTCGTGCTCGTCGCGGATGACCTAGGCTGGAACGGAGTCAGCTACCACAATCCGAAGATGACGACGCCGGCGCTGGCTAAGCTGGCGAAGGAAGGCGTGCAGCTCGAACGGTTCTACGGTTATCCGGTCTGCAGCCCGGCCCGCGCCGCGCTGCTGACGGGGATGATGCCCCGCCGCTTCGGCGTCGTCGACGTGATCGGACCGGGTCAGCAGGGGATCCCCCAAGGCACCGCCACGCTCGCATCCACGCTGCAAAAAGCGGGCTATGCGACCTCGCTGATCGGCAAGTGGCACCTCGGTACCAACCCCGGGCCGCTCGGACACGGCTTCGACCATTTCTACGGTTTCACGGGGGCCGAGCTGGATTACTTCAAGCACGTCGACCAACGCGGCAAGCCGGACTGGTGGCGCGACGGCAAACCGATCGAGGAGGCAGGCTACACCACCACGCTGTTCGCCGACGAGGCCATCAAGCAGCTCAAGCAACGCGACCCGCGGAAACCTTTCTTCCTGGAGGTGGCCTTCAATGCGCCGCACGCGACCCTGGCCGCCCCCCCGGAACTCCTCGCGAAACACCAGACCGATGGGCTCTACGGCGCCGTGATCGACGGACTCGACCAAGGCATCGGCCGCATCCTGGCGACGCTGGATGAACAAGGCCTGCGCGAGACCACTTTGGTGATCTTCTGCTCCGACAACGGCGCTTCGCGGCGGATGAGCTCCAACACCCCGCTGAACAGCGGTAAGGATACGGTCTTCGAAGGCGGCATCCGCGTCCCCGCCATCGTGCGCTGGCCGGGCAAGGTGCCCGCCGGAGTGCAGAGCCAACAGCCGGTCGCGATGCACGACCTCTTCCCTAGCATCCTCGCCGCGCTCGGCCTGACGACCGCCAAGGAGCTCAAGCTCGACGGTACCGATCAGTGGCCCGCTTTGGTCGCCGGCAAGACCCTGCCCCGCCCGGCCTTCCTCATCGCCTCCCACGACATCGCCTGCTTCGACGGCGACTGGAAACTGATCGAAGCCGGCGACGGGAAACGGTCCCTCTTCAACCTCGCGAAGGATATCGGCGAGTCGAAGGATCTCGCCGGCGAACAGCCCGAGATGCTGAAGGCGCTGGGCGCAAAGTTGGACGAACTCAAGAAAGGCCTCCCCGCGGCCGCGGAGCGCCGCGGCGTCGGACCAGGCAAGGGCCCCGGGGCCGGCAAAGGCCCGCCCGGCAAAGGCAAAGGCTTAGCAAAGTGACGGCTTAATCTTCCCTTAAGTCGTCCTCGGTTATCCTGTCCAAGTGTCCGTCCTCCGCTCCTGGCTCCCCGCCACGCTCGCCTGCCTGGCCACGCTCGCCCTGCCGGCCGCCGGGGAGACCCGCGCCAAGGGAGGCCAAGGGGGCGAGACGGCGAAAGGCGGGGTCGACCTGGTCGCCGCCGCCAAGCCGTATCCCAACCCGTCTCCGGCCTTCACGCTGACCAGCCCCGCCGTCAAGGATGCTGCCGCCCTCCCGACCGAGTTCACGGGCGACGGCGCCGGCGCCCGCCTGCCGCTGAGCTGGAGCAATGTGCCGCGTGGCACTGTCTCGCTTGCGCTGGTGATGCACCACCTGGACCCGGAGGGAAAGACGAAGGTCTACTGGCTCGTGGTCGACATCGACCTGAAGACGACTTCCGTCGCGAAGAACGCCCCCGACTTCGGAAGACTGGGCCTGAGCACCGTCCATGAACGCGTCGAGTACGCCCCACCCCACTCCAAGGGCCCGGGTCTCAAGAAGTACGTCCTCACCCTGTTCGCGCTATCCGCCAAGCCCGACCTACCCGAAGCCACTCAACCGGTCTCGCTCGAGACCTTGCTTCCCGCGATGAAGGGAAAGATCCTTGGCGCCGCCGACCTCACGGTCACCTACACCCGACCCACCGGGGCGTCCGACGTGCCAGCGAAGCGTCCGGCCCGCCCGGGACCGCCGCGACCGGCCGGCGGTAAAGGCGACTAACCAATCGCTTGCGGGTTGCCTGCGAGCAGACCGGCGGCTACTCCCTGCGCGTGACCTTCCTGCGTCCGGTTTTCCTCGCCTGCGTCGCGTTCCTCGCGGCCACATTGTCCGCCCATCCCGAATGGAAACCGGCTTACTGCGTCGGCGTGATCGACGACGAGCGCTTCGACCTGACGATCAAGTTCGATGTCCCTTCCTACCTGGTCGGTAAGCACCCGAAGGAAGCCACCGTCAAGGAACTCGATGACCTGATGTTCGACTCCGGCCGGCTGCCCGCCGCCTACGCGCGCGAGCCGGCGGAGTTCCTGCGCGGGGTCCGCGTCCTCGTCGACGGGAAGGAGACGCCGGTCGAGCTCGTTGCGTTCCCGACCGCCGCGGAGGTCAAGGCCCAGTCCGCCAAGCAAGGCGAGGAGGAGCGCTACCCGGTCCTGCTCAACGCCAAGCTGCGTACCCGGATCCCCCGCGACACGGCCAAGGTGGAGGTGATGTTCCCGCCCGCGCTCGGGGCGGTGCTCACCAACCTCCGCCGCGGGATGGATTCGCAGGTGGTCATGAACGTTGCCCCGGGTGAGCGCGGCGAGTTCATCATCGGCGAGGTGCGCCTCACCCTCGGCGACTTCCTCCGCGAGGGGTTCGCGCACGTCATCCCCGACGGCTGGGATCACTGCCTCTTCATGCTGGCGATGTTCCTCGGGGCCGCCTCCCTCGCCCAGGCCCTGACGCGCTCCCTAGTCTTCACCCTCGGCCATGCGCTCACGCTCGGGCTGGTCGCCGCCGGCCAGCTGCCACCTGTGGGCGACTGGATCGAACCCGTGATCGCGGCCACCATCGGTGCCGGCGGGCTCCTCGCCTGGAGGAACAGCGGTGCGAGCCGACTAGGGACGGCGGCCCCCGTGCTGCTGATTCCCCTCACCTTTGGCCTCGTGCATGGGCTCGGTTTCGCCGCCGCGGTGACGGGTCAATTGGAGGACTGGGGACGCACGCAGGTCGTCCAGCTCCTCGTCGGCTTCAACGTCGGCGTCGAGGCGGCCCAGGTCGCCGTCATCCTCGCGACCGCCGCGCTTCTGAGGCTCGCCGTCCAGGCCCGGGCCAACGAACCGCTCCTGCGCCGCACGCTCAGCGCCGCGATCGCCCTCGCCGGCTTCGGCCTGATGGCCTGGCGCTGTTGGGAACTCCGGTTCGGCTGAGACCGCTCAGAGCCGACCGACCGGACGCTTGCCGGCGTCGAGCGCGGCGCGTTCCTTCGCGGCTAGCTCCTTCAGCTGCGTCACGACCTCCGGATGAGCATCCTTGACGTCGTTGCGCTCGGAGGGATCCGCCTCGAGGTCGAACAGCGCGAAACCGATCTCTTTCTGCTGGGTCTTCATCGGGCCGCCGTCGTGTTCGGCGGGCTTCATGTCGTCGTAGCTGCGGTAGGTGTGCGGCAGATGCAGTTTCCAGCGGCCTTGCCGGATCGCCTCCAGCTTGTCGCCGTAGTAATAAGGGAAGACCTCGCGCGCCACCGCGCTCTCGCCGCGCAGGACCGGCAGGAAGGTACGTCCGTCGATGGGCTTGGCCGGCGCAGGGGCGCCGCAGGCTTCGACCAACGTCGGCAGCAGGTCGAGGTTGGCCGCGACCGCCCGGGTGGAGGAAGCGGGCTTCACCTTGCCGGGCCAGCGGATGATGAAAGGCACGCGCACGCCGCCCTCCCAGGTGGTGCCCTTACCCTCGCGCAGGCCGCCCGTCACGCCGGCATGACGTCCGAAATTAAGCCAAGGCCCGTTATCGCTGGTGAAGATCACGATGGTATCCTGCGCTAGCCCCTTGCTCTCCAACGCATCGAGGACCCAGCCGATGGTATAATCCAACTCCGCCAAGGTATCCGCGTAAGGCGTCGGCCCCTTGCCCTTGAAATCCTTGGAAGCTCCGAGCGGGGTGTGCGGCATCGACGTGGCCAGGTAAAGGAAGAAGGGGCGGTCGACGGCATCCCGGATGAACTTCGTCGCGCGGAAGCCCTGCCGCACCGTCAGGAGATCCATATCCACCCAGTCCTCCAGCTCGCCGAAGGGCACGCCATCGACGATGCGCGGAAGCTTCGGGTACATCTTCTTGCGGGACACGTCCCCCGGGTAATACCCCAGCGGCCACATGTCGTTAGAATAGGGAATAATCAGCGACTCATCGAACCCTTGCTTGTCCGGCAGGAAAGTCACGGCGTCGCCCAGGTGCCATTTGCCGACCACGCCGGTCCGGTAGCCGGCGCGACGGAAGAGCTCCGCCACGGTCTCCTCGTCGTTATTGAGACCGAGTTTGGAGGCGGGCGGCAAAGCGGTCCCGCCCAGACCCAGCCGATTGGGATAACAACCCGTCAGCAAGGCGCAGCGAGAGGAGGTGCAGACCGCCTGGGCCACGTAGAACTGCTCGAAGCGCATCCCCTGCTTGGCCAGCTGGTCGATCCGCGGCGTCTTGTTCTGGGTAGAGCCATAGCAGCCCAGGTCACCCCAGCCAAGGTCGTCGGCCATGATGAGCACGACGTTAGGGGGCTTAGCCAGCAACGAGCTGGCAAAAGCAATAAATAAGAGCCAGGCCGGGGTGCAGCGCATGCAGTACTTCTAGACCACACCACGCCGATTCCAAGCCCTTACTACAGGCAAGGGGCCGCGACGCCTTCAGACCTGCAAACCGAGGTCCTTGCAGACGGCGGGGTGCTTCCGGGCCTTGGCCTTGAACTCATCGACCGAGAAATCCGCCACGATGAAGTCTCCGTAGCGGAAACTCGGGCACTTGGACTGCCCAGTCAGGGCGACCAACTGCCGCATTTCATGCATGTTAGTCACGACGTCGCGGACGTCCAACTTGACGCCCTGGGCCTCGAAGAAGGCCAGCGCCTCCGTGCACCAGGGGCATCCTGGCTTGGTGTAGAAGATCGGCAACGGCTGAGGCATGCCCCCAGCCAAGCGACCGAGGGGGGGCCTGGCAAGCATCGCCCGGTTGGCGCGTTGACAGCCCCGCGGACCGGAGGCAGAAAAACGCCTCTTCCCATGGAAACCATCCACGGCGCCCCTTCCTTCGTCCTGCGCACCCCCGAGGTCGAGCTCGCGGTGACCCGCACCGCCGGCCACCTCGCGCCGGTACGCTTTCACTTCGGCGCCCTGACGGCGTCGCCCTACTCGCTCTCGCCCTGGACGCCGACCGAGATCGACCCCTCCTTACCCAACCTCCTGCTCTACCTCCGCGGAGACTTCCTGTGCCTCCCCTTCGGCGGCCAGCAGAGCGGCCCGCCCCACGGCGACGTCGCCAACGCCGACTGGTCCTTGGTCGAGCAGACCGGCACCCGCCTCCGCCTCCGCCAGACGGGCGCCGACACGGGCGCGACCGTGACGAAGACGCTGTCGCTGGTCCCCGGACACCATGCGGTCTACGCGGAGCATGTGATCGAGAACCTCTCCGGCCGCTGGAACTACGGCAACCACCCGGTCCTTGACCTTTCGGCCGTACCGGAAGGGACCGGTCGCATCGCGACCAGCGCCTTCCGTTTCGGTTCCGTCTACCACGGCGAATTCTCCAACCCGGCCAACGGCGAGTCGGGCGCCCTCCGGCCCAACGCCCGCTTTTCCCACCTGGCGGCGGTGCCGACCAAGTCGGGCATGGACACCGACCTGACCCGCTACCCCGCTCGCCCCGGCTACGATGACCTAATCATGCTGGTCAACGACCCCGCGACGGAGGAGCAACCGTTCGCGTGGACGGCCGTCACCTTCCCGGGCTATGTCTGGTTCCAGCTCAAGGACGTCGCCGACTTCCCCGCTACCTTGTTCTGGCTCTCCAACGGCGGGCGCCCGGGCCATCCCTGGGAAAAACGCCACCTCGGGCGACTTGGTCTCGAGGAGGTCTGCTCGCACTTCTGCGACGGCGTCGACATCGCGCGCGAGGATCTCCTGGCCGCTGACGGCGTGCCGACCAGCCGCGAATTTCACCCCGGCACCCCGGTGCGTCTGGCGATCATCCAGGGCGCCGTGGCGATCGGCCAGTCTTTCGGGCAGGTCCGGTCCATCACCCCGGCGGGCCCCGCGTCCGTCCAGATCACGGGCGAAAACGGCCAAACCCTCGAAGTCCCCCTTAATTGGGGATTTTTGAAAGCCTGAGGCCCGCTGACTCAATTCTTGTCCCCGCCCGCTGACTCCCCTAAATCCCATTTCCCCTCCTTCGCCCTCCCTCATGTCCTCCCCCAAGATCGTCCAAGACCTGTCCACAAAGAAGAGCGGCGTCGCCCCGCTCGTGGCCAAGGAAATCGCCCGCACGGGCGGCCTGCTCCGCCTCGCCCCATGCTGGGTGCCCCGCTCCTTCCTGCAACCGGGCAAGCGCCTCAAGCTCCACCCCGATGACCTCTACGCGTTCGGCCTGAGCCGCGGCGGCATCGACGAGCGCTGGTTCGCCTCCACCACCGAAGCCGCCAACGACAACCGCACGGTCGACGAAGGCCTCTCCTACGTCGTCATCGGTAACACCCGCTTCACCCTGCAGCAGGCCGTCAAGGAATGCGGCGCCGCCCTCATCGGTTCCAAGATCTGGAGCAAATACAAGAAGTGGCCCGTCTACTCCAAGTTTTTCGACAACATGGGGCCGATCCCGCACCACATGCACCAGAACGCCAAGCAGGCCAAGCTGCTCGGCCTCGAAGGCAAGCCGGAGTCCTACTACTTCCCCCCCCAGCATAACAACGTCGGTAACAACTTCCCCTACACGTTCATGGGCTTCGAGCCCGGCACGACCAAGGCCCAGGTCCGCGAGTGCATCGCCAACTGGCACAAGGGGGACAACAAGATCCTCGCCCTCTCCAAGGCATACAAGCTCGAGCCCGGCACCGGCTGGCTCATCGACCCCTGCATCCTCCACGCTCCGGGTTCGCTCTGCACCTACGAGCCGCAGTGGGGTTCCGACGTGTTCGGCATGTACCAGAACCTCGTCGAAGGCCGCGAAGTGCCGTGGGCCCTCCTCGTCAAGGACATGCCGAAGTCCAAGCACCAGGACGTCGACTTCATTGTGAACCAGCTCGACTGGGACAAGAACGTCGACCCGAACTTCAAGGACAACCACTACCTCGAGCCCGTCGTCTCCGTCGAGGGCAAGGGTTTCGCGGACAAGTGGATCGTCTACGGCAAGGTCGACAAGTTCCAGTACTTCACCGCGAAGGAGCTGACCGTCGAACCGGGCGCCGAGTGCGTCATCACGGACAAGGGCGCCTACGGCCTGATCTGCGTCCAGGGCTCCGGCACCATCAACGGCCAGGTCCTCAACAGCCCCAAGCTCATCCGCTTCAACGAGCTGACCGAGGACGAATACTTCTGCACCGAGGACGGCGCCAGGAAGGGCGTCACCTTCCGCAACACCTCCACCACCGAGCCGCTGGTCTGCCTACGCTACTTCGGCCCGGAAGTGAACCCGGACGCCCCGGCCATGGGCGCCTACAAGA
>Ga0255115_1000111_pt1 | contig 23626 bp, 28 predicted proteins | sample Law_Law_RepB_8h_FD_188474 | JGI IMG/M metagenome (GOLD analysis project Ga0255115, IMG submission 188474) | Freshwater microbial communities from St. Lawrence River, New York, United States - Law_Law_RepB_8h | ecosystem: Environmental > Aquatic > Freshwater > River | place: USA: New York... | reverse complement strand
GAAGTGTTAAATTTGGTTACACCTGTGCAACTAAACATATAGGCATAACCATTTGAGAGTCATTCTAGATACGTCAGTTTTGGTCGCTGCAGCGAGGTCGCGTAACGGGGCAAGCTTTTGTTTGCTCTCAATGCTGCCTAGCAAACAGTTTGAAATTGCGCTGTCAGTCGCTCTTTATACGGAGTGGCAATCTGTGTTGACTAGGGCTGAACATTTGCCGCCAGGAGCCAGCGCGGAAAATGCGAATGACTTTTTACGTTACTTGGCTTCGATTGCGCACTTACAAGACGTACACTTTTTGTGGCGACCATTTTTACGTGATCCAGATGACGATATGGTTTTGGAGTGTGCTGTAGCTTCAGGTAGTCAGTACATCATTACGCACAACGTAAAAGACTTTAAGCGCGCCCCGGAACTGAAGGTCAATGCCATCAGGCCGGCAGAATTTTTGACATTGCTTAGGAGTAAATCATGACAGCATTAACTGTTCGACTTCCCAATTCTGTTCATCAAAAAATAAGGGAACTTGCCGAGCGTGATGAAATTTCAGTCAACCAATTCATTGCGGCTGCAGTGTCAGAGAAGATGGCTTCAGTGATGACTTTGGACTATTTAAAGCAAGAGGCTGCTAAGGGAAGCCGGAGCGACTTTGATCGCTATTTAAACTTAGTGCCAAACGTGCCTGCAGCAGCAGGTGATGAATTGCCGAATCACTGATCGTCTCTTAACAATGACGGGGGTTTTGCTTTTATTGCAATATCGATTTCAGTATTTCAGCTGCAAACTCTTCTGGAAGATCTTCAAATTCAAGATCGCTATGTTCTGCAAATTCAGTAGAAGATCTATTTTCGTCATGTTGAAAAGAAATGGATCAGCCCTCGCCAGTGTTGAGAATGGCAATTGACCAACTGGACTCCATCGTCGCGATGTCAGACGCCATCATGATTGCCCGGGGTGATCTTGGTGTAGAGCTGCCTGCTGAGCAGGGCGGGGTAAATCAATCCGATGCGATCTTCAAACCATTGATCTTCATCAATAAATAGATGTATTTGAGTTCGGCCTTTTCGCAGTCAGGCGCACCCACCTGCCGAGCCAACGCACTGGCAGGAATGTGTAAGAGCTTCCCTTCAATTTCAACTTCTACGCGGAAATAGCAGGGATTAAATTCACGAAATGCCACGACCTGACCCCAGTGGCCAATGGGCCAAGGTTTTCGGATCACAACAACTTGATCTCCTGGGCGAGCTAGGTAATTTAAGTTGTCTTCATAGGCTTGCTGAATTTCATCGCTAGATGTTTTAGCACTGGCTTTTGCAAAATCGTTGGCAAACTCTATAAATTGTTCAGCTTTCATATCCATAGGATCGGCACGAGGTGGTGTTATCTTGAGTGGCTCAGTAAATTTTTCACGCTTCATAGCTTTGATTGCGCGCAGCGACGGATTGGTGGCTGGTGTTTGAGGGAACTCGGGCCGAATCCATTGGGGTCAAGTGTGTTAGCAGTGTGACCGGTACAAACTGTAAACGTTTCCTGGTGGGCCCACCAAATTGAAAAGCGACTGATTTTTAAAGTCAGTGGCTTTTATTCTGACGACTGCTCATTACGCTGTGATCAAGGCGCCATGAACCACACCCCCCACCATATCCGCCGTCACCGCAGATAGCGTCCAGCCCAAATGGCCGTGCCCGGTGTTGTAAAACACGTTGGCTAATTTACCTCGGCCTACTCGCGGCATCATGTTGGGCATCATGGGACGCAGTCCGGCCCAGGGCACAACCTGGCGAGTGTTGATGCCTGGGAAGCACTGGTTCACCCAGGAGATAAGCGGCCGGATGCGGTCGGCGCGAATGTCTTTGTTGTAGCCATTGAATTCGGCGGTACCGGCAACGCGAAAACGATCCACTCCCAAGCGGCTGGTCACCAGCTTGGTCTCGTCGTCTAGCAGACTCACGATAGGTGCCGACGACTGGCTTTGTGCGTCGGGCAGGTTGACGGTGATGGAATAACCTTTCACTGGGTAGATGTTGACCCTGTCGCCCAGCTGCGCGGCAAAGCTGCGGCTCTGAACGCCGGCGCAAACCACCAGTCCGTCAAACTGGTGCGTAACATGGCCATCACTTTCAGCAACGGTCACTTCAGCTTTGCTGCCATCACTGTGAAGGGACAGAACGTCTTGGCCATACAGGCACTTCACACCTAGGCGCTCAGCCGCTATCGCCATACCCTGGCATTCCCCTATGTCGGTAGACAATTACTGAAGTCTGGTGTGCCCACTAATTTAAATGGGTACATACTGGAGACATCGTTTACAGTTTGTACCGGTCACATTGTTAACACCCTAGGCCCTTCAAGAGACACCATGACACATACCCTCAAAACATCATTGGCCATCTTTTTGAGCCTTTTACTGGCTGTTCCCACATTTGCGCAGCACTCACATGGCAAGGGTTCGCTCCAACTCATTTTGAACGGCGATGTCCTGCAAGGCCAGTGGACCATGCCCATGGAAGCCTTACTCGGTTTTGAACATTTGCCCAAAACGGCGGCCCAAACAGATGCCATGAACCAGTTGCAGAAATCTTTGCAAAACGCCAGTTATTTCATTGAATTGCCAGTCGAGGCAAAGTGCCAGCAACTTGAAGTTAAGGCTGAGTCGGACATGTTTCAGGGCATCAAAGGCAAAGCGCACAGTGATTTGAACTATGCTTTTAAATACAAGTGTGCCAACCCACAAGCTTTGACTAAATTTGGTTTTCCATTTTTCAAATCGCACATCCGTTCAAACCAGTTGAAGTTGGAATGGGTGTCGCAGGGCGCCCAAAAAGCTGCAACGGTGCGTTCCAGTAAGCCATCTTTTTCGCCATGACATTAGCCGCACTTGAGTTGCAGGACATTGAGTTTTCGTGGGCTCAACAACCCAAGCCCTTGTTTGCCATTGCTGAGTTAACTTTGCAGCAAGGTGAAACTTTGTTCATTGGTGGCCCAAGTGGTTGTGGGAAAACAAGCTTGCTCAGCTTGATCACAGGCATTCAAGTACCGCAACATGGAACTTGCAAGGTATTGGGAACTGCAATGAATTTGCTGTCGCCTTCAGATCGCGATCGGTTCAGAGGCGAACATCTAGGCCTTATATTTCAGCAGTTCAATTTATTGCCATTTTTAACTGTTCAAGAAAACATTGAATTGCCCAGTAAGTTGTTTGACAGGCGGTTCAAGAAATCAACGGAACTTTTTGGCAGTGTTCAGGCACATGTAGACAGGCTTTGTGACGCACTACATTTGGAGCCGGCCTTGCGTCAACGGAGGGCCAACCTTTTGTCTGTTGGCGAGCAGCAACGAGTGGCCGCAGCCAGAGCGCTGCTAGGTTGCCCCTCATTGATTGTGGCCGACGAGCCTACCTCTGCGTTAGATGAAGAAAACAAAATAGATTTTTTGAATCTGTTGTTGTCAACAGCCAGTGCCCAAAACACCAGTGTGATCACAGTCAGCCATGACATGCGAATAGCATCTAAATTTGACCGCGTTTTTTTAATGCCGCGCCGGGAGCCTCAACATGTTTTGGCTTAATTTGGCTTGGAAGAGTGCTTGGTCTCGCAAGTACTCACTCTGCCTTGTGGCGGTGTCTGTTTGCCTATCGGTCATTATTTTGTTGGGTGTGCAGCAAATCCGCACAGATGCCAAGCAGAGCTTTTCTAATGCATTAAGTGGCGTTGATTTAGTGGTGGGGCCTCGAGGAAGCCAGACGGACTTGCTTTTGTACAGCGTGTTTCAACTGGGTGCGCCTACCCAAAATATGTCTTACACAGATTTGCAAAGAATCAATCAATTGCCGGCAGTGGCCTGGACCATACCCATTCAGCTGGGCGACTCATTTGATGGCTTTCCTGTCATGGGAACATCCATTGAGTTTTTCAAGCGCTACAAATCTTCTGGCAAAGACTTGTCGTTTCAAGTGGGTCAGTCCTTTGAGGACCCGCAGGTCAATGCTGGTGCTTTGATGCAAGTGGTCATTGGTGCTGAGGTAGCTAAATCTAAAAAATTAAAACTCAATGACACATTTGCATTGACTCACGGATACAAAGCCATTGAAGAGACGGTTCATACTGACCATCCATTTAAATTGGTGGGCATCTTAAAACCTACTGGTACACCCTTAGACAGATCGGTATTAATCAGTTTAGAAGCCTTTGAAGCGCTTCATGTTGGGTGGGGCATGGGTTTGAGGCCTTCAGCGTTTGATGCCAAACCAGATCTACAAAAGGATCTGCGAAGTGTTGCCGAACTAAAACCTTCTGAGTTAACAGCGGTTTGGGTAGGGCTGCATTCGCGTGCAACGGTTTTTTCAGCCCGCAAAGCCATTGAAAGCTTAAGACTTAACTCGACTTCAGTACCACTCATGGCTGTCTTGCCTGGGGTGGCATTGGATGAGTTGTGGCAAATTGTTCGAGTTGTTGAAAACGCACTTATCGTGATCGGTGCATTGGTGGCTGTGTGTTCATTTTTGGGTGTTGTTTCGGTGCTTTTAGTGGGCTTGTCAGCGCGTCGCAAAGAATTGGCCATTTACCGTTCATTGGGTGCTAGGCCGGCTTCAATTTTCATGACGGTTGCATGGGAAACTTTCTTAGTATGCGGTGTAGCCATTGCAGCAGGTGTGCTTGGCGCGCAACTTTTAATCTTTGTTTTTCAAGATTATTTGCTTCAAAGTTTTGGCATTCAAACTCAGAATGGCTGGCCTGGCGCTGATGCTTGGTATAGCATTGGTCTTTTGTTGTGTTGTGCGTTACTGGCCAGCACCTTACCTGCTTGGCGTGCCTATCGCATGTCCTTGTTGGATGGCCTGAATCCACCAAACTGATCACAACTTGTTACTCAATATCTGCCATGTTAAGCAATTTTTCAAGATTCAATTTAAACAAACTTTGCCTTTTTGCGTTTCATTTTTTGTTTGTTGTATCTGCATTTGCACAAACTCCCGGTTATCAAAAAATAACTTGGGATGATTTATTGAACGTGGAGTGGTATCAGCAGATGAAGAAAGACATGGCTAGTTATGGCCGTATGGCTTTTTTGAAGGATGGATCGGAAGAGGCTGAAAAACTGATGGCAAGCATGCGCACAAAATTAGACGAAGCACCCATCTCAACCAAATTCATCAATCAAAAAATTCGCATGCCAGGCTTTGTAGTTCCCCTGGATGCTGTCCGAAACGGACAACGAGAGTTTTTATTGGTCCCATATTTTGGTGCCTGCATACACACACCGCCTCCGCCAGCCAATCAAATCGTATTGGTCACACCTAGTCCTAAACTCAACTTGTCGAAACCACTGGAGTCGATGGACGTGATTTGGATTGAGGGTGAACTCAAGGAGGCTAGAACCAAAACTGCCTCGGGGGTGTCTGGCTACACTTTAGAGGCTGTTCAAATTTACCCTTACACCGCTTTGCACAACACAAAAAAGTAGGCTTTCTGCTACAGAAAACAGGGATTTTGTCTTTTGAGCCTGCATTCAATAAGCTTGCTAAGCTTTTAAGCTATTAAAAAATCGGAAATGCCACAGATGGACATCAATTCTGACTTCAGCCAGAGGATAGTAATCAATCACCATGACTTACCCTGGATTGCCAGTCCTGAGTTGGGGGTGGAAAGGCGCATGCTTGAACGACAAGGTGATGAAGTGGCAAAAGCAACTTCCATTGTTCGTTATCAACCGGGATCCAAGTTTCAAATGCACACCCACGAATTGGGTGAAGAAATATTTGTATTGGATGGCACATTCTTTGATGAGTCAGGGCACCTACTCGATCAGTCCTGAGGTGTGGCCGCTGAAGTAGGCAATCCGAACACACGATCAAAGGCCCATGTAAAAGCGAAGGTGTAGACAAAAAAGAAAATGTTCAAGCCTAGATTGAGCATGAAAGAACGCAAATAGCTGATGTCAAGCCACCAAGCTGCTACTGGCATGAGCACCACCAAAAAGCCGAGCTCAAAGCCCACCGCGTGCAGCACACGGCGACTAAAACTGCGACCACGCTTAATGCGACTAGCCTCCCAGCGCTCAAACATGGCGTTGTAAACAAAGTTCCAGCTGACCGCGAAGATGGATGCGAAAACTGCTAAAGCACCTGCACGCTCAAGGCTGCTGTCAGTGAAGCTTAAGAAGCCAAGCGTTCCGAATAAAAATGCAATGGCTTCGTAGGAGGCAACATAAGTGACTTTACGCTTGCTGCCTTGTAGGGTCATATTGAAATCCAATGAAAAGAAGTAAGGACAGCCAATTGACCATGGCCCGAGTCATGGACATGCCAATCCAATTGTGGCCTATTGTTTTGCCAAAAAATCACGGCCAAACAAATACATTAAGATTCATTTCTGCTAGCCACAAATTTCAACAAACAAGTTAGGAAAATCATGTTCAGTCACGTAATGGTCGGTGCCAATGACCTTGAGGCATCTAGAAAGTTTTATGACGCTGTTTTAAATACCCTGGGAATTCCAGCTGGCGTCATTAACAACGGAACGCGTTATTTCTATCGCACGCCAAAGGGTTCTTTCTCAATTACCAAACCGCTCGATGGGCAAGCTGCAACACCAGCCAATGGTGGAACGATTGGATTCTTGGCAGAGACCATGGAGCAGGTTCATGCGTTTCACGCTGCGGGTATTGCCAATGGTGGCACCCCATGCGAAGACCCACCAGGCACAAGAGAAGGGCCCTTTGGTTCTTTGAACCTGGCCTATCTTCGCGATCCAACTGGCAATAAGATTTGCGCGCTGCATCGCCCTCCCAAGGCTGCTTGATAAAACATTGGCTGCGATGGAGGAGTTGGTGAAGTTTCCTCAGTGTTTTCCCTTGAATTTCGACCTTGCAGACTCATTCAGCACAGCGAAATTTTGTAAGTTAAGCGTCAGGAAACTCAATTCCCCGAATGAAGCCTTTGATTGAACACAAAAAAACGTATTGACGCATTTTTCATAGGGAATTTCGTCTGATTTGGCGGACATTCATCTATTAAATAGAATTCACGGATTAATTGACCTAAGTCAAGAAAGTCCTATGTTGCTTGCTGTAGTCATTGCCAAGAGTTTGATCGAGCTTTCGCTCATGTTCATCGTCGGGCGATTCTTGCTGGGTCTTTTGGCTGGGCCCAACCGAGACAACAATGTTTTCTGGCAATTGTTAGACGTAGCTTCCAAACCCACACTTTGGCTCACGCGCAAAATCAGCCCTAGGCTGATCTTGGACCGTCACATTCCTTTGGCCACCAGCAGTTGGCTCATCATTGCATGGGTTTTGGTGGTGCAAATGAAAATTGAAATGTGCTTCGAAATGGGAATAGCGGCATGTCAGTGAACACGCATATTTCCCCTGCTAACTCAAGCACTGCTTTTCGCAGCAAATGCTTGTTGTTGAAATTCAAGGCCAAAACGCTGTTGGTTTTTGGCTTGCGTGCTAAAGCGCATGAGACCTTTCAAGAAATTCTCGACATCAATCCTGCCGATGCCTTAGCTCTCAACAGCCTCGCATATGAAGAGTTGAACAATCGCCGTTTGGTACAAGCTTTGAGTTATTTTGAACGCGCACTGGCTCAAACACCCAACAACGCCAATGCCCACTTCAATGTCGGATTTGTCTGCGAAGAGCTTGGACGTAGTCAAGAAGCGGAAATTGCATTCAAAGCGGCCCTTCAGTTGGATGAGAAATTAGACCGAGCTTGGTATGGCTTGGGCTTGGTGTTGGTGCGTCAGCGAAGGCTGGAAGAGTCTTTGTTGGCTTTCAAGCGCAACACGGAGCTTCAATCAATGAGCCCTTTTGCTTGGTACCAAATGGCACGGGTGCACATGGAACTGGGTCAACCAGAAGAAGCTTTTGCGGTGATCCGACATCTGAAGGGCTTCGAGCCCAAAGTGGCGGCACAACTCGAGAGGGAAACAGGGCTGAAATTAGACGGACCTGTTTGAGAACATAAGCCGCCCAGAGTGGCTAAGAATTTTAAAGTTTGACAGTTGGTATTTTTTTAACAATAAGGAGATGAAGATGCAACTCACTGCTCGGCACCAGGAATACTGGAGCAAGAATTTGAGAATCACGGGGCTCTTGCTGGCCTTGTGGTTCTTAGTGACTTTCGTGCTTTTGTATTTTTCGCGCGATTTAACTTTTAGCTTTTTTGGTTGGCCATTCTCATTTTGGGTGGCTGCTCAAGGTGCATTGATCGTCTATTGTCTGATCATCTGGTACTACGCACGCTACATGAACAACCTTGACAAGGAATATGGCGTATCAGAAGGAGAATCTTCATGAGTGTATTCGGAGGGGAAGGCCAAACCCAAGGCCAGTTTCAGCAATCGCTGAACAAAGTTTTCTTGTTCTACGGAGGCGGCTTTGCGGCCTTTGTCATTGTGCTTGCCGTCCTTGAGCAAATGGGCATGCCGAAAGAGTACATTGGCTATGCTTTCTTGGCAGCCACTGTGCTTTTGTACGGTGGTATCGGTGTGATGAGTCGTACCAACGACGCAGCCGAATACTATGTGGCCGGCCGCCGTGTGCCAGCCATTTACAACGGTATGGCCACTGGCTCAGACTGGATGTCTGCGGCGTCCTTCATTGGTATGGCCGGTACGCTGTACCTCACAGGTTACGGCGGTTTGGCCTTCATTTTGGGCTGGACTGGCGGCTACTGTTTGGTGGCTTTGTTCTTGGCGCCTTACCTTCGTAAGTTTGGCCAATTCACCATTCCTGACTTCCTGGGTGCACGCTACGGCGGCAACACGGCTCGTCTAATTGGTGTGTTTGCGGCCATTTTGGTGTCCTTCGTTTACGTTGTGGCCCAAATCTTCGGCGTAGGCTTGATCACTGCACGTTTGACAGGTTTGTCATTTGAAGTGGGCGTCTATGTGGGCTTGGCCGGCATTCTGGTCTGCTCATTCTTGGGCGGTATGCGCGCTGTGACCTGGACTCAGGTTGCGCAATACCTGATCTTGATCGTTGCTTACATGATTCCGGTGGTGTGGCTGTCAGTGAAACACACCAGCAATCCTGTACCCCAGGTTGCTTATGGCTACTTGCTTGAAAAAGTGACAGCCAAAGAAGAGCAACTCTTGAAAGATCCCAAAGAACTTGAAGTTCGCGGTATTTTCAAAGCTCGCGCTGATGCAGCCGCTGAAAAACTGAAAGATGTTCCTGCCGCTTTGGCCGCTGACAGAGAAGCCGCCACCAAAAAGCTGGAAGAACTGAAAGCAGCTAACGCACCTGAAGCAGAAATCAAGGCGGCTACAGCTGCTGTGGCTGCTTTGCCAAAAGATGAAGCTGCTGCGAAGGCGGCTTACACCGCTGCCCGCACGACCAATACGGCTCGTGCAGCTCCGCCTTTGCGTCATGCAGAGCCATTCCCTGGCAAAGATGATGCAGCAAGAGACATTTCGCGCAAGAACTTCTTGGCGTTGGTGTTCTGTTTGATGATTGGTACGGCCGCTTTGCCGCACATTCTGATGCGCTTCTACACCGTGCCCTCGGTGCGTGAAGCTCGTGAGTCAGTAGCATGGTCTTTGTTCTTCATCTTCTTGCTGTACTTCACGGCGCCTGCTTTGGCTGTGTTGGTGAAGTTCGACATTTACACGCTGTTGGTCGGTACGCCGATGGATCAGTTGCCGGGATGGATTGCGCGTTGGAATGTGGTGGACCCCACCCTGATGTCCGTGTCTGACATTAACAAAGATGGCATCTTGCAATTGGCAGAAATCCGTTTGGGCGGTGACATTGTGGTGTTGGCCACGCCTGAAATTGGCGGCTTGCCGTTCGTGATTTCTGGTTTGGTTGCTGCCGGTGGTTTGGCTGCAGCCTTGTCTACTGCCGATGGCTTGCTGTTGACCATTGCCAATGCTTTGTCGCACGACTTGTACTACAAAGTGATTGACCCCAATGCATCTGCCAGCCGTCGCGTAGCGCTCTCCAAAGTGATTTTGGTGTTCGTTGCCTTTGCTGCTGCTTATGTCGCATCCTTGAAGATGGCTGACATTCTGTTCTTGGTGTCTGCGGCTTTCTCGTTCGCTGCGGCAGCCTTCTTCCCAGCGTTGACTCTTGGCATCTTCTGGAAGCGTGCCAACAAATGGGGAGCTTCTCTGGGCATGATGGCTGGTCTGGGCATTTCGTTCTATTACATGACCAAGACCCATCCTTGGATGTACGGCTTGTTCCACAATGGTTCATTGACACCTGAAATCCTGAAGGCCAACACATGGTGGGACATTGCGCCTATCTCTGCTGGTATCTTTGGCGTGCCACTGGGCTTTGTAGTGATCATCATTGTGTCATTGCTGACCAAGGAACCAGAGCAAGAAGTTCAGGAGTTGGTGGAGAACGTCCGCTTCCCTAGCTTTGACGGTACGACTTCACAAGGTACTGCAATGCACTAAAGGCAAAAGTTTACTGGCAATAAGCTTGTAAACTCGTTTCCTCCAAAAAAACCCGATCGCGTAGTGCGATCGGGTTTTTTTTGTGCAATGGCTTTGACTTGATGCAACAATACGTCCCATAGAGTTGGCAACCCTTACAAATACATGCTCTAAGATTTACCTAAAGGATCAATAAAACATGCTGTCACTTAGACATTTTCTAGTTTCATTCAGTCTCTGCATCATTTCTGTGTCGTCAGTTTGGGCGCAAAACGACTTTGCCCAAACGGCTGCCAAAGAGCCGGGTGCAAAAGTCACCGCCTCAGGCTTGGTGTTTCGGTCTCTTCAAGACGGCCAGGGTGCCAGTCCGATTGCCACAGACAAAGTCAAGGTGCATTACCGCGGCACCTTTCCCGATGGCAAAGAATTTGACAGCTCTTACAAGCGCAATCAGGCCATTGATTTTCCTCTCAATGGTGTCATCCCATGCTGGACCGAAGGCGTGCAATTGATGAAAATCGGTGGCAAGGCCAAATTGACTTGCCCACCGGCCATTGCCTATGGTGCTCGAGGTGCTGGCGGTGTCATTCCGCCCAATGCCACACTTCAATTTGAAGTGGAACTGATTGCCATTGCTGGTAAATAATTTAAAAGTACTGGAATCAGTGATGCGAACACAGGTCGTGATTGTGGGTGCAGGCCCATCGGGTTTGTTACTAGGGCAAATTCTTTTTAAAGCGGGTGTCGATGCCGTGATAGTCGAGCGTCAAAGTCCTGAGTATGTGCTCAGCCGAATCAGGGCGGGCGTTTTAGAGCAAGTCACCTTGGATATTCTGGCGCAAGCCGGCGTCGACCAGCGCTTGAAGAAAGAGGGTCTGGTTCACACTGGGTTTGACTTGCTGTTTAAAGGCGAGCGTCATCGCATTGATTTGGAAGCTTTGGCGAGCGGCCAGAAGGTCATGGTTTATGGCCAGACAGAAGTCACCCGCGATTTGATGGATGCACGCCAAGCGGCAGGACTACCTACCATTTATGAAGCCAACGATGTTCAAATTCACGATTTCGATTCTGATCATCCCAGCGTCTCTTACGAAAAAGAGGGTCAGCGGCATACCATCACATGTGATTTCATTGCAGGCTGTGATGGCTTTCATGGCGTTTGTCGCGCCAGTGTGCCTAGCAAGTCGATTCAAGAGTTTGAAAAGGTGTACCCCTTTGGCTGGTTGGGCGTTCTCTCAGATACGCCGCCTGTGCATGAAGAACTTATTTATGTCAACAGCACACGAGGCTTTGCCCTGTGCTCGCAGCGCAGTACAACACGCAGTCGCTACTACTTGCAGGTACCCCTCACCGATAAAGTGGAGCAATGGTCTGATGATGCATTTTGGCAAGAACTGCGCAATCGCCTAGACCCTGAAGCAAGAGAGCACTTGGTAACGGGCCCCAGCATTGAAAAAAGCATTGCACCGCTACGCAGTTTTGTAACCGAGCCCATGCGCTTCGGGACTTTATTTTTAGCAGGCGACGCTGCGCACATTGTGCCGCCCACAGGTGCCAAAGGTTTGAATTTGGCAGCCACCGATGTGAAGTATTTGTCAGACGCCCTCATTGAAGCTTGCCTTGAAAAATCGCATGCAGGCATTGACCACTATTCCACTCGATGCCTAGCGCGCATCTGGCGCGCAGAACGTTTCTCTTGGTGGTTCACCAGCCTGATGCACCGTTTCCCTGAGCAAGGCGAAATGGGGCAGCGCTTTCAAGAGGCAGAACTAAACTACCTGATTAACAGCGAAGCAGGCTCACGCACCATGGCTGAAAACTACGTGGGCTTGCCGCTTAACTTTGGTGAGTGAGCGTGTGACGCTCAGTCGACTTTGGCGCCGGAGCTCTTAACCACAGCAGCCCACTTCGGCACTTCTGCTTTGACGAAGTTATTGAACTCAATGGTGGTGTTGGGGCTGCTGGCCATACCCAGTTGGGCAAAACGCTCTACAACATCGGCAGATGCCATGGCTCGGTTCAGGGCCGCATTGAGTTTATTGACCACATCGGGTGGTGTGCCTGCAGGTGCCATGAAACCAAACCAGGTGTAGTCGTCAAATTCTTTGTAACCAAACTCAGTGATAGACGGCACATCGGGCAGCAGCGGTGAGCGCGTGGCACTGGTCACGGCCAAGGCTTTGAGCTTGCCACTTTTGATCATGGGCACTGCAGGCGGCATGGAGGTTGATGCAATTTGGGTATGACCCGCTACAACGGCATTGATGGCTGCAGCGGGTTGATAGGGCACATGCACAATGTCAATTTTGGCAGCTGTTTTGAGTCGCTCCATGGAAAGATGCGTGGTGGTGCCAATGCCAGAAGATGCATAGTTGAAAGGTGCCTTCTTGGCGGCTTCAACCAACTCGGGCAATGTTTTAGCAGCCACACTGGTGTTGACGGTAAAGATATTGGGTGTCTTAGGGCCCAGCGCAACGGGTACAAAGTCTTTGAGGGCGTCGTAACCAGCGTCTGCATAAAGTGACGGGTTGACAGTAAAGGCTACGCTGTGGACCAAGATGGTGTAGCCATCGGGTGCAGCGCGTTTGACTTGACTGGTCGCAATGTTGCCCCCAGCACCCCCTTTGTTTTCCACGATGAAATTACCGCCAGTGAGTTCATTCAGTTTTTGAGTGAGTGACCTTGCCACGATATCAGTCGAAGAACCCGCGGCAAAAGCGACGACAAGCGTGACCGGCTTGGCTTTAGGCCAATCGCTTTGCGCCCAGCTTGAAAGATGCAAACTACCGATGACTGCGAAGCCCAAGAGGGTCTTTAAATAGTGAAGCATGGTTTTGTCTCCTTTAAATTCAAGCCAGTTGATGCTGGCGATGTTTGTTCACGCTTGTTTAACCAATGAAAAATCAAAGACCAGTTCTTTGAATGGTGCAGTCAATCCATAACGATGCGCTATTTCTGTGTCTTCGCAATTTTTGACATCCACAATCAAACCTGGACGCACACCAAATACGGCGTCGTTATCAAGGTAATCTGAGCCTGCAGGAAACAACTCTGTAACCAAGCCTATGTATCCAGGGGCGCTTACGATGATATGAAAGTGTGCAGGCCGCCAAATGCCCCGGTTGCTAGCGGCCAGCAAGGCGCCAACTGGTCCATCGGTTGGCACAGTGTAAGGATTGGGGTGAATGGTCAATAAACTGAAAGCGCCATGTTCATCGCATTCGATTTTGCAACGCAAATTTTGCGGGTCTTGCGCAGCATCTTGAGCGGGGTACAAGCCGTTGTCTGCGTTTTGCCAAAAATCAATTTGTGCGTTGGGAATGGGTTTTTGATGAATGTCTAACACACGGCCATGCAACCAAACACGCACGCCAGGTTGGCCTTGCGTGAGGTCGGTGCCGTTGGGCTGAATGTGCGAGTCATGCTTGTGAAACGGCCCCAGCACACTGCTGGGTGTGCCGTTTGGTGGTTGTGACACCACGTCGACAATGGAGGAAATGCCCATGATGTCTGAGAACAGGCTGAACTCATTGCGCTCGTCGTCTGTGATTTTGGCGGCCGCTGTGAGAAATTCCAAACCCTTCAACCATTCTGCCTTGCTTAATTGAGATTCATCTACAAAAGCGTGCAAATGCTTGACCAGCAGACTCATGACATGGGCAAGCCGAGGGTCAGTGGCTTTTGAAAAGCTGGCCATGGCGTCTTGGGTGACGGCGTTGTTTAAATCATTGGAGTGTGTAGGTGCCGTCATGCAGTCCTCAAAAAAGCGAGTTTGAGCAATTTAAAGAATACCAACAATATCACATCAATCGCTTTGTTTGGCGTTCATGGCCGAGGAGAGTTCACACTTTGAAGCGCAGGCAATTGACTCGTGTTCATCATGTCCAATGCTTGTGTCGTGTCTGCGCTTAGCCATGCATCAAATTGATGTGTGGCCAAAACGACGGGTGTTCTTTTTTCATCACCCGCTTTGTGAAACTGTCTCATAACAGGGTGATCATCAGCATTCACTGTCAGCATGGTGAAGCTCGTCACAACTTCACCCGTTGAAGGGTCAATCCAAGTATCCCAAAGGCTGGCAATTCCCATAGGTTCGTTGGCAGAAAGTTCAATTTTCCAACGAACAGCTTTGCCTGTTGCGTAATTTGGTTCAAAAAAATTGTCGAGAACGGCAATACCAAATCGCCTTTGCCGCCAAGCGGTCCGGTAGCTGGGTTTTTCACTGACTGTTTCAGCTCGGGCGTTGTAGGTATGTCGACTGATCTTGTCGTCTTTGGCCCAACCTGGAATCAGGCCGAACCGTGCCAAGCCACAGGCTTTCCGGCCCGTCTGCTGGCTCTGCACAACAATAGGCGCAGCATAGCCAGGATAGGTTTCTAATGGAAATTGGGTGCTGGGCAAGTCAATGCCGAAGTGCTGCTTAACCCAATGTCTATTTTGAGTTGGCGTGAAGTTGGTACACATGAACAGTCTTGGGTGCGCCTTTTGTGAGAGCAAGCAAAGTTTCAATTTAACTTGATGATATGTCAAATAGGGTAAATTAACTCCTTTGTACAACGGTGGCACATCCTTAGAAAGTAGTTGATGAAAATGAAATCGAGCATAGTGTCGATTGTGAAAGTTGTGGCATGCTAAATTCAATTGGACTGGGTGCTGCCTTCCTGGCCATTATTTTTTCTGGCTTGTGGACGCCAGACCTTGAGCGCGCCGAATTGGAAAAGCGCTACGCTGCTTCTTCACCTCAAACCATCGATATCGATGGCCTGAAGGTTCATTACAAAGAAACCGGCCTGCAAGATGCTCCAGCTTTGTTGCTGTTGCATGGCTTTGGTTCAAGTTTGCAAGCTTGGGACGATTGGTCGGTCAAGTTAGAACAAAAATACCGGGTGATTCGGTTGGATTTGCCCGGGTTTGGCCTTACAGGTGCTAGCCCTGATCATGATTATTCAGAAGAAAAAGACCTGGCCATCTTGACGCACTTTGCCGACAAGTTAGGGCTAGACAAGTTCTCTGTCATTGGCCACTCGATGGGTGGAAAAATGGCTTGGTCTTTAGCGGCAGCCCAGCCTGACCGTGTGCAAGCCTTGGTGCTCATGGCGCCAGACGGCTTTCCAGAAACCAAAGACATCGGAACCAAGCCCTATGAAGTCCCAGCCATCATGGGCCTCATCAAATATGTTTTACCAAAGTACATGGTCCGAAAATCAATTGAGCCAGCCTTTGCCGAAGCTGATGCATTGAACGATGCACTGGTTAACCGCTATTTCGACATGCTCAGAGCGCCCGGCGTGCGAGGTGCTATTTTGGAAAGATCGAATCAAACCATTTACACAGATCCTGTGTCTCGTTTGAAAGCCATTAAGGCTCCGACGCTGCTTATTTGGGGTGAGCAGGATCAGATGATTCCGAGCACCAATGCCCAGAGCTACGCCAATGTGTTGTCAAATTCCACCACGGTGCTGGTTCCTAAACTAGGGCACTTGCTGCAGGAAGAGCAGCCCGAAAAAGGTCTGACATCTGTGATGCAGTTTCTTGATAGTCATCTCTTGATTAAGAATTAAAAATGTCTGAAGCAACCAAGCTGCCACTCAACTCGAAGCAACTCAAGGCGTGTGCCAAGCAGCCCTTGGACCCATGTTCTTGCTCACTCAAAATTTGCAAAGGTTGGGAAAGTGTCAGCGATGACCGCTGGCCCGCCAAACAACTCAAACTTCAGGGCACACTGCGCCGCGAGTTGGCGGATGGTGAGTCTGAGCTGAGCTTCGAAGAGTTTCATCCAAACGGCACTCGATATGACTCGCCAGAGGCGCCTATTGCCTTGAACTATTTCCCCTACAACCGCGCCGATGTGTATGTCTGTCAACAATGCGGATGTGCTGTTTTAAAGTACACCGAGTATGGTGGCTACTACATTGACCAACGTGTGAGATTGGTTGATGCCGCACTGATCACGGACGCGACTTAAACAGGTTTGCCGCAAAGGAATGCAATAAATGCTGGCAGAGCTGGCGGTAACTCATGACCCCGCCAAACCACGTGCTGATCTGTTCTGCACAAAACCAGTGGGTGCGCGTAAGCTGAAGGTTTGTGGGTCTCTTGCTCTAAATCGATGAGTTGTAGAGGCATGTTCGCTAATTCAGCATGCTTTAAAAGTTGTTTCACTTCAATTTTGCTGTCAAATCGAAGCAGGCTGTAGCCCGTGCCCAGTGAATCGTAGAGTGAAGTTCCGTTGTTGCGCCAAAAGTGAGGCGCTCTACAACCTGGGAGGGTAGAAGGCGTGAAAGATCCCATGGTGTAAGCGGGGGCAGGCTCGGCTTCGTGAGAAATGATGGGAGATTTTTCGTAAAAGTAGCCGAAGTTCAAGCCTTCGCAACAAAACTGCTGCACATTCAATTCATAGGCTTCTGTGCCCACCAACTCCCGCGCTGCTGCACCTTCAGCATCTGGGTCCTCAATGTTGTGCGGCACGGCCCGCCTTGCCTTGATCATCTTTTGCGCGTGGTTCATCACAAAGTGCGAAACCTGCTCAGTGATGGGATGCCGCTCGGCTTCATAGGCATTTAAGATGTCGGCATGGGCCCAGCCATTGACCACAGCACCCAGTAGCCATGCCAAGTTGGTGGCGTCTGCAATGCCGGCATTCATGCCGTAGCCTGCATAGGGCACCCAAAGGTGTGCAGCGTCGCCCGCTAAAAAGACACGCCGATCGCGAAAGTGATTAGAGAGCAATCTTTTGCCCACCCAATCTTCTTTGGTAATAATTTCATATTCGAAATTTTCGTCAACGCCCAAAATATGTCGAATGGACTGGTCGCGATCAACTGAATCAAATTCAGGCTCATCGGGATGAAGGTGGTTGTGAACCAGCCACGTTGAACGGCCGTCAATGGCAAACACCGTGCCGCAGCGGCGTGTGTTCACAGAGTAGTAGCACCATGCTGGCTTGCCTGGCAACAAATCGACCAACTGTGGCGCGCGAATGTGGGTGGATTGAACGCGCTGTATAACGTCTGTGCCTTCCAGCTTGGCACCTATTTTTTTGCGCACAAACGAGCTACCACCATCACAACCTGCCACATATTGAACTCGCAAAACTTGGCTTACGTGTGTGTCTAAATTCAACAAGGTGACACTGACGCCATGTTCATCTTGAACGAAATCGGTCACTTGCGTCCGATTGATCAGGGTCACACCATCTTGCGCCACGGCGTGCTTTAACAGCAGTGGTTCAAGGTAAATTTGATTGATTCTGTGGGGTGGCTCAGGTGTGTCCCATTCGGTATCAGGGCCCCCTCTTTCGGTGTACCTGTTTTTGCGGCAAGGAATTGGTATGCGTGTCAGCTCTGTGCCTGTCATGGCGGTTCGAAACACCACGTCATTTGGATAGTCTTCTGGCAGTCCAGCTTCACGCAAACTGGGTGCAACGCCCAGTCTTCGAAAGTTTTCCATGCTTCTGGCAGAAACATGGTTGCATTTGACATTAGGAGGCTCGGCAAATTTGCGAACCTCAACAATGTGCACCTTGACGCCATTGCGTGCCAGGTCCATGGCCAAAGTTAAACCAACGGGACCGGCACCGACCACCAGCACATCGCTGTCAAATTTCAAATTCATGAGAAGCTTTAGTTAAGTTTGATGTTGGCTTGGCGAATCACTTTGGCCCATTTTTGGGTTTCGCTTTTGATGTAAGCATCTAGCCCTTCCATCGTCGTCGCAACAGGCTCCATGCCACTTTGACGCATTTGTGTTTTGATGGCCTCGTCATTCAAGGCTGCCGTAAATTCTGTGTGGAGTCGTTGAATGATGGCCGCTGGTGTGCCAGCCGGAGCCACCAAGCCAAACCAGCCCGTTGAGTCATACCCTGTGAGGCCGCTTTCAGAAAGGGTGGGCACATCAGGCAAGTTGTTCAGTCTTTTAGGGCTGGTCACAGCAAATGCTTTTAACTTGCCTGCTTTGATGTGGGGCAGTGCGGCTGCTAAGTCTGTCACTGACAATTGAATTTGCCCAGACAGTGTGTCCATGGCTGCCGGGCCAGAGCCGCGGTAGGGGACTTCGATCATTTTGAGGTCTGTCATTTGAGTGAACAAGGCCGTCGACAAATGCATCGCGGTGCCATTGCCGCCGTGGCCGATCGATACTTTGCCAGGTTGCGACTTGGCATAGGCAATGAGTTGCTGCATGTTGTCTGCAGGAACTGATGGGTGACCCACCAAGACAAAGGGGATGGCGGCTAGCATCGTAATGGGCTGAAAATCTTTGGCCACATCAAAAGGCATTTGAGGGTAAAGACTGGAATTGGCTGTTAGCCCGCCAGCAGCACCAACGCCCAATACGTAGCCGTCTGGGGCGGCTTTGGCAACCACATTCAGGCCAATGTTGCCGCCAGCGCCGGGCCGGTTGTCAATGACCAAGGGTTGACCCAATTTGTCGTTGAGCCTTGTCGACAAAATTCGAATGATGGCATCTGCACTTCCACCAGGCGGAAACGTGACCACAATTTTGATGGGCTTCGAAGGATAGTCTGCCGCTTGGCCTGCAGCTGAAAGCGAAAGCAGCGAACCGATCAAGGCCATCAAACCAAAAGACATCCAATGAATCAAACGACTGTGCATATATGCTCCTAATTTGCGGTCACTCTAACTTTCAGTTTCTTCAATTGCAATCAGGGCTTCAACCTAGGACGTGTCCTGTTTTAGCCTTAAGAATCAAAATTCTATTTTCCGTAACAGAGGCTATCGAGCTTGGGGTTTCCATCATTTCCTCAGGCAGGGGGGTGTGATAGCGTGCGAGGATAAATAATTGTTGGGATGGCAACTCCATGAAGACGCATTTTTTTCGTTATTACACCTGTTTCCTTGTGCTGTGTATGTGCCCTTTTTTGAGCTTGGCACAAGATTGGCCGGCCAAACCGGTTCGCATTGTGGTGCCTTACCCAGCCGGCGGTGGCGTTGATGCGGCGGCAAGGTTGGTGGCTCAACACTTAAGCACTGTTTTGGGTCAATCGGTCATGGTCGATCCGAAGCCAGGTGGCGGCACGGTCATCGGAGCTGAAATGGTTTCGCGTGCAGCCCCAGATGGCTATACCTTCCTGCTCACAGGTGGTTCAACCATGTCCTTGTTGCCCCTGACCCACCCAGGTAAGTTGCCATTTGAGCCCTTGGTTGATTTTGTGCCGGTGAGCATGGTCTCTCGTTTGCCATTCTTCTTAATCACGGCACCTGCCAACAACTACAACGCACTCAAAGACCTGATGGCAGATGCCAAATCAAAACCGGGCAGGTTGCCCTATGCCAGCAATGGCATTGGCTCTATGGGGCATGTGGGTACAGCCATGCTCACGCAAAGTGCTGGCGTTGACATGATCCATGTGCCCTACCAAGGATTCCCACCCGCCATTTCTGATTTGGTCACAGGCCGGGTCGTCATGGTCATGGCCGACCTTGCCCCTGTGAAAGGCCAGATTCAAGCGGGTACCTTGCGCGCCTTGGCGGTGGCATCGCCTCAAAGATCGCGGTTCATGCCCGACATTCCCACATTGGCTGAAGCGGGCTATCCCGGCATCGAATTTGAAATATGGATGGGCTTGTATGCACCAGCCAAGACGCCAGCTCACATCGTGAACCGTGTGGGTCAAGAGTTGAAAAAGTATTTGGAAATGCCCAGCACCCGCGAGGCTTTTGCCAAATTAGGCCATGAGAGCGATGGTGCAGGGCCTGAAGTTGTCAAGCAAAGAATTGAATCTGAGCTTAAACAGATGTTGCCTGTTGTGAAGGCAGCGGGCCTGTCGAACAAATAATTTATGTCTAAAGAATACATGCGAACCGCCTCAAGTGACTTGCTGCAAGGCTTGGTTGATTTGGGCATTGAATATTTGTTTTGCAATCTGGGTACTGACCATGCGCCACTGATTGAAGAGATGGCGCATTGGCGAGAGCAAGGCCGCGCATTTCCAAAGTTAATTTTGTGCCCGCACGAAAACACGGCGGTTCACATGGCGGGCGGCTATGCCGTTGCAACGGGACGTGGACAAGCCGTATTGGTTCACGTCGATGCGGGCACAGCCAATGCAGCCATGGGCTTGCACAATCTTTGCCGCACACGAATTCCAGTGTTGCTTATTGCAGGCCGTGCGCCCATGACCACCTTCGATGACGTCACAGGCGGCCGTGATACCTATGTTCATTTCATTCAAGAGCCTTTTGATCAAGCCAGTGTGGTAAGGCCGTATGTCAAATGGGAGTACAACTTGGCATGGCCTTCAATGGCGCATGAAGTGGTGTCTAGAGCTGGCGCTGTCATGCAAAGTGACCCCACCGGACCGGTCTACCTCACATTGCCCAGAGAGGTTTTGGCAGCGCCTGTTGACGCTGCCAGCGTGGGCGCTTATGGCCATCAAAATCACTTACCCGTAAGAGCTCAGGGTGCAGATCCAAGTGCAGTTCGAGCCATTGCTGAGCAGCTCATGCGTTCAGACAATCCAATGCTGGTCACCGCCTATGCTGGCAGAAACCGCGAGGCGCCTGCACTGATAGAAAAATTGGCTATTTTGTGCGGCATGCGGGTTTGTGAATTCAATACCATCTACATGAACATACGGCGTGACTCGCCTTATTTTGCCGGCTACAACCCTGCGGCATTCACGGAGCAAGCTGACTTCGGATTGATGGTTGATGTCGATGTCCCTTGGATTCCCAAAACGACACGTGTCAACCCCAACGCCTATTGGGCTCAGTTGGATGTAGATGCCATCAAGCGCGATATTCCCATGTGGGGCTTCCCACTCAACGCGCGCATTGAAGGCGACAGTGTTCGCTTGATCAAGCAATTGATAGAGATCATTGAAAGCAGTGCCACGCCAGAGTTCAAAACAAAAGCGGCGGCAAGAGGCTTGGCCTTGAAAACAGCGCACGCACAAAACAGACAGAAGGCAGCATCCCTTGCCCAAGCAAAGGGTGTTGTCAATGCCATCAATCCGCATTACCTATGCGCCGTGATGGGTCAAAAAATTGATTTGCACGACGTTGTTTTGAATGAGGCCATTCGCAACACCATGGCGGTGTTTGAACAAATACCGCGCGAGGTGCCAGGTAGCTTGATGGGCTTGTCGGGCGGAGGCTTGGGCTTTTCAGCCGGTACAGCACTGGGCATTAAGCTGGCACAAGCCGATAACCGGGTGATTCATTTTGTGGGCGACGGCTCTTTTTACTTTAGCAATCCAAGCTCAGTCTATTCCGTTGCAAACCAGTATGGCCTGCCCATTCTGACGGTGCTACTAGACAACGGTGGATGGTCTGCAGTGAAAGAGTCCACCTTGCGCATGTACCCACAAGGTGAAGCCAAGAGCACTAACCAATTTGCTTCTGATTTAGGATACGCCACAGACTTTGCCGCCATTGCTGAAGCTGCTGGCGCGCATGGCGAAAGATTGACAGATCCTGAGCAAGTTGAAGCGGCCATCGAAAGATGTTTGGCCGCCTTGGATGCAGGGCGAAGTGCATTGCTTCATGTTCGCATCACGCCGCTCTGATTGCAGCCCCAGATCCCAGAAGCCAAAAATTGATGATCCAAATTTGACACCATTTAGACAGGAGATTGAAATGAAACCATCACAACTTATGACACACAAACGCAAGACACTTGTGGGTGTGGCGCTCCTCATGTTGGCCAGTCTTTGCACATCTGTGCAAGCTCAAACCGCATGGCCCAACAAAGCAATCCGCATTGTGGTGCCTTACGCGCCTGGTGGTGCCAATGACATTTTGGCGCGTGTTGTAGCTGAGAAACTGGCGCCTGCATTGGGCCAGCCCGTTTTGGTAGAAAACAAACCAGGTGCTGGCGCGGCAGTGGGTACCGAGTTGGTGGTCAAGTCACCCCCCGACGGCTACACCTTGCTGATGGCTGCCAGTGGCCCCATTGTGTTCAACCCCGCCTTGGTGGCCAAATTGGCCTACAACCCCGTGACAGATTTGACGCCCATTTCATTGGCGGGTTCATTCCCCATGATTCTGGCGGTCAATGAAGCGTCGCCAGCCAAAACTTTTGCTGAATTGGTGACCTTGAGCAAAGCCAATCCATCAAAGTTCAACTATTCTTACCCCTCGGCCTCGTTTCAATTGGTGATGGAGTTGGTAAAAGCGAAGACGGGTTTGAAAGCCCTCAACGTTCCCTACCAAGGCAGTGCACCCTCGATCAATGCGGTCTTGACTCAAGAGGTGCAAATGACCCTGATCGATTCTGGCCCCATTGCGGCTTTGTTAAAGGCCGGTAAATTGCGCGCCTTGGGCGTAACCTCAGAGCAGCGCCTGGCAGCCTATCCGCAAGTGCCCACCTTGAAAGAACAAGGCATCGATGTGTCGGTGAATTTTTGGAGCGGATTGTTGGCGCCTGCTGGCACGCCTGCACCCATTGTGAAACGCTTACAAGAAGAAGTGGCTCGCATCATGGCTTTGCCTGATGTGCAAGAGCGCATGGGCAAACTCGACATCAAACCTGTTGGCAGTTCTTCAGCAGATTTTGCCAAAGTCATTTCGCAAGAAATTCAGCTGTGGACGCAAGTGGCCAAAGAAAACAACATCAAAGCAGAATGACCGAAAAGCGAATTGCCATAGCAGGTGCGGGAATTGCAGGACTGACCACGGCACTTGCACTTTTGCAGCAGGGTTTCAAGGTTGATGTCTACGAACAAGCTTCGCAATTGGGCGAGGTAGGCGCGGGCTTGCAAATCTCACCTAACGGCACAAGGATTCTAAAAAGTTTAGGCATAGAAGAAGCTTTGCTGGGCTTGGTATGCCAGGCGAAGGGCAAAGAAATTCGCATGTGGAATACGGGGCAGCGCTGGAAGCTGTTTGATTTGGGGGACGACTGCCTATCGCGGTTTGGTGCGCCTTATTGGATGGTGCATCGGGGCGATCTGCACAAAGTTTTGTTAGAGGCGTTCAATGCGCGTTCAGACGTGCCTGTTCGTTTGAATGCGCGGGTTGTTAACGCTCAAAGCACTGCGGATGGTGCAATTTTTGAGTTGCAAGACGGCAGCCGCTATCAAGCCTTTGGATTGATCGCGGCAGATGGTGTTCATTCCGTTTTGCGCGAGAAGTTATTGGGCGAAGACAAAGCGCAATTTACGGGCTTATTGGCTTGGCGTGGGTTGGTTCCTATCCATACCATCTCTTCACATTTACAAGTCCAAGTGGGTACCAATTGGGTGGGGCCAGGTGCGCATGTCATTACCTATCCTG
>Ga0255115_1000054_pt1 | contig 32471 bp, 32 predicted proteins | sample Law_Law_RepB_8h_FD_188474 | JGI IMG/M metagenome (GOLD analysis project Ga0255115, IMG submission 188474) | Freshwater microbial communities from St. Lawrence River, New York, United States - Law_Law_RepB_8h | ecosystem: Environmental > Aquatic > Freshwater > River | place: USA: New York... | reverse complement strand
ACCTGTGGCTGATGGACCTTCAGAGCATTTTGCGCATCGAGCAGGGCCGCCGAGTAGCGGACATTTGCCCCAAGTGCGTTTACATAGTCATCCGCAGACTTTGCCCGCGCCGCAAGGTCATCTGCATCCTTTTTAGCCTTAGGAACAAGAGCATCCAGCGCAGCCAAACGCTCCGTTTTAGCGAGCTGCTCAGCGGGATCGAGCAGGCTGATTTGGAGGCCACTGATGTTATCGCGCAGCGACTTGGATGCCGCAGACGCGAGTTTAAATGCCTTGCGGATTGCATCTCCAATCTCGCGGTACTTTGCGGTCCCGGTCAGCTTTTCAAGAATCAGGGTTCGTTCATCATCTTTGGCAGTTAGAAACCGGTCAAACTCGCCCTGCGGCAAGAGTGCAACCCGCTGAAACTGCTCGTAGTTGATGCCCAAAATCTGGTCCACCTCGGTCTTCATCCGGGTGAGCTGCTCGGCAAGAACGGTGATGGAGCCATCTATTGCGATGCGCTTCAGCACCATCTCAACTGGCTGCAGTGCGCCATCCGCCAGCCCGCGTGCCCGGCGCAGCCGCCAGGATGCCTCATAGGTCACATCCGCGCAGCTAAACAACAGCGTGGCTTCGCTGGAGGCAGTGTTGGTTGTCATCACATCCGCGGGAGATGACGTCTTACCGTAGCGACAGGCCTGGCCGTAGAGTGCGAGGGTGATGGCATCGAGGATGGTGGTTTTCCCACTTCCGGTCGGCCCGATGATGGCAAAGAGCCCACAGCCGGCGAGGTTGCCGGTACTGAAATCAATGGTGTGGCGCCCGCGGAGGGAGTTGATGTTTTCGATGGTCAGTTTGAGAGGTTTCATATCAGCCATTCCTCCGTGGTTCGAGGATGTCGGTCCTGAGAAGGGTCAAGAGAGCATCAAACTCAGCCGGGTTGTCGTCACGCGGCATTAGGCGTTGCATCAGGTGTTCGATTGTGCCGTACTCGTTTTCACGGATGATGTCCAGCTCAGAGAGAAGCTCATCGGTGGTGCGGTCACTTCCTGTGGTTACAGCTCCATCTGGGAGATCGCGCTGCACACCGCCCACCGGCGCGTAGCCTTTGGCGGTGACCAATTTTTTGAGGCTTGCAGAGAGGCTGTCGGCGCTCTGGAAGGTTTCATCTGATGTCAACACCAGCTCAACCCATGGCTGAAGCTCACCTTCAGTGGGCTGCGCAAGGGTTTCGATCTGCGTTTCGAGCTCCTGAATGGTGCCTCGGAGCTGGATCAGGCGGCGGTTGCCACTGATTGGAAGTGTGTGGATGGTGAGTGTCCCAGCGGGTTCAACATCGATGATTTGAAACGCCTTTTGGTGATTACCTTCGGAGAAACCAAGAGCAATAGGGCTGCCGGAATAGCGTATGTGGCCACCGTTTTCCGCTCCCTTTGGAAAGCTCTGCGGGCGGTGGAGGTGACCAAGAGCGACATAGGCAAAACGGTCTGGGAATGCGGCAAGGTCGACATCCCCGACGCCGCCAATGCGGATCTCACGCTCGGTGTCCTTGTTGGTTTCGCCTCCGGTGACGGTGAGGTGTCCGGTCGCGATGGCAGGGATGTTCGGGGCCAGAGTGGCTAGCGCACTTACAGCAGCGGCGTAGAGGTCCCGCCAGCCGGTCCGAACCCGTTCACGAACATCGTCAAGCGCTTCATTCAGCTCAACTTTGCGAAGATCCCCTTCCCGCATGTACGGAATGGCTGCAATCGCAATGCTTGGCGCATCGGCGTTTGGCAACAGGACAATGTGCGGTGTTCCGGTTTCAGGCACATCGGTGATGATGTGGTGGCCCAGCTTGCCGATGATGGTGGATGCGCTCCGCAGCATCGTCGGCGAATCATGGTTGCCGGAAACGATGACGGCGGCGACTCCGATGCCATGCAGAGCTGCAAGGGTTGTGTAGTAAAGCTCTTCGCTCTTTGCCGGAGGGTTGACGCCATCGAAGACATCTCCGCTGATGATAACGGCATCGATGGATTGCTCTGCTACCGTACTAAGAAAGCATTCCAGAAAGCGTTGATGGTCCGCATGACGTTCCTGATCCATTAGTTGCTTGCCGAGATGCCAGTCGGCAGTATGGAGAATGCGGTAGGCCCCAGCACTTTTGGGGGGCAATAGTGTTTCGTTTGTGTTCATCTAACTCTAATATCTAACGAAGTTATGAAGCTGTGACGCCAGTGTGGAAAATATTCCGCATTTTTCTTTACGGTACAATCTTGCCTGTAAATCGGCGGCGTTCCAAATGGCGCGCCGTCTTTCCATGTAACGCCGGCAGCAGTCCGGTGTCCCGGAGTTATCCAATGTTATCCGCAGAGAAGATTTCCAAGACTTTTGGTCCACAAACTGTCCTCAAGGACATTTCCCTTATCCTCGGCGATCAGGAACGCATCGGCATCGTTGGCATTAACGGCGCCGGCAAGTCCACCTTCGTCAAAATCCTTGCAGGGATTGAAGAGGCTGATAAGGGCGTTGTCAACCGACATGGCTCCACGGTTGGCTACCTCAACCAGGAGTCGCAGTGCCGCCTTGGGGTGACGATTGCTGACGAAATGCGGGATGCATTTCCGAATGTTGAAGATATCGAAGCCCGCTTGATGAAGGCATCCCATGCCGTCGCGGATGGCGATATGAGCCGTGCGGATGCGGCAGCATTGGATGCTGCAGCGAACGATTTGGTGCGGGCGGATGCACACACGATTGATGCCCGTATCGGCCGTGTCCTTGCCGGACTAGGATTCGACTTGGATGCGGTTGACCGCCTAACCGATACATTTTCGGGAGGCTGGCAGATGCGTATTGCGATGGCAAAGCTGCTGTTGCAGGAGCCTGACTTCCTGTTGCTCGACGAACCGACGAACCACCTCGATGTCACCGCCAAGTATTGGTTGATGTACGATTACATCCCGAACTACCACGGCTCTGTCATCTGTATTTCGCACGAGCCTGAGTTCCTCAATGCGGTTTGCGAGAAGATTGTCGAAGTCGAAGACTGTGGCATCACGCAGTACACGGGTAACTACGAAGACTACGAGCGCCTCAAGGAGGAAGCGTATCAGCGTGACCTCAAGGCTTACGATGCGCAGCAGCGTGAGATTGCGGACTGGAAAGAGTTTATTCAGCGCTGGAAGGGCAATAAGTCGAAGTCTGGAATGGTCGAAAGCCGTGTCAAACAGCTTGAGAAAATTGACATTTTGCCAAAGCCGAAGGCTCGTCCGCGTACGATTTACCTTGAATTCCCTGAGCCTCCACGTGAAGCTCCTGAGCCAGTTGTCATTCAGGATGTTGTCAAGAAGTATGGCGACAAGACAATCCTCAATGGCATCACTCTGCAGATGGTTCGTGGGGACAAAATTGCCCTTACGGGTCCAAATGGCGTTGGAAAATCAACCTTCCTGCGTATGATTGCAGGCGTTGAGGGTCCGACGAGTGGCAACATTCGCCTGAACCCGAAGACGGAGATTGGCTACTTCGCGCAGCATCAGGCAGAAGCGCTCCGTAAGGAAGTCACGGTGTTTGAGGAGACGATGGCGGGAATTGACCCGAAGCTCGAGGAGCTTGCGCGTGGCCTGCTGGCCCGTTTGCAGTTCCGTGGCGAGGATGCTCCCTTTAAGAAGGTTGGCGTCCTTTCGGGTGGTGAGCGTACACGTGTTGCGCTAGCCAAGTTCCTGTTGCATCCAGCGAACTTCTACATCCTCGATGAGCCTACAAACCACCTTGATCCGCTGGCGCGGGAGGTTTTGATCGAGGCATTGATCAAGTTCCAGGGCACGATTTTGATGTCTACCCACGACAACTTCCTGATTGATCGCGTCGCAACGGGTATCTTCGATGTCGCGGATGGCAAGTTCCATATGATGTTGGATCCACAGATTGCGCGTATCAAGGATATCGAAATCTAAGCAGGTTGTTTTCGAAGGAGAGAGGCCCCCGCGGTGCACGATGCACGTGGGGGCTTTTTATTTTTTCGTTTTTCAGATGTAGATGTGCGTCGTTTCGTTGGTTCTAAAACATTGCGGGTGGATATTAAGGCTATTCTCACCAAAAACGAAAAACCCCACAAAACGCATCGCACCTTGTGAGGCTTCTCTGTAAACGTAACCGCCTAGCGACATGATTTGCTTGGTTTTCGCGGCAGCTAGAATCACCAACATCAAAAAAAGAAAAACCCCACAAAGCGTATCGCACCTTGTGGGGCTTCTCTGTAACCGTAACCGACTAGCGACGCGATTTACGCGCAGACGTTAGCCAAAAGCAATACAACCGCACGAGCACGGTCCCACCAGAAAAGAAAAACCCCACAAAGCGCATCGCACCTTGTGGGGCTTCTCTGTAAACGTAACCGCCTTGCGACGTGATTTGCTTGATTTTCGCGGCAGCTCGAATCACCAACATCAAAAACGAAAAACCCCACAAAGCGCATCGCACCTTGTGGGGCTTCTCTGTAACCGTAACCGACTAGCGACGCGATTTACGCGCCGACTTATACTTGCTATCCTTCTCACGACGGCCTGTCGTTGCCTCACCCGTCTGGAACTGCCGGAAAATCCCGGAAAGGTCCATCGGCTTACCGCAGGTCGAACAAAAGAAATTGTTACGGACGATAGCTGCTCCAGGCAATACGGATGTTGCCCCACAGTTTGCGCACTGCACAGCTATTTCGCGGCGTCCTCCACCAGGGCCTTGTGGTCGCATGGTCGTTCTCCTTTCGATTCGGGACGCAGTGGCATCCACGAATCATAAAAAATGGCCGATCCGGGTCAGATCTGCCTTACATCTCTTCAGCGGGGCACGAAAATGCGCACGCCGAACCATCGCATGGTACCACGCAGGCATCAGGCATCCTGAGCGCTGGCAATCTGCTGCCACAGTGAGTGGACATCCCCCAGCTGGTCTGCAGCACCCTCCATGTAGCGCACATTGTAAATAACCGAGAGGAGCGCAATACCCAGTTTTTGGCCCAACAATCCAAACAGCGCATCCACCAACAAAGCAATCCCTTTTAGAGTCGCCTGCAGTAGCGCACCAACTTTTGGCCGTCCAATAACCAGCTTGATACAAAGGCGCGTCAGGGCATTGCGAGCCACAAATGCATGCCGAATCGTCCGCCAGCTGGTGTCACGCCGCTGCGCCCGGATGACATCGAGGCTGCCGTAGGAATACGGCGTCTTCAGCCAGCTTTCAAATGTCCTGTCAGGGCGATGAATGGCATTTGCGGCAAGCTCGACCTTGAACACGACATTTTCCTGTTTCCACAGACGAGCTGCCAGCTCGACATCCTCTTGACGGGTAAAGCCTTCATCAAAGCCGCCAACCGCAAGCAGCAGGTCTCTCCGAACGGATGCATTCCCAGTGTAAAAGTGATTCGGTCCGGCTTCTGTCCAAGCCCCCGATGCAAACTGTGCGTATTGCTTTTCCAGCATCACGTGTTCCCAGCGGATCCACAGCGGCTCAGATCTCCCGAGGCGTACGTCGCGGCGCTGAGGCCCAATGACAACCAGTGGCTCCAGCGACTGCTGCAGCTTGTAGTGCACTTCAAGGCATTCAGGGGATGGTTCGATATCGTCATCGAGGAAGACGATGACCTTGCCATGCGCTTCGCGGATACCAGTGTTGCGCGCGCGCCCAGGGCCGCCATTTGTCAAGTGGATAGGCCGAAGGGTGTATGGAAGTGTTCCAATACGTCCATCCAAATAGGCCTTTGTGCCATCTGGTGAGCCATCGTTAACAACCAAAACCTCAAATAAATCAGGCGGAAGCGTCTGTTTCGCAAGCCCTTCAAGCGTTTTGTGAAGGAGTGTCTGGCGTTTGTAGGTTGGTACAACGATAGAGAGGAATGGTTCCATGGAACGGTGCATCGTAAGTCGTAGACAAGGCTCTTTGCAAGTAAATATACTGTGCTGGAATCAGCAGTCGACGTGTGCGTTACTCCCCCACTTCCAAAATTCGACCATGTAACATCCCAAAGTTATAGAGAATTCCGCCGTAGAAAGCGATTGAGAGCACTGTGGCTATGCCCCAGATAGGGCCAAACGGCAACAAACCGGCAAGTGCAAGTGGGATACTCATTGCGACAAATCGGCCGATGGAGCCCAAGAGTTCCCGTGTGAATATTGGCATCTGAAGAACCCGGATATAAACCACTACAAGGAGAATCTCTAAGATTACATCCGATGCCAGAGCACCAATCCCGGCATTTCCCAGCAACTTTTGAGTGGAAACTGTCAGCAACACACAGACCACTGGTACAAGAATGGCGACCTTGATCGTCCCTGCTACTAATTTGCGTTGCAGGCCACTCGCGACAATAGCGCTGGTTAACATCATCGCGATGTACAACAACATCATCATCGGAGCAGAAAGCGCCAACATCACCGGTCCATAGACAAACTTTGGATACAGCCCGACCAGGGTCAAGACTTGCTTTCCATGGAATATGAATCCTAGAAAGACAGGAATACAGATGAGGAATGCTGCTCGCAGCAGTGCTTGAAGCTGTTGATGAAAGCTATCCTTTCCTCTTAGGTAGGCACTCGTAAGCATCGGCAAACCCAGTTGGCTGAATGCTACAGGTACAAACATCGCGCTACCGAGCAGGCGCTTTGCTACAGAATAGCCTCCAATTGCAGCCGGTGTCGCCACGTATCCAAGTACCAGCATCACCAATGGATCCTTCAAGTGCACAAAGACAGCCCCACTTGCCAGTAGAAAAAACTGGCTAAAGACAAACTTCAGGTCTGTGATAAGCGGTGTCTGTGACGGTGTCGTTACGCGATAGACATTGCGATACGTCCGCCAACTAAGTGCAATCCCGATGACATCAAACAGCACTGGGACCCAGATAAACATGTGGAGCGGCTGATGTGTGACGGCAAGGGTTACGATGATGGCCGCGTTCATTGCTCGCTCAAACAGCTGGATAACATTGGTCCTTGAAACTTGGCCAAAACCTCGTATGACTTCTTTGATCGATGATGCCAGTTGCCCGGCAAGTGAACAGACAATGGCCAAGGAGACATAGCTTGTCGTGACTATTGGATACTTTACGATCCAGGCAAAGATGTTGAAGACAACAAAGACGGCTAAGGTTACACTCGCTTTGACTCCAAAGGATGCCAGTACCAGATTGCGTGACCGGGATGCATCCGTGGTGACAGTCCTGCTAATTACGCTGGACAACCCAGAATCACAGATTGTCCCAACAAGCGCCGTCACACTGAAGACGATAGAAAAAATCGCATACTCGTGAAGCGTTCGGTACTTGGGCAGGATGTACGTGGAGAGAAGTGCGAATCCCCAAGACAGTACCTGTGTGAGGATGGTCACCGCTAACTGGCGTCCTGACTTCTGCACCAACTTAGGTTGTTCAACCATTTGTTCAGCGGTCATGCTTTTTCCAATGCGGGGTGCGTACGCAGACCACGACTCAGCGCCATCGCAGGAATCTCAACCACACGATGAAAGACCCAGGTGAGGCCAAGGAGAATCCCAAAGCCAACCGTTAAGGAGAATGCAAGACGTTCTGTATGCGTCAGATCCAGTGTGCTGATGGCGACTTTCAAGAGTGCCGCTTGTATTGGGACGTGAAGCAAGTAGAGCGAATAAGAACGCTCCCCAATCCATACCAGTGGCTTGAGCTCAAGAACGCGTCGCAGAGGTGACTTTGCTGTCGTGCAAGCAATCAAAAGGGCTGCAATCGCAACCATCACAATAGAATCCTGTGCCAACTGGACCGTCTGATACTTGGCATAGGGTGTTGCCTGTGTCCAAAATGCGACGCCGCCAAGACTGCCAAAAAAGACAAACGGCCACAGAGTAACCGCTCGCAAGCGCTGCGCGACCTGGTGTCCCGATTTTGAAACCCAGCTTGCAGCCATCCCGAATATAAACGCACCGACAAAGTGAATCGCCGCACGGTCCAACCGAGTGTCCATCACAAAATAACTGACTCCATACGCGGCCAAGGCGATAACTGCCGCGGCGATCCAACCGAACCGTTTACGCACAAGCGCAACCAGAAGTGGGAACAGCATATAGATTTGCAGCTCAGTGGCGATGGACCACAGTGAATAGTTGATCTGGCCTGTGCCGAAAACATTCTGGATGAGCAAAAAGTGTGCGGCGATGTCACTCGGTCTTGGGTGTGCTGAGAAGTCAAAGTGCATCCCTGCCGGGTACTTAAACATCGTGAAACAGATCAGGATGCTGATAACCAGCGCTGCGTAATAGGGTGGAACGATACGTGCGATACGCCGCGCCATGAACTGCCTAAAGGCAACTGGTTTTGCAAAATCTCCGCCAGCGAGTGGAAGCCCGAGGCAAAACCCACTGACCACGATGAATGCCGTAACAGCATGGTGGCCAAAGGCGAACCACAGCTGGAGGATGGACAATACCGATGGTATTTCGACACGGTAAAGAATCGGAAATGCTTCTGCGACAGCATGGTTTAGGACCACTGTCAAACAGGCCAGAGCGCGGATCCCTTCGACATAGTCGTAGCGAGGTCGCACATCGGTACCTGTAACATCAGCTCGCAACACTCGTTGCCTCCACAATCTGTGTGGATCCACGGTTGTACAGAGCACGCTCTACCAACCCAAGAATCAGGCCCATAAAAATCATGTTGCGATAGACGCTGAGCTGAAGGTCGAGCAGACCAAACAAGATTTCCATCACGACGATTGAGAATGCCCACAGCGCAAGCATCTGTGACCAGGGATTGTCATCCTTTTCAGCAAGAATCATCAAGCGGCAGATGCGGATGATGGCAAACGCGATAATCATCCAGAAGGCAATAAACCCAACCGTACCGGTACGCATCCACAGCCAGAGAATTTGGTTATGCGGGAGAATATCCCAGAGGGCATAGTTCTTGGAGATGTCCGCCATAGGATGGTTCTTCAAGAACGGCTTTCCATAGCCATAGCCAATTAGCGTCGTGATCGGAGACTCCTTGATGGTGTCCATGATGTTGGCGCTCTCAGCTTGCCGATAAAGGTCGGATGACTCATCACGGGCGCTTGGCTCAAAGTGACTCTTAATCGCACGGGCGGGCTGCGCTATCGTCGATTCCGAGTTTCGGAACGCATAGTAATAGACTGGTCCGATGGTTACCATCAGCACACCAAGGACGATAGCCATCGTACGACGCTTTGGCATCGCCCGAATCGCGGCCATGATGATAATCGGCAGAGCAATCACGAGTGCAGCTGTTCCTGCGCGGCGGTTTGTCGCGAGGTTTCCAAGCACGACGGCAGGATAGAGCAGCCACAACCAGACCATCAGGGAACCGCGCATCTTGACAAGCCAAGCAGCTAAGAGCAAGCCGACAAAACAGCAGAAGAAGAAGGCTTCCTCATGCGATCCAACTCCCTGGTCAGGCAGTGGCAAGCCAGCGATCAGTACATAGCGGCGGTAGCAGTAAACAAGTCCCTTGATTCCAGCACATGCCGTGAAGAACCAGGCAAAGCGGCGAATGTCCTTGTTTGGATCCGCGATGTTGAAGGCAAAGAGGTACATCGCCAACAGGTAAATCTGTGAGCGGATCTCCTGCAAAACAATTGTGTGATCTTGACCTTCTCCGAATGCCCGAACGGTGTTCAGGAGAACCATCACGGTATAGATTACAAATGGCCAGATGATCGTACCGAACTGAATCTTGACGGTGCGCATATAGACATTGCGAACCATGTTGCCAAAGCCTGCGATAAAGAAGATCAGCTCGAACAGGTTGATTGGAAGCGCTTCAAAACTCATCCCTCGACGCTGGAAGATAGTGTTCACATTCCAGAAGAAGGGGACCTGATCAAAAAAGCCTTCTGAGATATCACTTGGTAAGACTTCGAAGAGGATGGCTGCTGGAAAGATGATGTACAGCGACAGTTTTCGGTAGCGCCAGAGTAGAAACGGAACAACGAAGATTGCGATGAATACCATCGGGAGCGCGGCACTGTCGAGGTCAAGCAGGACAAAGAGTCCACCGCAGACCAGGGAGAGCACCAGTGCCCAAATGACCCCGATGAACTTTGAGCGCCTTACATTGTTTGCAAAGGCTCCGGCATCCGGGAGCAGCTCGAGGAGAGGTGATGGAATCGCAGCGAAGGCTGGCTTCTGCGGGTCCGATGTTGGTTGTTGTACGGCCATGGGGTTACGTCGTGCGACCTGCCTAATCCTTGATGTAAGTGAAGACGACACATGCGAGAATCCACAGGAAAATGGCCCAAAGGGTTCCCTTGCTGATTCGCTTCGTCAAGAGGCCAATCGCAGAGACGCCGTAAAGAATGGAAATACACAAATTCATGGGTTTGTTCTCTCATCCGCGATAGGAATCTTGATACGGCTGGTTCTCACCCACTCCGCATCCGCCCCACCGGTGTCTGCCTTACCCGATCGACGCCCGGACAACAGTCCGATGGCGTAGAGGACAAGCTTCCACACGATGTATATCGGCGCAAAGGCAAGCGCTTTGAAGGTCTCTTTTTTGGCTCCAGCCAATCCCAGGCCAAAAAAGACATACATGAGGACACAAACCACACTGAACCCGGAAGCCACCATCGCAATTCCTGCAAATGGACTGCCAAGGAGTGCACAGATAATCGCGAGGCTGGTCAGCCCAATGCATCCAGAGACCTGCTCGGCAAGCGGCGGCTGGAGCAGCTCAAACATCGCTCCAAGGAAGCGCAGATCACGTGTTGAAATCAATGCCTTGAGCAGCTGCGGAGCACGTGAGCGGACGACACGGTAACGCCCACCCTCCCAGCGCTGGCGCTGGCTACGCGCCTGGTCGTCAGTCACTGGCATCTGAGCACAGATGAACGCATGCGGGGCATATTGAACCCGGATGCCGCCATGCTGCATCAAGTCCATCGCGTAGTCCAAATCCTCTGTCACCGACCTGCCAGACATCGGGTACTGGGCGAGGCACCCTCGGGTAAACGCCATCCCGTTGCCCTTAAGCCCAAGACACCCACCCGCATTATCAATGGCGAGGAGGCGGATATGGTTTACAAGATCAAATGCAGCTGACATCAAGGCTGCGCGCCAGCCATCCCCACCATTCAGCACACCGTAGCGTCCCTGGACAGCCGCCGGGACCGATGGGTCATCCGGGAGCTCAGCAAGGAGGCGCAACGCAAAGTCAGGCTGCACCTGCGTGTCGGCATCCACAACGATATACGCATCCGCACCGGCGCCCCGAACTTCAGATGTATTGGCGGCACCGTTCATCAAAATGTCGAATGCAAATGCAAGCGCAAAACCCTTGCCACGCTCCGCTTTGTTCTGACGTTCGATCACAAACGCCCCAGCATCACGCGCCAGCTGCGCCGTGCTGTCAGTGCAGTTGTCCGCAATCACAACAATCGGCAGACGAGGCTCAACAGCCGCGAGGGACTGCAGTGTTGCCGCGATGACATCCTCTTCGTTGTGCGCCGGAATCACAATGGTTGCGCTCAGCGGGGAAACCCTTGAAATAGATGTCCGTTTACGCTTTGGAGCGGTGGCCGCACTGATCAGAATGAACAGGAGATAGCCGCTCCCAACGCAGATCGGAACGGCGATCAGGAGGGTGATAATTCCAGCGATGGTACTCATGGATGTCAATTCAACTCAGGAGATCAGACACGGAACATGCTACGGACGCCCGTTGGGACATGGTCCTTCGAACGGTTCATCACAACGCCCATAACCTTGTCACGGCCAAGCTTTTCAAGGGATGAATGCACGACCTCACGCGGTGTGACACCGGACCAGACGACCATCATGATGGCATCGATGTACGGCTTGATCGGCAAAACGTTTCCGCTGGCGACGGATGGCAGCTCAACAACAATCACATCGTAGAGCTCGCGGCATGCGGCAAAGACTTCGGTGATGTATGGCGAGCGTGCGATGCGGTTTGGGTTGTCGGAATCCTTACCTGCTGGGATGAAGTAAAAGCCCTTGCACTCCTCAGACTGGATCGTCGTAACCGTGTTGCTTTCGCCATCGAGGACATCGACAATACCCGTCGTCCCAGCACAACCCAGGCGATCTGCCAGGGTGCTGCGGGAGAGGCTGAGGTCTATAAGGCAGACCTTTTTGAAGCTGTTCTTGGCGATGCTCATCGCGAGGTGAAGTGCAATGGTGGACTTCCCTTCACCCGCAACGGCGGATGTGACTCCCATGATGACGCTCTGTTGGCCATCAAAGAGGGAGCGGTCCATCAGCTCATGGGTTCGGATTGCAGCCGGCGTTGCGAGGTATTCGACAGCCGTGTGCAGGTGCACAAAGCGGTCATTGGTACGCTCGAAGCGCAGCTGTGGCCGGATGAGAGGAGATTCATCCTCGTGGTTCAGCAGCTGTTTGTTGGAGTCACTGTCAGGGTTGCTGACAGTGACCAACTCGATGGATGCTCCTCCGCGGAGACTTGCGTCGTTATCGATGCGGTCCATATTATTTACCTTCCGTCTTGGATGAGATGGCCATGCTTGCTACCTTGCTTACCTGGAAGCGCAGCTGCTGGGATTCAGGCAGGCTGACGAGAACCGGGACTCCAAGGAGACGCTCGACATCCGCTTCGTACCGGATGGACGGGTCCATCCACTCCCGGATTACCACCAGGACCAGGCCGAGGAAGAGTCCAAGGGCAAGGGCTGCTGCAATCGTCAGGATTTTCTTCTTAAGGTTGGCGGTGGACTCGGCGGAAACCAGGTTCATAGTGTTGAACTGGGATGCGGCTGTAACTTCGCCAAGATCCTTCTTGATCTGTGCCTGTTGACGACGCTCAGAGAGGTCTTCGAACTGGCCCTGCAACAGCTTGTAGTCACGGGTCTTTTCCGTCAGGATACGCTCATCAGCAGGAAGCTTTGCAATCTCACTCTCATACTGACCGATTCGTGCATCGAGCTGAGCCATTTGGGCACGCTGTGTCTGACCAGAGATATTGGCTTCGACGATCAGCTGCTGCAACTGGTTGTACTCAGGGTTGTCCGTAAGGGTTGTGTCGAGGATGTTACGTGAGTTGGTTGGATCAGATGCCTGACGCTTGCGGACTTCGCCCTCGATGGACTTGATCTTGAAGTCGAGTTCGGACACGACGGCACTTGATGGCGTCCAGCCTTCACGGATACGGCGTGCACGGTCTTCCACCAGGCGGCGGAGATCGGACAGTGCGGGGTCGGAGCCGACCTTTTGCTCAAGCACAGAGACTGGCTTGACACTACGGAGGCGGTCACGCAGCTGTTGCAGACGGAGGTCAGCATCGCGCTGTGTGATCGCCAGGTTGTCACGCTGCATCTTGAGGCTCGTCACCTGATCGATGATAGCGGTCATGCTGTCAGGGTTGAGTCCGGCATGTGCCTGCTTGAAGTCGACCAGCGCCTTCTCGCTTCCCTTGAGGCGGTCACGATAGGCTTCGATCTGGCTGTCAAGGAAGGTGATGGTGTTCGTGTAGGCGGCAGAGTTGTCCTGTGCGACCTGGTTAATGAACTCACGTTGCAGGGAATTGACCAGTGCTTCACACTCAGTTGGATCCACCCATGTCATCCCAATCTCCAGAACATTGGAGCTCAACGGATTTGAGTAAACCGCATTGCGGAATTCCTCAAAGCGTGGGTCCTTTGCACGGGGATCAGTGTTGATTGGCTTTGCAAGATTGGCACCCTTGACCACACGGTCAAGAAAGCCACCCGGAAGTGTGTCGCGCATCAGGTCGCCGAAGCGGGATGCATTGATGTCCGAGAGCGTCTTCCAGCCAGTGTTTTCCTGGAAGCCAAGTGCCTTGTTGGCGGCATTGACGTCTTCGGATGAAATCCGGATTCTAGCTTGCGCTACGAACTTCGCGGATCGGACGATCAAGACGGATCCGACGACGCTTGTTACACCTACGAGGGTGATGACAAAGACCAGCCAGTTCCGGAAGAATCCATCCAGGACGCGATAGAGGATATGGTTACGTTGATACTGCATTTATCTGTCCTTAGCGGAGTAGGAAGCCACCGAACATGAACATCTGCATGGCATCCCGTAAACCGAAGCTTTTACGATTATCGGGATCCTTGACAGGAATAAAGAGGATGTCATTTGGGCGAAGTGTCAGTTCGGCTCCAGCTGGCTTGACAGGAGTTGCAGGTGCATTCTTGTCAGGTTTCTTGTTTGCAGCCTTTGGATCCGGGGTCTTTACGAGTCCTTGGAGGTCAACGTAAACCGTGTCCCAATCATTGGAACCATCCTTTGGACGAAGGATTGCTGCATTCTTGAGGTCGGCAAACTGACCAGGGCCTCCTGCAAGCACCAACGCATCCACAACGGACAGCTGGCCACTCTCAGGAAACTCAATCCGTCCAGGACGGTTCACGCCGCCCCAAGCAGTGAAGACTGTTTCGTACGTGTCGACCATGAGGACATCCCCAGGCTTTACGGTAGGCGATGCAGGATTGATAACTCCCTTGCCATCACCGATGACCTTGACCGTGCCATCTGCAAGCACGCTACGTAGGTCCAGAGTGACCGTCTTGCCATCACGGGTCAAGCGGGCATTACCAAGGGATGCCTTCGGATTGAAGCCACCAACCGACTGCACGATTTCAAGCATGCTGCCACTCTTAGGCACTTCAACCATGCCGGTCTTCTTACATTCACCGATCAACATCATCGAGAAGGAACGAATATCCACCTCACGGAAGAGGATGACATCGTTTGGCTCTAGAAGTATATTTTGCTGCTCATCCCCGGTCATCAGCTTGATCATGTCAATCACGACCTTGCGTCCACCGGTACGTACCACTGTCGCAGTCACCCACTCAGGTCGGTTGACCGTGAGCCCGCCGCAGGTTGCCACGAGCTCAAGGAGGCGCATGCCATCCTGAAGCACTTGCTTGCCAGATTGGCGTACAGCACCCAGCACACTTACTTCAGGCTTGACACGTGTCGAAAGCTCTACCGTCACAACCGGATTGAGGAGCTGCTTCTTCAAGCCTTCCGTCAACATCAAGCGAACTTCTTCGATCGACTTCCCAGAAACCTGCAGCTCACCGAGGAAGGTGTAGGTAATCTTTCCATCGGGTGGAACAACAATATTGCGGCTGAGTTCAGGCTTCTCAAACACGATGACCTGAAGCGTATCGCCAGGGCCGATTTTGTACGCACTTTGGCTGCTGGATTGAGGCGCCGTCTGTGCTTGTACACCAGATGTCGGAATGCCAAGTGCGATGCCTATTCCAATTGCAGCGTACGCTGATGAGTGCAGTTTCATAATTTTCTCCGAAGACCCAAGGGGGGAAAAATCCCCCGCACATTTACTTATTGGCTGTCTTGACACCCTTTTGCAGGTTAGCGCTTGCATTTTCCAGTTCGGTAAACCAAGGGGAGTACTTTGACACCTCAATCGTTGGATGCTTTGCTTTGTAAAGCTCGGCAAGAACGACCTGCTTGGTCCGTCCCTGGATGGCTGCCTGCTGCAGCTTGAACTGGCGCTCAACATGCGGTCGGATCTGAGCAAGCGGTGGAACTCCAGCGGCGCCCTTTGACTCGAGACGAACAACCAACATCCCGGATTTGTCCTTACCCTTGGCAGGAACATTCATCTGGAACACGCCACCCGCAGGGGTTGCATTGACCTTTGCAATCAGGGCCTTGCGGAAATCTGGCGAGATCTTGTTCCAATCCACGGATGCCGTCAAGCCAAGAACGGCAAGTCGGGGGGTACGTGCGATGGTAGCCGCATCGATCCGGGGAGACTTCTGCTGCATCAAGCGGGATGCCGTTGTCGCATCCACCTGGTTCTGTGCAAGCACAATCGTGGTCTTTGCCTGATCGGGCAACACGAAGACCTTTTGGTTCTTCCGGAAAAACTCAAGGAGGGCGGCCTCGGTGACCGGGACGCCATTTGTGATCACATTTTCAAGGGCGATGTCCGTTTCGACATCCTCTTCGACGATGTACTTCTGGGATGGATCGTTCATTGCCGCTGCGATGCCATTGACATTCGCACGCTTCATGAGCTCGATACGACCATCGACATCCGCCTTTGTAGGAGCAACACCCTTGGCTTTGGCTTCGGACATGACGATGGACCGAAGGACCATTTTCGTCAGAACTTGCTTACCGGAAACGACTTCAAGACGATCACGGAAATCCTTGATGCTAACGGCATCCGAGCCCATCGAAACAACCGGCTTGGCACTCGAATAGCGCTGGAACATGAGCGCATTTCCTGCGAGTGAACCAGCCGCGACGATTCCAAGTCCAATCCCTACAAATTTGTTCATACTTTTTCTCCTGCTGCAAAATGCTTGCAATTAGCTTGCCAAGATGTACTAGCGACACCAAATTTGGCTATCTCCGATGATATTTGACGCACCCAAAGCGCTAGGCTTGCATGGTTCAAAATCCACGCCCGCGCATTTGCGCCGAGCGATTCACGTAAGGCTGTATCCCGGGTCAAACGTTCCAATCAACATCCCCAGGGTCGACGTACAGCCCTGTTACTCCATCCTCGATGACATCCGTCTGTCCGGTTGTCCGCGTTGCGATGACCGCGCAACCCATTGCCATCGCTTCCAGAATGCTGGTTATCCCAGCCTGAAAATCGGTCTCATAGAGCGGGCATGCAACCACAGCACTCGAGCCGTACAGCTCACGCAGCTCGCCATACTCGTAGCGCCGCGCCGCAACATTTGCTGGAAGCTCCGTCCGCTCCGTCTCATTCGTGTGCTTTGACCATGGGCTTGCCGCCGCAAGCCGAAAGTCAAGCGTATTTAGGCGCTGTGCAGCTCCGATGAGTGTTGGGTAATCACGCCATTCAAGTCCCGCAGCGCTGATCTGATTTGCTACCACTTGGCGGCTGTTATCAGGGCGATAGAAATCTGTGTCCGCATGAAAGTGGATGTGGGTGAGCTTGTCCGCCGGAATTCCGAGAACTTCTACACCATGCTTTCGCTGGATGTCAGCATAGACAAACAGCCTGTCCATTTCCTTGTGGACTTTCAGGGTCTTGAAGAAGAGCTTTTTCTTGCCTGTGCTTAGCCGATGGCAGATCACAACATGCCCGGGGCGCTTCGCCGTGGACATCCGGAACATCAGCGACAGCGGCATACTAATGCTCTCGCTGTTCGAGAAGATGCAATCGACACCACGTGAATGGTGGTAGAAGCCAAGCGCAGCCAGACCGGCATCCCGGCCCAGAAGCTTTGTTACTAGCTGGACCCGTGGGTCCCGGCAGGCATCCAGGGCCGCAAAGTCGACAAATGTAACATCGGCGTCGTTGTTGGTAATCAACGACCGCTCAAGGGCATCGTAGTCCATGTCTGGATGCGCATCACATCGGACAGCATCCGTAATCCCCGCCTTTCGGTAGGACGGCACAAGCATTGTCACCTTCATGCTGCGAGCTTCCTTTCGGCGCACTGCGTGATCACATCCACGAGGCGGCCATAGTTTTTACGGGCATCAAATCGCTCAACGGCGTGCTGTCGGGCGGCTGCACCCCAGGCTCTCCGGAGCGCTGCATCTGCAATGACATCCCCGAGGGCAGAGGTCCACGCCGCAGCATCATCGGTGGGAAGAATCAACCCGGACTCAAGGTGCCGAACGGCTTCCGGTAGGGCGGCAACATTTGTCGTGAGGACCGGCAGGCCGGCGGCGAGCGCTTCGAGAACAGCAAGCGGGAGGCAGTCTCCATTACTTGGAAACACAAATGCGCCTGCAGTCCGGTAGAGATCGATGAGAGCATCCGAGTTTGGCGTGAGGCCGTAGTGGAGCTGGATGCCAGCCATGTCACCTTGAATGCCATCCGTCTGTGTCACGATGTGCAGCGTTGCCCGGTTGCGCGTCGTCGTGCTCAGACCGCGCCAGGCATCTAGGAGTGTCTGACCACCCTTACGGTAGAAGTCCCCTCCCACGAAGAGCAAGTGTGTATGGGCATCCGACGGGCGGGTCCCAAAGTTCCAGCGCTCGGTATCAATACCGGGCGGGATGACACTGACTTTATTGGCATCGATTCCGTAATCATTTACGAGCGAGCCCTTGGCCCACTCGGACCATGTGACCAGCCGGGATGCCGCATGGAAGGCGCGTGTATTGAGGTTCTTCTTGAATGTCTCGATGGCAGCGGGACCAGTTGCGTGGCTATAGCTCGCGCCAAGCGAATCGTATTGCATTGGGGTTGCATCCAGGGAGACCACGCTTGGAATCGTCCGCATCAGGTCTGCAGACAGCAGTGATGTCACTTGTGAATGGAAGAAGAGGCCCTGCAGGTGAGGTTGTTGGCGCTTGAGGTAGAGGCGTGCGCCAACGCTTGCACGGAGGCTCCAGTTACTGCGGATCCCTGGGAGGCGCTGCCACCACTGAGCATTGTCAGCGTAGGCCAACCGGATGGCATGTGGCGTCACAGCAGCAACCCGATCCAGCTGCTGCTGAAGGTTTTGTGCATGGGTTACGTGTCCCAGTGAATATTCCAATGCCAAGCCAATATGCATTCGTTGCGTTCCAATCCATCAGGGCACAGAGTGAGTCCCTAGTAGGAATATCGGCACGTGGCTGGCGAAATTGAAGAGCCTAATGGTCACATTACGTGAAATGTGGATGCTGTTTTTCCGGTTTATATGGTTAACTGCGTTGATGCAAATTGCGACTGGGGCCGCCCCACCCCCGGCAGGTCAGCCCCAGTCGTCAATCTATATGCAGAGATCTATCAGGCTACACGGAGCTCTGGTGACCGCGTGGACAGGCATTCAGCGATGATGTCGCCCAGTCTATGTGCACAGTCTCTGGCATCAAATGCTTCCGTGGCACGGCTGCGCGCTGTAGCTGCCATCCGGTTGCGCAGCTCAGTGTCCGCGACGAGCGTATCGAGCTTTGCTCCAAACGCAGCCGTATCTCCAGGCTTGCAGAGATAGCCTGTCTGGCCATCCGCAACAATATCCCGAATACCACCGATATCAGAAATGACTACGGGCACCCCGCAGGCCATCGCCTCCATCGCGACCATCGAGTAACAATCTCCAATCGTCGGCAGCGCAAAAATATGGCTTTCTTGGTAAAGGGCGATCAGCTCAGGCGAGTTGGGACCTATGCCAAGACGAACTGTGACATTTGATGGTGCATTCCGAATTTCATCCCGGGTTACAACCGTCAGGTGAACATTTGCGAGATTACGTTCCGCCCACGCGAGCAGACCCGGTCCGCCTTTGCGTTCGAAGTCACCACCAACAAAGAGGACCTCGATCCGATCTGTAGACGCTGTTTCCTGGCTTGACGGATGAAAGCGATTCGTATCTACTCCGGGTGGGATGGTGTAAAGATGCTGTGCTGGGACACCCCAGTCACGGTGAAGACTTTCGCCGACCCAGTCACTCCATGGGAAGAAGGCATCCCCATGCTGGTAAATACGTTCAGTCGCACGGCGTTTCCATGCGGCAAAACGCCCCGAGCGGGCCTTTGTGTACCAGTAAGGCTCGCCCATATCCGCCATTTGGTTTGGCGTCATGTCCATCACAAAGAATGCGGGGAACCGCTCAACGATATGCGGGACGCTTTTGGCAGCCCAAGTCCCCCACAAAATAGCATCTAAATTGCCAAGTGCAGCTACGCCACGCTCGATTTCGCCGCGTGCGCACAAGGTACCAGCGATGCCATTTGGGAGACCCGGAACGCGAAACAGCCAGTGATCACCGCCGCCGTATTCAACGGGAATAAGGGTTGCATCGACTCTTGGATGTTCGCTCAGACCCTGCATCAAGTTCAAGGCATGGGATTTAAGCCCAACCTGTTGGTCGAGGACGCAGGCGATACGGAACTTCCGAGGGGATGTTACATTAGCCATTGTCAACAAGGTACGCCGGAATTTCAAGCCGGTTCCACAGAGTGGCGGCAAAGTCGCGGAAGGCAGCTGCAGCCTTTGGGTCATCCGGACGGTTGCGCGGAATGGCTCGCTGGAGGCGGAAGAAGCACACAGGGGTGCCCTTTTTACCAATCAACGCAGATGCCAGCATTTGCATCCGGATTTGGGTTACCTGTTGGATGATGGTTTTGTCCACCACATACAGATAGAGCACTTCAAAGTCAGTTTCGGCGGTGCCTCCCACCATTTTGCAGAGACGAGCCTGAACATTGATTCCCGGCAGAGATTCTGTGTGGTCATTTTCAAGGCGCCAGCCGGCGCCAATCATACAGGCGCGTGGGTCATGGAGCGCGCTGCGATCCGTACCACCGATGAGGAGAACATCAATCCGACCGGCATCCGGGCTGTTGTACACAGGCCCGATAAGGTCTGCCGCACTGAGAGCAGCTTTGACTTCCGGTGCGAATTCGGTGTCATCCGAACGGGTTGCGCCGTTGACATCGCTTGGGATGCGTTTTTTGATCGCGGTGAGTCCCTGGAACTTCGGTGGCGGTGGTGGGTTCCAAGTTGCGTTAACGCCTGCGGCAACAAGTGCCGTGATGACTAAAAGAGCGGAAGCCCGGCGAAAGTCTTGCATTTCATTGCCTTTGCGAACGAGAAGAGGAGAACAGCGCAGAGTACGAGGCTAATCAGGCCTGACCAGTCGTGGAAAGCATGTGCGATGCTGGAACCGGCGATTTCTCCGGCGACACCAATCATCATGATCCGGATGCTGTTGACGAGGATAGACAGCGGGAGACTCACGAGGAAGATAACCCAGCGGCGCCAAGCAGGCCCATCGGTCAGATATGAGAAGGTACTGCTAAAGGTCAGAAGCGTCAGGAGCAGCTTGAATCCAGAACATGGGACATCCACATTAAGGGTGTAGTTGTCCATGTGGATGAGGTTGCCATCTTGACGCGGATGAAACATCGTCAGCTTTAGCAACGTGGTTGCCCCCACGGTTGAAAAGCGTTGCAGTCCCTGAGTGGCATCGTTCAGCAGGGGTCCAGGAAGCGGTGCCATCAGCCATGCAAAGATGATCGGGAAGAGTAGAGGTCCTTTGATTACACGGGTGCCGAGGACGGTCCATGCGGCAAATGTGAGTGTCATCAACAGACCAAGCGAGAGGAGGGCTTCGGTCTGGATTTTTGCAGCAAACACAAGGATTCCAAGCCCTGCGGCAACGCCCACACCTGCGGTGAGGTTTGGCGTGATGCCCGCTGCAGTGATTTCCTTACGTTTGACCCAGAGGATTGCCGCAATGATAAATGGAACGAAGATAGCGTGTCCGTAGTAGGTTTCGGGCTTCGTCCATTCCCAATACCAAAAGCGGATCGCCGGCAGGGCGATGTAGGCCAGCAGGGCTGTGAACGCCGTGATCATCCCGCCAACGAGGACGGGATTTCCGGCCTGCACAGGCTTGGAAAGTGGCAGCTCCATTGTTTTCATTTCGCGTTTGCTCCGATGAACCGTCCGAGGTAATGCACGGTTGCGATTCCATACACATCAGTTATCGGCAGGTCGAGTGGGCATCTTGAGGCGAAATCCGGGAATGAAGATGAACAGTACCTAACTGGAAACCCGCGGGTGCTACTGAGCAATCCCCCGGCTATGGGTGCAGCTTTCGATGAACGCCATAAATGAAAAACAACCCCATCACCCCGGACGAACCAGAGGGATGGGGTTGTTAGTTGCTATGCTTAGGCAAGCTTGCGGCGGCGTGCACGGATGACGAGGCCACCGAGTCCGGATGCAAGCATCCCCATGGCTGCCCATTCGCCTGGCTCTGGAACACCAACGGTAAGGTTGTATGCATTTACACCTGTGGAGGAGAAGTATGGATTGCCATTTGCTCCAAGAACACCACCGGTCGTGAACGTACCGGAAATGGATGTTGCACTAGGATCGCCAAGCTGAAGCGCAAGGTCATCCATCCAATCACCGCTTGTAAACGTAACGAGACCGTTGTAGACAAAGTTCTGACCCGTTACTGTGTTCTGGGTCGCAGTGAATGTTCCGGAAAGAAAGGTTGGAGGTGTATATACGCCGTTGGTGAATGGTTCCATCGAACTAACCACGAATGTTCCATTCGCGATATCGATGGTGGTGAGGTAGTTGTAGCCAGAGGTACCTGGGAAGAATGTAAAACATTCCCAGTTGCCCACGTCGGTGACCTGACCTGCGGATTCAGTAACGTTTCCGTAAGCCTTCACAACTCCGTTGAACAATGTGTAGTCTGCATTTGCAGTGGTCGAGATGGCGATGGTTGCAGCAATTGCAATCGCACCTTTAGTGATGATATTCATTTTCGTTTTGTTTTCCCTTCGAAGGTTGCCTCACATTGGAGGCGGTGATGGCGGCTTAGCCGCCTATTACCGAAGATAGGCCCAAGTGAATACGTTGATTCAGGCCGGCATGAGCCTCCTTCGGATTTCTGTGCGTGGCTGATGGGTGATACCAGGCATATCCCTGCTTGCCATCAGCTGTGCAACCCAATCAAGACGGATAGCGTTGTTCGGATCGACCGGGCGCCAACCGCAATTCATTGGGAGTTCGGACATCACTTCTTGTACAGACCGGACGACATCCGAGAGGTCCATCTGTGCATGAAGGAAGATAAAGAGGTTTTCGCCGACCACGAGGTGATGTGGAACCACCTGATTTTGGCAAAGACCGATAAAGACGTTCTGCCCTGCTGGCAACATTTCGATGGGCTTTGGAATGCTTGAAAGCCCCCTCTGGCCGGATCTGGACAACGATTGATTCAACATTACTTCAGTCCTCCAAGGCGGAAAGCATGTCGATTCCGCTGTGTGCTCGAACGGTCACCAGATGCCACATCAGTTACTGTTCTAATCAATAACTTGACGAGGAATGGAAGGTCATGCCGCACATAGCGGTCATAGAGCCTTGCTGGATCCTGAACAAGCCGAAAGGCCCATTCAAGTCCCAACTGCTGGTATATCTTCGGTGCTCTGCGGGCAATTCCGCAGGCCATCTCGAACGATCCACCAACACCAATGGAGACCGGAACACCGAGGTGATGCTTGTTAGCTTCAATCCACTTTTCCTGCTTTGGAGCGCCAAACGCAACCAGAAGCACATCCGGGGATGCAGCCCGAACACGGCGCAGGATTTCATCCTGCTCTTCCTGCGTATTGAACTTCTCAAAGGGTGGACAGTAGGTTCCACAGACGTCGCAACCAGGGTACGCCTTTTCGAGAGCTTTCTTCGCACCATCCGCAGCACCTTCGACACCTCCGAGCAGGAAGATTCGAACGCCATGCGATTGTGAGATACGACCGAGCTCCCAGAAGAGATCACTGCCAGCAACACGCTCAGTGAGCTCATCACCGTCGTTCAGACGCAAGATCCTGGAAAGCCACACGATTGGCATCCCGTCAGCGAGGACAAGGGATGCGGTCTCGTAAGCCTTCTTGAATTCTAAGTCTGTCTGAAGACGATAGAGGTGATCAAGGTTGCCAGTGACAATGTGATGTGGGGAGTTGCTTTTCTGAATCATCAAGAGAATCAGAGCAGTCGCTTCCTTCATGGACACACGGCTGAATGGTACATCGCCTACTGTTACAGTAGATACGATCGATGAGGACTTGTAAGCCGGAGCAGGGTTGATACACACTGCCGGGCTTTCACCAAAGTTGCCATCGAAGTAGCTGGATAATTGCTTCACGGAGATTGGTGATGCAACTACCATGCCAAAACGACTTACATCCGCATCGCTGTGAGAGATCACAGAGAGGCTTCCGTTCTGTTTGGATTTTGTAAGTTCGTTTTTCATCATCACCTTGATCACACTGCGAAACCAAATATCTGTTGGTTTCAGCAGTACGTGGGGTGATGTTATTGGCTGACGAGACCGTGTATAAACGACAAAATTACCTGAATGGGTCTCAACGAGACTGTTTCAGGTAATTTTGCAGTGATGCGAAAAATCAAGTTTGTGTGTGGCCAGTAGAAGTGGCACTGTTTCCCGATTTCTCTTCGGTGGATGCCGCATCACGGCGATCCGGCCCACACTTGGTTAGTTTATGCGTTGCGGCGGCGGCGAGCACGGACAACAAGTCCACCAAGTCCGCTTGCAAGCATTCCCATGGCTGCCCATTCGGCTGGTTCAGGTACGCCAGCAGTCAAGACATACGACTGCACACCGCCAGCTCCAACAACGCCACCAGTTGTAAAGGTTGCATTGATGGACTGCGCAGCTGGAGTTCCGAGTTGGCTTGCAAGGTCTGCATACCAATCGCCGGATGTAAACACAACATTCCCATTGAATACAAAGTTGTTGCCAGTGATGCTATTTGCAGTGGTCACAAATGATCCACTCAAATAGATCGGCAACGAAGCTGTACCCTGTGTGAACTGAGTCATCTCTCGCACATTGAATGTGGATGTATTGAAGTCAATTTCAGTAAGGTAGTTTTGTCCGGTGCCTTGTGGAAAGAACGTAAAGCCTTCCCACGTTCCAAGACCGGTTACCTGTCCACCACTGGTGGTTACCGTTCCATAGCTACTGACAACACCATCAAACAGTTTGATCTGTGCGGATGCAGCAGACGCAACCGATACGATTGCTGCGAGTGCAACCGCTCCCTTAATCATCATTTTCATTGTATTTATTTTCCTCTTGCTAGGTTGCCCTGCTGCATGCAGGGGCTTGCCGGAAAGCAAGTCGGGTACCTACAGGTAAGTTACCCTTCCGTATGCCTCCGGACATTGGTTGTCTGGCTCAGCTGTTGCGTTTCCGCATCAGGTCCATTTTTGACAAGTAGAGTTGCCCAATCCGGTTGGACTAAGGCTTCGATGGGATAGCCATAAAAAGCGGAATCTGCCGGAAGGCGATCCATAACTGCTTTAATGGCATCGACAATTCCGGAGTAACCGAGGCCATCCTGAAGAAAGACATAAAGAGTCCCAGCAACCTCCAGAAAGTGCGGTTGGATGGCTTCATTGCAAAAAGCAACGTATAAGGACTCTCCGACCGGGGACATCTTGATTGACGATGGAACATCAGGCGTTCGACCAATCACAGGCGAAAGTGTGGCGTAGGTCATGGCCTGTCACCTCGGCTGACGAATTGATCGGTGCTGGCTCTGCGCTCTTGGAGCGTACGAATGAGCAGACGAAACAAAAACGGCAGATTGTTTCCGATGTACCTTCGCCAGAGTCGGCCTGGATCTTGAAGCATTCGGAATGCCCATTCCATACCAAGCGTCTGAATCAGTTTCGGAGCCCGCGCAACCATACCACTGGCCATTTCGAATGAGCCGCCGACACCCATTAGCACAGGCACGCCGAGCAACGCTTTGTTACGCAGAATCCACTTCTCCTGCTTTGGAGCACCAAAGGCAACCAGGAGGATGTCAGGATTGGCCGCACGCACAATCTTGCGAATTTGATCCTGTTCCTCAGCAGTATTAAAGAGATGCCTTGGTGGACAGTATGTGCCACAGATAACACATCCAGGGAAGCGGTTCTCGAGAACAGCGCGCGTCCCGTCAGCTGCACCTGGCTCCCCACCCAGCAGGAACAGCCGGATACCGGAAATACTGGAATGACGAGCAAGCTCAATCAATAAGTCACTCCCTGCAACACGTTCTGGAAGCCCTTGCTCACCCGCTAAACGGAACAAGCGCGAAAGCCAAACGACAGGCATGCCATCGGGAAGAACGAGGGATGCAGACCGATAGACTTGCTGAAACTCCTCATCGTGCTCAAGGCGATACAGGTGATCCAGATTGCCCGTCACAACATGGTGCGGCGTAGTACCTTTTTGGACAAGCAGGGTGATGAAAGCAACCGCATCCTGCATCTTGATCGCACTAAAGCTGGCACCACCAACCTTGATGCTGTCTACATCGAAAGAATTCGTGTGATGGCGTGGAGCGTAACTGGAGCTTCGCTCTAATAGGTCGATATCAGGAGTGTCAATGCCGATGCTCTTGAGACCATCCAGACGCGTACCATCGCTGACACGCTGAGCGCGTGCTACGGTACGGTCGATGGTGTTCAAAATGCTCATTCGGTATCAATCTCAAAAACCCGGGAGCTGCAGAATGTGAACATGTTTTCGCCGGGTGTGTTTTGAGTTTAGAGCACTGATTTTATAATTTCAGCGTAAAATTACTAGGTTTTTGCCCTCGTTATTACAATTTTCATGCCAACATATTCCATTACCGGGTATTTTGGTGCGTCATATATGTCAAATAAGGACAATAAATTGCATTTCACGCACCATATTCACAATGAACTAAGCATTAAAACCACATAGATGCAGAGAACTCCGACCCACCTAACACACCAACACCCGCTTACTGAAACAGTAAACGGGTGTTGATGCGTGATTAGTTGCTTACTACAATAAAATCCACGTACTTTTGTCTGCTCCATCATAGACGGCCTGCATCACCACGTTTCGGTATGCAGCTTCACGGACACCGACGAGATCTGCATCCCCGCCAGTGCAAACAGTCAAAAATGCATCGAAGCCCGCAGCGGCGCTCTCGCACCCTTCTTCAAGCTCGCCTTCATAAGGGCCATCCAGGGTTGTCAAACGCAGCTTGCCGTGTACAACCGATGCGTGGAGCTGTGTTCCTGAGACCATGTATGTCTGCGGATCGGTGATGTCATCCCAGCCAGCGGCAAGCGTCGCTACAACGCCATTCTTAAAGACCAGAATGGCTTCACCCGTTTCATCACAGCCCTCATAACGGGCGGTTCCCAGCCCAATACGCCCCGTGACACGCTCGACATCCCCGAACATCCAAATCAAAATATCCAACATATGTGTGCCAAGGTCACCAAAGCCACCGACGCCACTCTGCTTGGGATCTGCCATCCAGCGCATATCGCCATCAAACCAACCGCCCAATGCTCCGCGGTGGCAGTTGCTAGCACGCACACGCGTGATCTGTCCAAATGCACCCGCATCCACCAACGACTTAATTTTGCGAAGCTCACCAATACCGCGCATAAAGTAACCGGTCTGAAAGATGTTCCCAGCAGACTCAACCAAGTCAGCTATTTCAAGGGCATCCTCAGCAGCAAAACCAATCGGCTTCTCGATAAAAATCGGCTTCCCCGTTGCCACAACATGCGCAATGACATCTTTATGTTTAAGCGTTTGCGTACAGACCACAATCGCATCCACGCCGGGGACAGCAAGAGCCTCCTCCACGGATGCCGCGACAACAGCATCCGGAGCCCACTCAAGCGCCTTCTCTGTATAATGCGCGTCTTCATCAAACATCGAGACAACCGTTACATCCGGGTGCTCCCCAACGCGCGACATAAAGCCGCGGGTATGAATATGTGCCACACCGATAAACGCTAAGCCTGCCATTTTGGACTCTCCTCGGGGCCGTACCTCTAGGCCCATGTTCCAACCATTACACCCTACGACAACCGCCTTTGCACCGCGGAAAGGCAAGGCAAAACGATGCCTGATGGTAAACTTGCTACGTACCAATAGGTGTAATTACACCTGCAGGCAAGGGGACATTGGCATGGCAATCTACGGCGGACAAGGGCAACAGCGCTGGGGAGACAACACCGCACGGACACATTCCTACATCCGTGATATCCAGCTCACCGACCAAAATGGACGAACCTGCCACACCGGCCAGGTCCGCGGCAAAGGCGCATTGGTGCTGTCATTTATAGACGCAACATCACCGGATGCCACCCGTATCCTCGCACTCCTCGAACAGCTTGCGGCTGGCTATAAAGAGAGCGGCAAAGTCACCGTCTGGCCTGTGTTCAGCGCGGGCACACACACAGAAGTAGATGCCGCAGTACAGGCGGCTGGGTTCACGGGCAGCCGGCTGATCGACGCAGATGGCTACCACGCTCAGCTTTACGGCATCGCAGACTACCCAACAACGCTCCTTGTGAACGCACCGGGAACGATTGTCGCGAAAACACGCCGGGCAAGCACCGAGTCGCTACAAGCCATTTCAGCCGCGATTGCAACCATTGTCGAAGCAGAAACACCCGTCACACTCGCTTGAACACACCGGACGACGAGAAACCAAAAGCACCGGAAAACCATGCGGAGCCTGAATTTGGGCAACCGGAAGCGCCATCTGTGCCCCCGAAAAAACCGCTCAATGGCATCCTGAAGTACCTCCCCGCCGCTGGGTTGCTGCTCCTTAAGGGCAAATCCATCCTCGGTGCGCTTAAGTTTCTCTGGGTCGCAAAATCCGGTCTATCGATCCTCCTGTTTGTCGGTATTGAAGCCTACCTCTTTGGCTGGCCCGCAGCGGTAATTATCACGGTGATCATCCTCTCGATGTCCCTCGGGCGCTTCATCGCACTCAAGCTTCAACAGCGCAAGGTAAAGGCACTCACACTCATCCCGTTTATCGGTGGCGGCCTGACGGCAGCGGATGCAGGAGAAACAGCGGCACACGATGCGTGGGTTGGGCTCTCTGGCCCGATCGCAAGTGGCCTTCTGTCGCTCAGCTGTCTGGGTATCTACATCGGAACAGGCTCTCGTATCTGGCCGGTTATGGCTCTCCTTGGCCTCTCCATTACGTTGTTCCAGCTCGCACCAGCGCCCTTTCTAAGCGGCGGTACGGTCGCGATGGCCACCTTCCCAAAGCTCCTCCTCCCGGGCATCATCCTGTTGGTTGTCGTCGCACCCACAAGTCCCATTGTGTGGATTCTTGGCCTGATGTCCTTGATGCCGGCAATCCACCTCTGGCGCAACCCGCTCCCAAAGCTTCCCTACTTCGATAATGTGTCGGTATCCACAAAATGGATCATCGGTGGTGTGTGGATCCTGATGGGCATCGTGTTTGCGGCCGCCTATCGATTGACATCGAATGAGCTGGCATTCCTGCGTAGCTCGGGACTGTAGTCCACCGGCAGAACACGTGAACCCCAGACGCGCGTCTGCTACAATCGCGCCATGGACAGCATCGACAATGCCCTCGGTGGCCTCGTAGCGTGGGTTAAACTTCACCCCGGGACATCCCTCGCTATCACCATCGCCTTGCATGTCCTCGCCATCCTGATCACAACTCTGTGGACCACTCGTATCACCAGTCTGTCCACGCGCCACAAGCGTCTCTTCCGCGGCACCACCGGCAATGATCTCGAAGCGCAGGTCATGAAAACCATCGAGTCCGCACAGGAATCAGAAGCACGCATCGAATCCCTTACCAAAGCCGTCCAGCGCATCGATTCATCCTTCATCCAAGGCTTCAGAAAGACTGGCTTCGCCCGCTACGATGCCGTCCCTGGTCAGGGCGGGATGCAGAGTTTTTCGATTGCACTCCTCGATGATGCAAACTCCGGTCTCATCCTCACCGTTATCACCGGACGTGCGGAGAGCCGGACCTATTGCAAGCCTGTCGTGAATGGCATCAGCAACATGATGCTCTCTGATGAAGAAAAGCTTGTCATTGCATCCGCGACCCTGCCGGCACAACAAGGGCTTGCCAGTAGCAGTGCGTAGTGGCCCGCCGCCGGATGAACGCTCGCTTATCGAGCGGTCCTGTAAAGGGGATGTCCATGCATACGATGTCCTTGTTCGCCGTTATGAACGCGTGATGTTTCAGCTTGCGGTGCGTCTGACGGGCAACTCGGATGACGCAGCGGACATCGCCCAAGAGGCTTTCATCCGCGGCTGGAACCATATCAAGGCTTTCCGCCGTGAGGCGATGTTTTCCACCTGGATGCACCGCATTGTTGTCAATGTCTTTCTTGATAATCGGAAGAAGAACCGTAACAAGAAGCACATCAGCTTAGAGCAGAGCATCGATGCAAGCCAGGAAGCAACCACGATGGACATCCCGGACACCGCCGCGGGCCCCGAGGCGCTTGCACTGGAAAGCGAGCAGCAGGTTCAGCTGCACAATGCCCTGATGGACCTCCCGGAGGCGCAGCGGACGCTAATGGTCCTGTTTCACATTCAGGAAAAGACGTACGAAGAGCTGGTTGAAATCACAGGGCTGCCCCTCGGTACCGTAAAGTCCCGCCTTAACCGTGCCCGGCTGGCGATGCGTGACCGGCTCGGTAAACGGAATGCCGAAGCATAAGCCATTGATGCACATACCGTAAATCCACCAGCAACGCATCTGGAACCTTACGGATATTTTCATCGTCACAGGTGTGGAAATAGCACCACAATCATGGACTGTACTACTTGGCGCGAATGCGCATCCGATCACATCGATGGCACCCTGCCCACCAAGCTGGCCCGGGAAGCCGATGCGCACGTCCTGATTTGTGCGCAGTGTGCAGCGGACATGGCTGAAATTCAGATGCTCTGTGCAGACCTCACTGCACTTCCAGCTCCTGAGGTCCCTCTCTACTTCAGCGACAACATCCTTTCGAAAATCGAAGCCCAGCGTGAATCTGCAAAAGAGCCTTGGTGGCGTGCGGCCAGACTTGGCATCACAACCACACTTGCTGGGGCCACGGTTGCATCGTTTGTTTGGATGCAGGCACACCCAATCGTCGATGCACCCAACAGAATCCGTGCTGGCGCCGGGGCATCCCGTCGCATCGCCGCGCCAGCGCCTGTCGCTGCCCCAGAGCTGAACACGCGTTGGATGCTGCATGCAGATGCAGCAACACCCACATTCGATGTTGAGCTGACATTGCTCTCGAAATCTGCCGGTACGGCCAAGTGCACAATCACAGGTGACCCGCATGCCTACCGGTTTACGCTTGCCCCCGGTGTTGCCAACCACTTCCGCATCCCAATGTCGCTTGTGCAAAATGAAAACATCGCAACGGTAGACATTCAATGGACGAGTGGTGACACAACCCATAAGCGCATCGAACATCACCCACTCTCACCCGAAAGCCCGACGCCAAGACGTCAGTCATTTGGTATCCGTGATCTGCCAATATCCGATGCTGCACGCGAAGTGTCGAGCCGCTATAACATCCCGATTACGCTTCAGGACATTCCTGAAACAACACGCATCCGTGTCAACCCTATCCACGCGACTGCTGAAGAAGCGCTCACCGCTGCGCTTGCCGGTACGGGATGCACACTTGTCACAACCCCAGATGGACTGTACATTTCCGGGAAGTGACCCGAACCCTCCATCCATACGCGTCTCGCATCCTTTCGGCAATCACAGACACATCGATACTGACGAGCGGAGATCGCATCGCGATCGCATGCTCAGGTGGCCCTGACAGCCTTGCCGCGCTCTTTGCCATTTGCGCTATCAGCCGCACAGGTCACCTTCCAGAACCTGTTTGCGTGCTGCATTACCACCATGGGATGCGCGGAGCTGAAGCGGATGCCGATGCCGCCTATGTTGTTGCAATGGCAGAAAAGTGCGGTATCCCGGCTGAAGTCGGTTACGGACAGGGGATGGGCTGGAATGAACAGCAGGCCCGTGACCACCGGTACGCCTGGCTGGTAGATGCAGCCCGCAAGCGCGGAGCGAATGTCATTGTGACCGCGCATACATCTACTGATCAGGCGATGACGGTTCTGCTGCGGATGCTCCGCGGGACGCACACGGATGGCCTTGCGGGTATCCCACCGCGGCGGGAGCTCTCGATGGGCATCGATGTTGCACGGCCTCTGCTTGGAGAAACCCGGGATGCCGGTGTTGCCTACCTCAATGAAATCGGTGTCGCATCACGCCATGACCCCACCAATGACAACACAGACTTTCCACGTAACCGCCTGCGGAACACATTTGGCGAGCTGACATCGGAATTTAATGGCAACCTGACGGATGCCCTTTGCCGGATTGCGGATGCGGCACGCGATGACAGCGCCTTTATCGGGATTCACGTTCAGGAATTGCTGGACACTGCGATGACATCGGTAGCGGGCATCTGGAAAATTGCACCGCTTACAGCAGCACATCCGGCGCTTCGCTCGCGGGCCATCCTCGATATCCTCGCGAGAGAGCTTCCTCCTGATTGCCATGAAGCCGCTTTGGTGGAACTGAATGTCAGAATGCTTGCGAAAGTGTTGATTAATGGAGGCAAAGTCGTGCTTCCGGGTCGTTTTCATGTAGAAGCCCGCGGTCCGTGGCTGGTGTTCAGTGATAGCGGTAAGCATCCGGGGATGGCTCTGAATGTCAATCAAACCATCGATCTGCCATGTGGCCTCCAAATCCAAATGCAGGCTGTGATGGGCGAACAGGATGTCGTAGCGGATCCATCCGGGATGACGTGTTTTGTCACACTTCCCAGCGGCAGTGAAGGTGTCGTGTTGCGGCTTGCGCGTAGCGGCGACCGGCTTGGTGCAAAGCGGAGCGTCACAGATGTCTGCCGGGCGGCTGGAATTCCACCAGAGGAACGTCCCGGGGTGTGGGTTGCCGTGTGTCCGCTCACCGGGGATGTTCTGTGGGTTCCCGGTGTTCCATTTGGGCAGCGCGCACTGCAGAGCGGTGTTTCGCCAACGCATTTCCTTGTGGCATCGCAACCATAAGGCGGATGCTAACGACCCGCTTCGCAATCCCGGCTTCTGATTGTCCGCGTGCTATAATTTCGGCATGGCCCTCTCCCCCGATGAGGTGCGAAAAGTCGGTTCATTAGCGCGTCTTGCGCTGACGGATGACGAAGTCGAGCACCTGACCCCCCA